>Ga0310124_10001279_pt1 | contig 17500 bp, 14 predicted proteins | sample CB11b_AW_Bot5_MG_FD_203507 | JGI IMG/M metagenome (GOLD analysis project Ga0310124, IMG submission 203507) | Marine microbial communities from Western Arctic Ocean, Canada - CB11b_AW_Bot5 | ecosystem: Environmental > Aquatic > Marine > Oceanic | place: Canada: Western Arctic Ocean | collected... | reverse complement strand
CGCTGCATAAACTGGCCGATCATGAGTAACCACCCGTGCAGCTGAAATGATCGCCACGGCACTGAAAATGTAGTAATACACCATCACCGCATGTCCAACACCACGGTCCGTGGGCTCCGGCAAATACTCCGCCAGCAGCAACCACAAGCCCCCAAGCGTGGCTGCACCCAAAAGTGCACCGAACTTTCCGGGCTGAAAACCGCGGCGTGGCATCATCATGTAGAGCGAGATCGCTGCAAGCGTCGACGCGATGTAGATTAAATATGGCATCGCCGGCTAAACGGGCCCGCAAGCGAGGATTGAACTTGGTAGCAATCAGAATCACCCGTGTGATTGGTGCAACAGCATAGGACTGGCACCGGTCGTTTGCAACAAAGCACGCCAACTCCCAAGTGCTGGACCACTCGCTATTTACCTGTGATCAAACAACGTAAATAAATGCCCTACACCGCACCCCACCTGGCCCCATCCAATCCAGCGGAGCTTGCCGCATCACATCCACACAAACCACTGGGCAAGCGGTAACGGTGGGCATTTCAATGAAAAATTATAATTTTGGTGTAAGACAAGGGACCCAATACAAGATATAATAAATATAAATACCTGTTGGCTACGTCTTAACGGATCTATAAAATCGACGATAGATAACACTCGAATTTCGTTCGCGGAGGCATCTTGCTTACTCTACTGGGCCCCCAAACAACCTGTTGCGATAAACTGCCACGCCGCTCTTTTCTAAAGGCTGGGTTTCTAGGGTTGACCGGGATGAGCCTGGCACAAATGCTGCAGATCCGCGCACACACGGTTCAAGCCAGTGGTGTGTCACTACCCAAAACCTCGGTGATCTTTCTTGAGTTGGCAGGCGGTGCCAGTCAATTTGAAACGTATGACCCAAAACCCAATGCTCCAGCAGAATATCGTGGCTGGTTTAGTGCCATTCCAACCAAACTACCGGGGGTCCAGTTCTGCGAACTAATGCCACAGCAGGCAAAAATTGCCGACAAGCTTGCGATTGTCAGGTCGGTGTACCATCACCTGATCAACCACGATAGTGGAGCGCATTTAACCAGCACCGGTTATGATGTCGGCAACACAGATATCAACCTCACTCCCAGTATTGGATCGATCGCAACGAAAGTTCGAGGCGCTAATGCACCGGGACTGCCAGCATATGTCACAGTGCTCGGCATGCCGATATATGGCCGCTCGGCGTACTTGGGAAACAGCCATGATCCATTCCACATTGGCAATCCGAATGACGGTAACTTTAAAATCAAAAACCTGACGCTACCTGACGGGTTAACCACAAGCCGACTCACTGACCGGCGCACCCTGCTCCGGTCATTCGATAATGCCAAGCGAGTACTCGACAACCATGGTATCGCCAGCGCAATGGATAAATTCACACATAAAGCATTCGGCATGGTTACCAGCGATCTAGCCCGTAATGCCTTTGATATCAGCCAGGAATCTCCCGCCGTGCGGGATATGTACGGCAGGAATGGCTATGGACAGAGCGTTTTGCTCGCACGGCGCCTGGTGGAAGCAGGAGTCACTTTCATCACCGTGACCGAAGGCTCATGGGATTTTCACGATAACGCCAAATCAGCCTCACTAAATAAAAGCCCCACTTACGATAGGGCGGTGGCGGCACTTGTGAATGACTTGCAAGCACGAGGATTGGATCGTGACGTACTGGTTGTGGCCATGGGAGAGTTCGGTCGCACACCAAAAATCAACAAGCTAAACGGCCGAGACCACTGGCCACAGGTCATGAGCGTGCTTTTTGCCGGCGGCGGCTTACAGATGGGACAGATCATCGGTGCATCCAACGCCAAAGGTGAAGAGCCTATCGACGCGCCGTACAAACCACAGAGCGTCCTGGCTATGGTCTACCGGCATTTGGGTATTGATCCGGCCATGACATTCGACGACTTGACGGGCCGCCCACGACACCTCCTCGACCACCGTACCTTAATAAAAGAATTAATCTGATCCCCTCACTGGACCCAGGTCATCTATCCATCATTTACGGATTCCACCGATTGCAAAATCTGCGGCTTTTTCTTCACACGAGTTTCAAACTCGTTGCGAAACTTGTCAACAATGGTGCGTATTGCCCAGTTCGCTCCGTCTGCCAAACCACAAATGGTTGATCCCTGACCGCTGGGCAAAGCCCCCATTGACCCAGCCACTTCGTATAACAAATCAATATCCTTTGCATGACCTTGCCCGCGTTCAATTCGGCTGAGCAGTTGGTACATCCAATGCGTCCCCTCCCGACAGGGCGTACACTGGCCACATGATTCATGACTGAAAAACTGAGCAATATTGCGAGCCACCGCCACCATATCAGTGTGTTCATCCATGACGATCACACCAGCCGTTCCCAACCCCAGACAGTTGTATTTAGCCCCAACATCAAAATCAAGTTGCGCGTCATAATCGTCCGGACCGACCACACCAGTTGAAATGCCACCCACAATAGCCGACTTGAATTTGGCGCCACCACGCATCCCACCGCAAAACTCCTCGATCAAATGAGACAGCTTGATTCCCAGTTCTTCCTCGTATATGCCGGGCCGGCTAACGTGCCCGGAAACGCCAAAAAGTTTGGGTCCGTAGCTAGCTGGTACCGTTGGCGGTACACCGTCAGGACGCGGGACTCCCATGGATTTAAACCAGTCGACACCAAGTTCCAGAATCGGGGGCACCATCGCCAAGGTTTCGACATTATTAATAATTGTTGGTCGGCCAAAAGCACCCGCCACAGCCGGAAATGGTGGTTTGATCCTAGGCCAACCACGCTTTCCTTCTAACGATTCGAGAAGTCCGGTTTCCTCGCCGCAGATATATGCACCTGCGCCGCGGTGCACATAACACTGCGGCGTGCGGCCGTTGATCTGGCCAAGCAATGATTTATTGCCGAAGATTTTGTTCTCATAAGCCTCATTAACTGCATACTTCAGCGTTTTAGCCTGCTGGTGATATTCGCCGCGAATATAGATATAGCTTGTATCAAGTTGACACGCATGCATACAAATCGCAATACCTTCCAGCAGCAAATGCGGGTCGTAGTCCAACAACAACCGGTCTTTAAATGTCCCCGGCTCAGATTCATCTGCGTTTACCGCCAGGTATCGCCGGTCACCATCCACTGGAGGTAAAAAACTCCATTTCATGCCCGCCGGGAACCCCGCACCACCCCGACCGCGCAATTCAGCTTCCTTGACAAGTTCAACCACCGCGCCTGGCTTCATCCCCAGGGCTTTTTTAAGCCCTTCATAGCCGCCGGTATCAAAATACATGTCAATATCAATAAGCTTACGATCCCGCGGGTCACCCCAGGGTGGCGTGGGAATCCTTTTAGTTAAAACAGGGCGATCTAATGCCATAAGCGTTTAGGCCTCGCCCGACGGAGCATCTGATTGGTCATCAGGTTTTCTGATCTCTATCTCATCGATCGTTGTGCGCCGTAACGTCACAGTAGAACTCACCTTCTTCTCTTCAACCTGCTTATTCACCCGGCATTTCTGCTTGCGATCAACAGGCTTAACCACATCGTGAATAAGCAAACCCGCATGACGACAAATTCGTGTAAACCAAAGCATTTCACATTAGCTCAAAAGATATCACTCCAAACCATCTAAAATCTGCTCGAAGTTCTCTGCAGTCAGGTTTTCATGCAATGTCTCATTCACCAGGGCACAAGGTGCCGTACCACAAGAACCCAGACAACCAACGGTCATCAGCGTAAATTTTCCATCTTCAGTGGTCTGCCCTGGTTCAATATGCAGTTTGGCCTTAATACTTTCAAGCAAATCTATCTGTCCCAGCAGTTCACAACTGATTGACTGGCACATCATGATCAAGTATCTGCCCTTAGGGTGTAGCCAAAAATCGTCATAGAACGAGGCTGTATCAAGTAGTTGCGATGCACTGGTTTCAAGAAACTCAGCCGCTTCTTCCAAGGCTTGGTACGGAATCCAACTGTGTTTATGCTGAACAGCATGCAGAACAGGCAATGTCGCCGCTTGGCGACTCGGGAAACGGGGGATCACTTCCGCTTCAAGCATCTTTTTCAGCTCATCGTCAAGATAAGGCTCCTCACGACGCTCGATCTGCATCGTGGCCGAGTTTTTCGCAATCCATGCCATAAAATCTGTGTCGAATTTCCGATTTCAATATTCGGAATTGCCTCTGCGGGACTCAGCGGTCCAACTCGGCGGCGATGATATTCAAACTGCCTAACACTGCAACGATGTCCGCCAACAAATGGCCTTCGATCAACTTGGGGAATACTGAGTAGTTAATAAAACTTGGCGCCCGACAACTCGCTCGCCAAGCCCGAGGGCCACCATCACTGACGATAAAGAATCCAAGTTCACCATTGGCTGTTTCATTCGCCGCATATGACTCACCCACAGGTGCCTCCCAGCCGCGATTTGTCATCACTAATTCAAAATGCTGAATCATCCCTTCAATCGAACCGTAAACAGACATCTTTTCGGGCTTCGTAAGTTTTTCATCATCATCTACATTTACTGGGCCAGACGGAATGTGGTCGATCAGCTGATCAATGATCGCAAGCGATTGGCGGATTTCTTCGACACGTACAAGATATCGGGACAAAACATCCCCTGTAGTAGCAACTGGCACTTTAAATTGAACTGCCTCAGCACCCGCTCCATCCCAATTATCCTCGTAGCACAGGTATGGCTCATCCTTCCGTAGATCCCGCCGCACCCCGCTGGCCCGAGCAACCGGACCTGACAATGACCAAGCGATTGCATCATCGTGGTTAATCGCGCCAACACCTTCTGTACGATCGCGAAAAATTCGGTTCTTATTAAGCAGCCCCTCCAGATCATCGACTGCAGGGGGACATTGCTCATGAATAAATCGCTTAACCATGGATCGGAATTGCTGTTCATCGGGCAAGTCATACATCAACCCGCCAACTCGCGTCCAGTCACAATGGAAACGCTGCCCACTGACGAACTCGAGGATGTCATAGATTCGCTCTCGCTCATTGAATCCGTACAGAAACGCAGTAAACGCGCCTAGATCAAGGGCTGCAATGGGTGCACACAACAGGTGGTCTTGAATGCGGGACAGTTCGGCAACAATAGTACGCAACGCCTTGCACCGAGGAGTGATATCAATACCGAATAATCTCTCCACTGAAGTGTGCCATGCAATGTCATTGGCGACTGGAGAAACATAATTCATCCGGCTGACAATGGTTACATACTGGTTGTAATCAAGATGCTCGCCAAGCTTTTCGAATCCCGAATGCAGGTAACCAATATGGGGTGTTGCCTTGACAACACGTTCGCCGTCTAATTCCACCACAATCCGAAGTGTGGTGTGAGTTGCTGGATGCTGTGGACCGAAGTTAAGCATCCAACGATCACCATCCGTACTGTGCCCGTCAACAGGTCGTGTGGCGGCATCGCTATTCTCCACATAGGGTGTCGTTTCTACATCAACATCAAACGGCTTGAGATCGTAGGGCATGGGATGGATAACCTGACCAAATCTATCGACAATTGTAGTTGGCGCCAGCCACAGTAGCCAATACTACATCTGACAACTTAAACTTATGCTTCAATCATGCAATCTGATCAGCAATTTTCATACAAGACCGTCCAGGACATTGCCACTCAAATGGGCTTTACCTTGGTCGGTATTGCGCCAGCGATGTCGAGTGATCATGGTGATTACATGCGCCGGTGGCTGAACGCACAAAAACATGGCGAGATGGCCTATCTAGCGAAGCATCTGGAGAAACGATTAGATCCTGGCAAGCTGTTTCCTGGGGCTAAAAGTGTCATCTGTGTTGCGGATTGTCACGCTTGCCATTCTGACTCAGCCGGCTCTGATCAAAACCGCACAGGCAAGATCGCGCGTTATGCCTGGGGTGATGATTATCACAAAATCATCAAATCTCGTCTTTTTCAGCTAGCGGACGCATTGCGTTCACGATGGCCTGATGAGCATTATCAGGCAGCTGTTGATACCGCGCCTATCCTCGAAAGAGAACACGCCCATCGCGCCGGATTGGGGTGGATTGGCAAACACACACTACTCATTCACCCCAAGCGGGGCTCATGGATGTTGCTCGGCCAGATCGTAACAACTCTGTCAATCAACTTTACTCCTCCTCGTGATGCTGAGGTCACCGCCGAGACCCTCGGGGAACCGATTACTGATCATTGTGGAAGTTGCACACGCTGTATTAACGCTTGCCCAACCGAGTGCATCTCGCCAGATGGCTATCAGCTGGATGCCAGCCGATGCATCAGTTACCTGACGATTGAACACCGTGGTGCTATTGAACCCAACTTATTCAAGGCAATGGGCCAATGGGTAGCCGGATGTGACATCTGCCAGGAAGTCTGCCCTTTTAATAGCCCTGAACACCAATCCAAATATCCAGTGATCCCCTTACACCACCGCTACACACCGCGACCACCGGCGCCTGGCATTGACCTACTCGAATTGCTTGACTGGGACACCAAAACCCGGCAAGAAGCATTCCGCGGTTCAGCACTCAAGCGGATCAAGCTGACCCAGCTTCGGCGCAACGCAGTCATTGCAGCTGGCAACTATCTCACCCAACATCAAGACGGCGAACTCTACCGCCGACTCAATCAAATCGCCAAGGACCCCAACGAGTCGGACTTGGTTCGCTCAACAGCCCAGCAAGTATTATACGCCAACAATGCTGTACCCGGCATCGACATGGATGGTTTCGCCAGTCACACCACTGGCTAAATCAGACAGAAGATATGCAGCTGTTTTACCCGCTTCTTCACCCTTGATATTCCGACGAAGTGATGACTTTCTCTCCTGGTTCTCGAACATCTCAGAAATACCACCGACCGCGGATGCCGCCAGTGTCCTCAAAGGACCACCACTAATGGTATTGACCCGAATATTCTTTTCCCCAAGTTCAAAAGCAAGATAACGCGCAGTATGCTCAAGAGCTGCCTTGGCAACACCCATCACGTTATAACCCGGCACAACCTTTTCACCGCCGTAATAACTCATTGATATGATCGACCCACCGTCAGGCATCACATCCGGTGCCCGTTGGCCCATGGCGAGCAGTGAATATGCGCTTATCTCCAGTGCCTGGTTCCAAGCCTGCCGTGTAGTCTGATGGAACTTGCCAGGTTGCAAAAACTGTCGATCAGCAAAAGCTATTGCATGAACAATGAAATCGATCGATCCGAAGTCACTGGCAACCTTATCAAAGACCGTATTAAAGTCCTCATCCTGCGATACATTGCAGGGTGTCAGCCATGGGTCTTCATCACCCAGTTTTTTAATTGCGCCACGTACTCGCCGCTCCATTTTTCCTTTTTCGTCAGGCAGAAAGGTATAGATACATTCGCCCCCCGCTTCGAGAATCTGCTTGGCTATGAACCAAGCATAACTGCGATCATTCAGGACCCCGGTAACGACACCGCGTTTACCACCCATGATGCCCATTGACGAACCTGTCCTTTCCGCTAAAGGTTGTACAGCCAGGCTCATAATTAAGACACTATCGGTAGAACTCAATGATCAAATTCATGTTCACATCGAACGGAACTTGATCGGGTGTTGGTATGGTAGCGATATTGGCTGTTAGTGTGGAAGGGTCAAAACTCAGCCAGCCAAGAGCCTCATGCCCCGGCATCGACTCAAGATTTTCGCGCACAAGCTTATGTATGCTCGGTTTCAATGTGATCTTATCGCCAACCTTCAACTGAAAGCTGGGGCGATCCGTCTTTCGATCATTAACCAACACATGCCCATGGACGACAATTTGCCGTGCCGCCCAGATGGTCCGAGCCCAACCGAGGCGACGGATAACATTATCCAAGCGTTGCTCGAGCAACTGTAACAGTACGTCGCCGGTGTTTCCCTTGGCCCGGCTAGCACGCTTCAGGCACAAACGGAACTGACGCTCCAAGACGTTGTAGTGGTAGCGTAACTTCTGCTTCTCGTTGAGTCGCACACCATAATCACGCAGTCGTCGACCACGAAAACCGTGTATTCCCGGCGGGTTGAGTTGCCGCCTACCGGTATGCTTGGGGATATCCGCAATCGGAACGCCCACCCGACGAGAAAGCTTAATTTTGGGACCTATATAGTTCGCCATTGCCTACCTACAAATACCCCACCCCTAAACTTCACTCATCATCCCTGATACCGATGATTCCATCCATCTCGCCCAAGACCTGTAAGCCCCTAGGCGAGCCGCACATTAAACCGTAGCGTGGACGATAGGTCAAACGTGTTGCACGCGAACCGGCCGGTTCCACTAAGAACCCCCCGCACTCATACCTGGGTTCCAAACTAGGGGCCGCGTCTTATCGGCCATTATGACAGTGCAATGAGGATTCAGCCAACCGTCATCTTCCCCCATCTGAAAACCCCAATCCCCTGCCAAGTACATGATCAAGCAGTAATTACAAAAGTTGTCCGCACATCATTCGGTTGCATACCAGTTGCCCACAGGCCGGCAGTTGGCCTGTTCGTGCCTGTTTGAATATGACTTGTTGTCCTACTGCAACACAAGGCAACTCACTCGTCGGTCACGCAACCCTCTGACGCGTTCTTGACACTTTTAATGTACTTATACAATGTCCCACGCGTAGCTTTGTATGGTGGCATTTTCCACGCCGCTCGGCGTTGGGCCATCTCTTGGTCGCTAATCGCAAAATCGATTGAGTTTTCTTCGCTATCGATGGTGATCTGATCGCCATCTTGCACCAAGGCAATCGGACCACCTTCCTGTGCTTCAGGACAAACATGGCCAATGATAAAACCATGTGATGCACCCGAAAAACGTCCATCAGTCATCAGCGCCACATCATTGGCCAGACCAGCACCGAAAATCGCCCCGGTGGGAGTAAGCATCTCCGGCATGCCAGGGCCGCCTTTAGGCCCCTCATAACGGATCACGACAACATCACCCTTCTTGATCTCTTGGCGTTCAAGTGAAGCGAGCATATCCTCCTCACTATCGTAGCAACGCGCCGTTCCTGTAAACCGCAACCCCTCTTTGCCTGTAATTTTGGCGACCGCACCATCCGGGGCCAGATTACCGTGAAGAATCTGAATATGCCCTGATGGTTTAATTGGATTATCTAAAGGACGTACCACGTCCTGCCCTTCTTGTAATTCAGGAACCAGCGTCAGATTCTCAGCGATGGTCTTACCCGTTACCGTCATCAGATCACCATCAATCATGCCCTCGGCCAGTAGATATTTCATCACACCCGGTGTCCCACCAATTGGGTGAAGGTCTTCCATAACGTAACGACCGCTAGGTCGTAGATCTGCAAGGAATGGTGTTCTATCACTTACCTTTTGAAAGTCCGCAACAGTCAACTCTACATCAACCGACCGCGCCATGGCGATCAGGTGCAACACCGCATTTGTCGAGCCACCCATTGCCGTTAAAACCACCATCGCATTCTCAAACGCAGCACGTGTCATGATGTCGCGTGGCTTGAGATCCATCTTCATGATGGTGGCAATAGCTGCAGCACTGCGAACACACTCATCAATTTTCTGCGGATCTTCAGCCGGAATCGAAGATGAATACGGCAGTGACATCCCCATGGCCTCAATTGCAGTGGCCATTGTGTTGGCGGTGTACATCCCACCACAAGCACCAGCACCCGGGCAAGCGTGCCGAACAATCTTGCGCCGGTGGTCATTGCTGATTTTCTCGGCCAAGTACGCACCATAGGTCTCAAATGCGGATGCCACATCGCATTTATGTTCAACACCGTCGATTTTGGCCGACCCGCCGCGGATGGTGCCTCCGTAAATCATGAGTGCAGGCCGATTCAGCCGACCCATTGCGATTAAACAGCCCGGCATATTCTTGTCGCAACCCGGGATGGCAACCAATGCATCGTACCAGTGGGCACTGACCACCGTCTCGATCGAATCAGCAATGATGTCCCGCGATTGCAGTGAATAGGACATCCCATCCGTACCCATGCTTATTCCGTCGGAAACACCAATGGTATTAAACCGCATCCCAACTAAATCAACGGCCCCCATTCCACCTTTGACCTCAGCCGCCAAATCATTGAGGTGCATGTTGCAGGGATTGCCTTCAAACCAACACGCAGCAATGCCAACCTGCGGCTTGTCCATTTCCTGCTCGGTAAGCCCAGTGGCATACAGCATGGCCTGCGAAGAGCCTTGGGACTTAGATTGAGTTAAACGCGAGCTAAATTTATTGAGCTGTTTCGGCATCAATATACTCCTATAAAAAGCTGGCGGATATTCTATGCCAAGCGGCCTGATGGGCCAATGAATGGCCAGGGTTCTGTGCTACAATAGCCTGATGACCATTCATGATGGTGTGTTTGCAATAATGCGAGGAGTTTCAGGATGAACTTGATAAGTGATTCATTTAACTACACATCTCAGGATCATCAGGAATACGAAAATGTCGGCTACAAGATATTTAATCCTTTTTTGAGTCAAGAAGGGCTCGAATCGTGTCGCCACGAACTTGATCTGATGATTAACGAGAAACTTCAACCGGGGCGCAACCCGGATGAAATCATCTCGGCACACCATCAAGAACCATGGGCATGGGAACTGGCCACCCATCCAAAAGTCTTGGACATGATCGAAATGCAAATTGGACCCAACATTGTACTTTGGTCGTCACATCTCATCTGCAAACCACCAGGCTCTGGCATGCACATCCCCTGGCACCAAGATGCGCCGTACTGGAATGTATCGGACGGTCTAGCCGCAGGAATCTGGATCGCATTTGATGATGTCGATGCCAGCAATGGTGGCATGTGCATCTTGCCACGGTGGCACCAACGTGGTGTGCTACCGATCGCCCAAAGGCAATCCCGTCTATTTAACCAGGAGATTGAACCTTCAAGTTTACCGAAGGATATCGACCAGGTGAAAGTGCAATACCATTTTCAAGCTGGTGGCATGGCAATCCACAACACAATGATTCCTCACACTTCGGAACCTAACCGCTCTAACCGATGGCGTCGTGTTGCTGTTTTTCGCTACGTAAGAGCAGACGGTGAACATGGACCTAAAAAGTATGAAGATTACCGAACAGGCGAACCGTTTGATCGGGAGTTCTTCCTTGTTCGGGGCGAAGATATTGCCAACCGAAACCTGCCGCGCAGCCCATTTATCAACCACTGAGTTAGTATCAAATACGATGTCGCGTGGGGTTTAGTAATACATTGTCGTGCCCGGGTACGATCACGTCAGCAATTTCAACCACTTCTGTCAAGCTCTCCCGAGCTTGGGCAACGTCAAGTGCGCCACGCAGTACACGACCTTGATTAAGGTGCTCTTCCGTAGCCACTGCATCACCGGCAATCAGCGCCGTGGAGTTCATCTGGCTCAAAAGAAGTCCGCATGTGCCTTGCGTGTAGCCAGGTAGCGGGAATAGGTCCACTTGGTCAGCCAGCCGGTCTGGCGCTGCTTCACAACGATTAAGCAGTGCAATCTCCTGCTTGAGGACATCTTGAGTAGGCCTGTCTTGGGATTCCTGGAGTTGTTCGACCAAGTGCTTACCAATGGTCTCACGTTCCATCTCACTGATCAACCACCGTGCATCAGTAAATGCGGGTAACCCCCACCGATGTGCCGGCCGAAAGTTTGTGAGGAACACATGGGTCACTTCGGATGGACCAATACCCGCTCGCTCAGCCAAACGGGCAACAAGAACCTGTTTCGGCAATGCGGGATCGACAAGGATTGTGTGGCCGCTACTGCGAATCAGTGTCGTAGTGGCATGGGCAGTACGCGCAGTGGCCTCGACAGGCCATAGTTCATGATGGCTTAAGGTGCCGATGCTGATAATGCGGTAATCCATGAACCCAACTTAGACCTGACTTCGAAGAAGCTATACGAACCAATGAGGACAGCCCAGTCAACAAGCACCCCTGAAATCCTGAATTTACAACATAATGCTCAAACGCTAATCCTTGAGCCCATCAGTATGCTGCCATGGTATCGTCCCCTGGTTCTGCTGCTTCTTGCGGGCTAACGCGTCAAGAACCAGTGGGGGCAGTAGCCGGTGCAAACGTTCAATATCACCCCCAGATGCAATCTGCTTGATCAGTGTGGAACTTGTAAACGCAAATGTTTCGCCTGTCATGATAAAAACAGTTTCGATATCCGCGATCGCCCGGTTGGTCAGTGCGAGTTGGAATTCAAAATTTAGATCCGTCACATTACGTAGCCCGCGCACAATCGCCGTGGCGCCGACATTTCGTGCATAATCAACGGTCAAGCCCTGATAAGTCTGAACGTCGATGGTCGCATGGTCACCAACAAGCTGTCGGATCATCGCCGTACGCTCACCCAAACTAAACAACTCATCTTTGGATGGGTTCTTGGCGATCGCGACGACAAGTCGATCAAATAACCGCTCAGCGCGGTGGATAACGTCAAGATGACCATTGGTCATCGGATCAAACGTACCCGGAAACAGACCAATTTTCTTCTCCTGTATCACGGTACGGTGAGTATATCAGCCACTGCCAATGATGGGCCCACCAAACCGCACAAACACCCAATCAGGTAGAACTCTAACGATCCAAAAAATCGCCACAAAGCCCAGTTTGGCCCCTTAAATCAGAAGCGTTCAATTATTCCTATTGGCATTAAATCCAGTTGAATTGCTTAATTTAGACAGCATTAGACCCAAGCAATGCGTTGGGAGACCCCGCTGGCCAGCCGTAAGGAGGCAAGAGACTACCCCAGCCTGTTCTGTGCCGGTATCAGAGCAAGAACCCAATGCCTTGACCGTATTAACCCTGGATCGGGTCTCGCACCGGCTTGCCTCCCCGGTCGAGACCCTTTTTCCTCATTTTATAACTTAGATAATTAGAGAAAATGATTGGATTGAACCCTTCCCGTCGTGCCCCATTACGAAACAACCAGGCCAGCCAGTTACCCGGCTGCCAATCCCCTGAAGTGCACACATGCTCGGTTACGCCCAGTTCCATACATACAAATGAGGTTATTGATGCACTATATTTGACCCTGATTCAGTATCCAAAGCCCAGGTGTCAACATCCAGGGTTAATTACATAAATATTTATAAATTATAAATTTATGTACCTATTTCAATGACAAATACTGCCGAATTCCAAGGAACCCAACCATCCATTGCACATGCCGCCAGTCTGCGTACAACCGCTCAAAAAATCGCCTTTAGATATGGCTGGTACCTGCTCATTTCCGAACGCATTGGTTCAAAATCACCCCAATATCTTACGCCACATCAGTAGAGGCCGTCAGAAACAAAACATTTATTATCCTTATTAACAAACACTTACGAACACACAAAGAAGGACACGCCAAGTTCGGCATGGGGTTTGCATAAAAGGTATATCAGACAATTTGAAAACGCCACGATAAAGCGTGTTTTACTCGTACTTGGAGTACATAAAACAGTTCGTGGAGATATTCGCTGCCTGTTCCCATGAGCCCGTGTTGTCCACGGGTAACCATGCGAGCGGTTAGCAAGGCCCAAGTGCCTTGCGGGCGGATACGACAAACAGGATCCGTTAGCAATATGTTAGGTTTACATGGGCGGCTGAAGTAAAATAACATCAACCGCAAGCTGGAAGAACTATAAAAAGGCCGTTATAATCAAGAAGGAGAAGTGCCATGCAAGTGTCTAATATTTATCGTAATGTAAGGTGCGCGCTAGTTGCGTTGCTCACCACATCACCACAGCAAAAAAGGAGAAGTGCCATGAAATTTGGGTATCTAAAATGTGCTACAGTCGCCTTGGTCGCCTCAATAATGTTCACCGGCACCACAAACGCCAGTGTTATCGTTGACGCAGGATCCGTCTTTAATTGGACCATCAGTATGCCAACACCCGTCGGTGATGGTAGCGAAGGATTGGTATCGACAACCCTGTCACTCACCAATGTCAGCGGAAATTCCGATAACAATCCCCAGGCAATCGATCTTGGCAATGGCACCGGCGCCGGCAGTTTTGGTATCCGCGGAGCATTGCACCAAGAGAATATTTCCGCAATAGGCACAACCCCCCAAAACGACGGTGGCAGTATTGCAACCGCAATTGATAGCCATTTCCAGTATGACCCGAATAACAGCAGTATCAGCAATCTCTTTGGCCCTGGCGAAGATGTTGGTGCCGCTGGCAGTAGTGCTGAGGCTGCAATAACTACTCACGCGTTTGCTGCCTTTTCCCAGACGAGCTTTGGTTCGTACCTCCAGGCAACCACTGTTGTCCTAGGTGCTGCCGCCCAGACTATCGACGTGGCTTATCTCGTCGGTAAAGCAGACTCAGAAATCAGTGTGGCTGGCGAAGTTGCCACCTCCGGACGAGCGGGATCTGCTTCAAAGCAGGTAGCCGACTTCACCTTCACCCTCATCCCCGAACCGGCAACCACCGCGATGATCGGTGTGGGTTTGATGATGCTTGGTGCGTCGAGAAATCGACGGTCAGCCTGACCTGAGATGATCTTGATAAATTGTGAGGTGTAGTTCTAAGAACAACGCTTCAGCGGCATCACAGTTCGTGCAAGGAGGATTCATCTCCTCCCCAGACACGCACACTGTATGGCACAAACAAGAAACACGGGCACCAGGTGCCCGTGTTTTCTTTTGCGCTATCCAAATTTATCTATCTAAAGAACATCTGAACCAAAATGCCAACAACCGATCACTGGCATAACCGGTAATACGGGGTAGGTCTACCGTGGTATGATCAACCACTAGGGTGCCTTTGATATCCAATGATTTTAGCGTATCTCCCACCGCACAAACTCCCGTGACGTTCTGGTATTCATGCAGACGATTTATCTAATCCAACTCAAGATTTATCTTTTAAGTCTTTGCCTCGCGTGCTGCACTGAGCCCATGTCGTCACAAGACAAGCACACAACGGCACCGGATGTCGAAACGATACTGAATACACAGTGGACCCCACCACCTACTCAGGGTGACGCGCCCACCTGGGAAAAAGAAACGAAAGAGGATTGGAATGATGCGCGGTTCAATAACATGGATACCGGTCCGTACCTCGCTGCCACCATTAGAATCAAGGCAGGGGGCAAACGGATTCTAACCCGCAAAGGCCTGGCCATTCGGCTGGGTGAAAAACACGATGCCACCTTTCTTTTTGACCGGAATCTTATGCGTGTCACTGCCGGATGGATTGGTGGTCACCTCCAACACAGTACGAGTCGATTTGGGCTCATTAATACCCCAACGCCTCAAGGAACCATTCAGTTTTATACCCATGAATCTCCTGGCTGGGCACATAACAATAGCTTCGCCGACCCACGATCATCGCCCCATGTTCCCCTGCCACTAAACTGGGCTCGCTATCAAGGTGTCTATCTGCACGGCAAACGTGCAATCCTTTCCTACACCATAGGATCGACGGATGTATTGGAGATGCCGGGCGTCGAGTCATTGGGGGAAATTCGCAGTATCACTCGCACCATTGAAATCAACCATGCACCTAGGCCAATGAGTGTCTTGCTCTACCAGGTGCCTGAATCGAAACCGACAATAACCCAGATCGATGGCGTTACCCTGGCGGTGCTAGATAGTGGGAATAAGCTGACGGCAGCAGGCGTGATCAACAACAAAACCCAGTTGCATTTTCAGGTGAACCATAAATCCCAAGTGTTTTTACAGATCCCTGCACAGCAGAATACGATTCAATTTAAAGTGCTTATCTGGAATGGGAATCGGTCAGATCTCCACCAATTTGTAGAACTCATAAAAGTGTCCGATTCCCCCCGGCCTTTGTCACCTTTGACAAGGGGGGGGGGCTCACGCTGGACACAGCAACCTGTCACCCAGGGAACTGTCGGTCAAGATACCGGGGCATATGTCATTGACACGCTCCAGTTGCCCTATGCAAACCCCTATAACGCCCTGATGTTCCTGTCCGGAATCGATTTTCTACCCAACGGTGATCTCGCTGTTTGTACCGCCCATGGCGATGTGTGGCTGGTGAGGGGCATAGATGAAACACTACAAACATTGATCTGGAAACGATACGCAACGGGGATGTATCAACCACTGGGACTGAAGGTCATCAAGGGCCGCATTCATGTCCTTGAACGTGGTCAGCTCACACGATTGCACGACCTTAATAATGACGATGAAGCTGACTTCTACGAAAACGTCAGTAATGGATGGGGCACTACCGGTGAACCGCATGCTTACGATACATGCCTGGAGACAGATGCGCAAGGTCGGTTTTATTTTTTCAAAACCGGAGCTGGCCATACTCCAACAGGAGGATGCCTGCTCCAATTAGCACCCAATACCAGGATACCCAAGGTCTTTGCCACAGGATTTCGTCATGCCAACGGCCTATCGGTTGGCCCAGACGGGACCATCACCGGGGCCGACCAAGAAGGCAACTGGATACCGGCCACGCGGATTGACATATATCACAAAGGCGGTTTTTACGGACATATGCGCACTCACCACAGGCCAAAGGAACCAGCCACTTTCGACCCACCCGTCTGCTGGTTGCCCCGACAAATGGATAACTCTGCTGGTGGACAGGTATGGGTACCAGATGACCAATGGGGGCCATTGGCCGGACACCTGCTGCACCTTTCGTTCGGTCGTTGCCAACTCATACTTGTCCTCTATGAAACGGTTGGTGGACAGATTCAAGGTGGTGCCGTCCGGGTGGGAGCCACGTTTCTAGCCGGTGCTATGCGTGGTCGATTTAGCCCAAAAGACGGGCAGTTATACGTCTGTGGCAGCGACGGCTGGCTCACAGCAGCAAAAGCCGATGGTTGTCTTCAGCGCGTGCGGTATACAGGTCGCCACGTCAAGCTACCTACAGCTTTAAATGTCCATGCAAACGGAATTCGCATCACATTTGCAAACCCGTTAAATCAATCACAGGCCGAGAACATTACGAATTACAAAATAGAACAATGGAACTATCGCTGGACCAGCCAATACGGTTCCAAGGAATGGTCCGTCATTGATCCGAAAATGGAAGGTCGTGACCCGGTAGCCATTCGCACAGCCAGACTACTGGATGACCAACGCACCATTTTTCTTCAGATCGACGACGTCAAGCCCGTTATGCAGATGAGGATCCAATACGACCTGCGGGCCAGGGATGGCAATTCGGTCAAAAATGAAATCTTCAATACGATCAACAAAATTGGCCTGCCATTTACAGGCCAGTGATGACACTAATCCTCCTCCCCCGCCGATCTTGAATCAATCAGTTCGTCATCATAACGCTCTTCGAGCTCCCGGATCTTTTCCAGCAATTCGTCATTTTTTTCGATCTCTGTACTAACCTCGTTCTCCCACTGATTACTCGCCCCCCGAAGTGCCGCCAAGTCGATCGTCAGGCCCAAGATTAAAGAAAGCCGATGGGTAACCGCTTCAATACCCCGGGGGTTTTCACCTTGCAAATAACCCGGAATCTCTGCGACCAGACTGGCCATCTCGA
>Ga0310124_10001276_pt1 | contig 17521 bp, 17 predicted proteins | sample CB11b_AW_Bot5_MG_FD_203507 | JGI IMG/M metagenome (GOLD analysis project Ga0310124, IMG submission 203507) | Marine microbial communities from Western Arctic Ocean, Canada - CB11b_AW_Bot5 | ecosystem: Environmental > Aquatic > Marine > Oceanic | place: Canada: Western Arctic Ocean | collected... | reverse complement strand
GCCTTGGCGGAGGCCAGCGACACCTGCTGCTCCAGGATGATCCGCACGAGCGTGGCGTATCCGGGCGCTCGTCCCCACAGCGGCGGCGGCCCGAACCGCTCGGCGATTCGAGCCAGATCAGGGTCCACGGCGCACAGGGCATCGACCCCTTCCTGCAGGCGCGCCTTGGTCAGGCGTCGAGACGAGGCCGCTCCGGTTTCACTACGAGTCACCGCTGATTACCCGAGAGGTCGGAGTGGCGGTGGGTGTCGGGGGGCGGAAACCGCCGCCCGAAGGTGAACGCGGCCGCGGTGGGGCCGTGCTGCGCCAGCCGTTCCAGCCGGGCCTTGCCTTCGTCCCCAGTCGGGCGGTGTCCTGCCGCAACCCACCACAGGACCGAAGACGGGCCGTCCATCGGCAGGAACCACTGCTTCCGATCGCGGAGGGGGCCGGCGTGCACGCTCTTGTAGGCATAGTCGCGTAGCGCGTCAATCGACGCCCAGACAGACACATTCAACAGGAGGTTCCGTTGGCCGAACACGCTGAACGAGGCGGCTTCGCTGTCGTCCGACACGAGTCGCCAGATGAACCCGTCGGCCGCCTCCGCCGCCGCGTTCATCTGATCGATCTGGGCCACGAACTGCGCCATGACCGGGTCGGCCAACGGCCGCCCGCATCCGGGCAATGTTGAGCTGCGCGAGGTGAGGCGTCATGCCATCAGCACTCGCAGCAGGGGAGTCCCGGCGCGGCGTCCATGGCGGGAAGGTCACGTCCGGTATTGCAGCACAGGCGCTGGCGGTCCCGCGCCGTCGTCGGGAGATGGGTGAGGGAGTGCATCGTCGATTCGAGCACCGTGCGTAACACGGCGTCACGTGGGCGGGCCAGCCGGTAGTGCACCCACAGTCCGTCCCGTCGGTCGGCGACCAGACCGGCCCGTTTCAGATACGCGAGATGTCGCGAGGCGGTCGGCTGTGGGATGCGCAGGCTCTCGTGAATATCGCACACACAGACCTCGCCGGCGCTAAGCAGGCTCAGGATACGGAGCCTGGTTTGGTCGGCCAGCGCCTTGAATACCGTTTCCATCAACTCGATGCGATTCACCGGCGTGCCTCCCTTTGTCATCGATTGTATTCGCCTTGACAGATGTAATGCGAGTGCATACGATGGTTATTATATTCGTGTATACGAATACATTGACAACCCAAGACACTCGACTGAGGACCTCGACCAAGATGACAGACAACGAAATCACCGATGTCGTGAGAAGAAAGTATGGAGAGATCGCCGAGCACGTCGATGCCGGCGCGCAGGCCTCGTGTTGCGGCCCGTCGGCGGTGGCTGTAGCGGCACCGATCCGATCACTGACGACCTGTACGATGACGACCAGGTGCGCACCCTGCCCGCCCAGGCGGTGACGGCGTCGCTCGGGTGCGGGAATCCGACTGCCTTGGCCGAACTGCGACCCGGGGAGACCGTGCTGGACCTCGGTTCGGGCGGCGGCATCGATGTGCTGCTCTCGGCCCGCCGCGTCGGTCCGACCGGTCGGGCCTATGGGCTCGACACGACGGATCAGATGCTGGCGCTGGCCAGAAAGAACCAACAGGCTGCCGGTCTCGACAACGTGGAGTTCCTGAAGGGGACCATCGAAGCGATCCCGCTCCCTGACGCATCGGTCGACGTCATCATCTCGAACTGCGTCGTCAACTTGTCGGTCGACAAGGACCGTGTGTTTGCGGAAGCCAAGCGCGTGCTGAAACCGGGAGGCCGCTTGGCCGTCTCTGACGTCGTGCGTCGGCGTGAGGTCGGCGACGACCTACGCCGGAGTATGGAGTTGTGGGTCGGCTGCGTTGCCGGAGCGCTCGAGGAATCTGACTACCGCGGAAGACTCGCCGCCGCGGGGTTCGTCGACGTCGAGGTGGAGCCAACCCGTATCTACGGGGCGGCTGACGCCAGCGCGTTCCTCGCCGACGTAGGCTTGGTCCCGGAGGCGGACGCGGCCGACATCGACGGCGCGTTCATGAGTGCGTTCATCCGGGGGCCGCGCGGGCCCGTCGCCGCCGTGCCGGCTTCACGGTAGGTGCCCGCACTCGCCTGGGGGGCGGGCGCTCAAGAGGCCGCTGAACAACGACGTGGAGCGGGTGTCGAAGCGCGGGATGCCCCGCCCCGAAAACCTAGCCGGGTGCGGAAACACACCAGAGCGGTTTCTTGGCAAGCCGTTCGTCTGGCTAGGCGCGAGGAGGGAGCATGCAGGCGGCATGTGACCGACGAAGCAACACCGCCAGACGGACGGATCGCCAAGAAGCCTAGCGACCCGTGGCGGCCCGTCCTTTCTCGACCGTTTCGAACCCGTTCTCGCCCCAGTTCATCACGAACACACTGAAGCCCTGCGTCAAGCGTGTCTCGATGTCATCGGCGTTCGCGGGATAGCCGCACGCGACATCGAATTTCTGGCACGCCGAGAGGACCTGCTGGGTCGCGGCCTCCCAGGCCTCCATGTCCACCTGCCGACGCCCATCGGCGTCGGTCGAGTTGAACAGTCGTCGCAATGTGCCGGCCCCGGGCCACAGCACCCCGACCCCGGGCACGGCGGCAATCTCCCGCACATGCGCGAGCCCTTCGTGGCTTTCGATGATCGTGTGGTTGACGAGTGCGCCGTCTGGATTCAGCGGCCAGAGATCCGCTCTCTTGCGGTACTCCTCCTCGGTCAGGTCCCAGTAGGTGGGCGCCCATCCCACGTCGTCACGTCGAGTCCCGCCGTTCGACCCGAACCGCATCGCGTCCAGCCCCAGGCGCAGCTCCTCCACCGACTCTACGCCGACGAACACGATCGCGCTGACCCCGGCGTTCAGTGGCTGGCCGACATGGGCGACGGCATCCGGGTCTTCCGCGATGTTCTGCATCTTCACGACCAGCGTATGGGTCTCCGCCGTACTGCCCGCATCACGCATCGCGGACATGAACTCCGTAAACGCCGGCAATCCGCGTTCTACACCACCCTCCATGCTGCCGACGAACACGAAGTTGCTTCGCTCGTAGGCGATCGTCTCGCCGGCCAGTTGTTGTGCCATCTTGACCGGCCCCGGGTCCTCCGCTCCCCCAGCCGAGCGCTGCCGCGCCCGTGGCGCGTAGAGACCGAACACCGGCTGGTCGCGTTGCTGCAGCGCGATCATCGGGTTCAGCTCGCTCGAACGGGGGGGGCGCCGCCGTCGTGCCCGCGCCGTCGTCCGACGTGCACCCGAGCACCGCGATCAACAGCAGTCCGGCAGGCCATGAACGCATAGAGCATTCGCCCCCGAATGACGCTAGACACACGCGCGGCTGGACGAAACCCTCGACGTCGCCGAATTGACCAGGTGACACCGCCCAGTCAAGATCCTCTGATGTCCGAGCCCACCGTGCCCAATCCACGGCCGTTCCGGTCCGGCCTGCTGTTTCTGTGCGTTGCCAACTCGGCTCGCAGCCAGATGGCCGAAGGGTTGGCGCGGGCCCGTTTCGGCGCCTGCCTCCTGGTGCAAAGCGCAGGGTCGGCGCCCAGTGCCCTCAACCCGTATGCGGTGGCGGTCATGGCAGAGCTCGACATCGACATCTCGGGTCAGGGCTCGAAGCATGTGGATACCATCGACCCGGCTGGCGTAGGTACCGTCGTCACGCTCTGCGCGGACGAGGTCTGCCCGGCCGTCCTCGGCGCCGTCGCGACGCGGCTGCACTGGGCGCTTCCGGACCCGGCCGGCGAGCCCGGGACCGCGGCCGATCAACTCGTCAGATTTAGAACGACGCGCGACGAGATCGCGCGTCGACTCGCGCAACTCGACCTCTGACCTCTCGCCAAAGCGGCGGGTCCCATAGTGTGGCGTCTGCTGGGTGGGGAACGTGGAGGCTGGTTACCAGCGCAGGACCCGTCGTCCCCGCCATTCAGGACCTTCGACGACAAACCGCCATTCGGGATTCCGGCGTTCGTCTCGTAGGGCCTGTCGAACGAGGTCGAATGTCGCCAGGTGCTCGTCGGCGCATTCGAAGTAGGTGACGAAGTCGTACTCGTCCGTGCGTTGATACCCGTCCGGGTTGTGGTAGAGCCGGCGGTAGATCGTCTGAATGCCGGCCTCGGCCGCCTGCGCGTGACCTGCTACCTGACCACCCTGCTCCTGATCGACATGCGGATAGAAGTAGGCGTGCCGCTCCAGCATGCTCATGTTCCACCAGGCCGCCGTCTTGCTCATCGGAATGATGATGCCGTTCCCCGCCGACCGGCCCGACTGCCGCGCGGCGGCGCCTTTGTCCACGTACTCCTGCAATGCGGCGCTGGTGTACCGCGGGGCTCTCGTTGACCCATCGATGGCCCGGACGGTGGCCATGTCCCCGAGTCGGCGCCCAAGTTCCGCTTCAATCTCGCCCAGCCGTGGCCGATACTTCGTGGTCACGTGCGCCACACACTCCGCCGACAGCAGGCCGTCGCTGCACCGCGGCGGGGTGGCCGCCACTAGGAACTGGACCGTTTCGTGTGACGGTAAGTTCGGGCTCCCATTGGCGTGGAAGTCGTTGACGAATCCGCGCGCAATACAGGATCCTGCTTCGCGAAGCGTGGCCCGCGCGCGCGCGTCCTCGCGGCGCAACGTGACGAACAGAAACTTGGAGTACACCAAGTTCGCGTCCAGCGCACTGGTCGTCTCGCCGTTGGTGCCGGGCACTCGGTAGTACATGCGTGGTTGCTCTGGAGTACGTATCGGTTCGGATTCTTGCGATCCGGCCGTGCACCGCGGAGAAACCGCGCAGGACGGGCAATGGCGTGCAACGATGGGCATCCGGAACGGACTCGCCTGATGGCGCCCCGCGACCTCGGATGCCGCGTCGTGCCCCCCCGGCGGATGTATCCTAGGGTGAGGAGAGTTCTGCGAACCGGGCCATGGCCGGTGGACCCGTGACACGTGGTCCGGTTGCCGCCCCACTCCAGATGATTCTGCCGCTCGGCGACGAGCCCAATCCCAGTTCCGTTCCGGTTGTCACCTACGCGTTGATCGCGGTCAACTGCGCCGCCTACCTGTTCGTCACGCTCCCGCTCAGCTTCGTCGGTCCCGAGCCGGGCGACCCGGTGGTTGTGGAGTACCTCACGGCCCTCCAGCAGGCGATGTCGCGACCGCTGTCTCCCCGCGCGGTCGACGCGATCCTCCGGGGACTCAGCCAGTACGACCTGTTTGTGTTCCAGTGGGGTTTCCGGCCTGTCGCACCACAGACGCTCGACCTTCTGACCGCGATGTTCCTGCACGCCGGCTTCTTCCATCTCGCCGGCAACATGCTCTTCCTCTGGATCTACGGCGACAACGTCGAGCACCGCCTGGGTCGGATGCGCTACCTGATCGCGTATCTCGGCACCGGTGTGGCCGCCACGCTTTTTCACCTGTTGATCGCCGGGTCCTCCCCGCTTCCCCTGCTGGGCGCCTCGGGTGCGATCTCCGGTGTCTTGGGCTTCTACTTCGTGTGGTTCCCCCGCAATCGGGTGCGGCTCTGGGTCATGCTGTTCCCGTTCTTCATGAACGTGATCTACGCGCCAGCTCGCTGGGTGCTGGGCTTCTACGTGATCGTCGATAACATCCTGCCGCTGGTGGCCACGGCTGGGACGCCCGGCGGAGGGGTCGCGTATGGCGCGCACATCGGCGGATTTCTTGGTGGCGTGGTCGTGGCCTGGGTGGCCAACCGCGGCGCTGTCCTGACCCGACCGACCGACTTCGGCACGCAGCCGGCGCCCGGTGCGCACCACGAGCCGCCGGGTAGCCTGGCCGCGCTGATCGAAGATGGCGACTTCGAGGCGGCCGCACGTCTGTATGTCGGATTGTCAACGCGGGAGACGACGCGCGCGATGACCGAACGCCAGTCCCTGCTGCTCGGCAACTGGATGGCAGCCAGGGGACACATCCACGCCGCCCTCGCCGTCTTCCAGCGACACCTGGCCGATTATCCGATCGGCGAGGGCGCCGCTGACGCCCACGTCGGCGCCGGCCTGCTCCAGCTTCGCGCCTTTGGGCAGCCGACCGCCGCCTATCAGCACCTGGTCGAGGTCCTGGAGCTCAAGCCCAGCCCCCGCACCGAGGCGTTGGCGCGCCAGGGCCTGGCGCAGATCACCGCGCTCCAGAAGTTCCAGCTCAACTCGATGTGATCGCCGCCCGCTCGCTCGCCGCCGTCGCCACCGGCGTTGCCCGTCGCATTCACCCTTCGATATAATCGATGGTGCGACTGTCGTTGGGACGTCGTTCAATGGTAGGACAGGCGGTTCTGGTCCGTCTAATCGGGGTTCGAATCCCTGCGTCCCAGCCACATCTCTCTCTTGCCTGATCTAAGCCGTCGACTGAACGACGATGGCGGATCGCTAGAGCCGCCCGCTCGCGTGTTCGCCCTCCAACGTCCGGGAGTTGATCTCGGAGTGCCTCCGGCCCCAGACGGCGTGATCTCCACCGCATGACACGGAGGGCGCCGACCGCTCGGCCGGCCAGCAACGAATACCATGCCGGGCCTGGCGTAGCGTGATCAGGAGGGACAGATGCCAGAGAACCCAATGTCGTCCCGCTACAGATGCCTGCGTTGCGACCACCGCCAGTACGACACGGGCGAGTTGCGCGCTGCCGGCGGTTTCTGGAGCAAGATTTTCGACGTGCAAGGTCGGCGGTTCACGATGTACCTGATGTCAACCGTCCGTCAGGTGTCACTGTCGTCCGGTGAGCAACTGCTGATGGGTGGCTGCTTCCTGGGCGGCATCACTCTGAGCCTCGTCACTGGCTGGATGGGTATGCGCTCGGGGGTCCATGCCCTCAACCAAATGGCCGCCAGGAAACCGGCTCTGCGAGAGGGATGGTTTGGCGCGGGGAGCTCAACGGTCACATGCCGCTTGGCTGCTCCCTTGCGCCTTGCCAGCCCGTCACACGCGGGGCTGAAGCCTCGGACAGGAAGCGGGTCACGCCCAGCTGGCGGCCGTAGCAAGAGCCTTTAGGCCCGCTGAACGATCAGCGCCCCTGTAGGGGCTTGCTATGATCCCACGGCCGCCGTTTCCTCAGGAGACGAACGCCTCCAGGAAACCGGTTCTGTGAGAGGGACGGGTTTGGCGCGGGGAGCCTCAACACGGTCACATGCCGCCTGCATGCTCCCTCGCGCCTGGCGAGGTCGGCTTAGGCCGGATCACGGAACCCACTGGTCGCGTGGCTGCCGTCGCAGAATGGAATCGACTGAGAGGCCCCGCACCGGCACAGGGTGCACTTGGTGTCCGAGCCGCCATCGGCCCGCTGAATGCCGGCGCCAATGAGTTCGACCGGGCCATCCACCGCCAACGGTCCCTGAGGCAGTACGGTGATCGAGGTTGGGGTCGGTGGGTCGGTCGGGGTTTCCCCTTCGATCGAGTAACTCAACGCGCCTGAGGGGCAGGCCCGGACGGCGCCGATGACGGCGTCCGCCTCCGCGTTGTCCGGTTGAATCCAGGGTCGCGCGTTCATGTCGAAGACGGCTGGCAGTCCGGTCACGCAGGCGGCGGCGTGCGCGCAGATCGTGAGGTTGTACCCGACCGTAACCTCGTGGCCCCGGTAGAGCCGCGTTTTCGACGTGCCGACCTTCTCAGCCGGTTGACCGGCGAAACCCTCCGCCGCGTGCGCGCCGTCACAGAACGGCTTGTTCGCGGACTTGCCGCACCGACAGAGGGCCATTCGAGGCTGGACCGACACCGGCTGCCCGTCGGCGCCGGTCAGCTCGGAGACCTCCTCCACGATATAGGGACCGCCGGGGGCGACTGTGATGCGGGTCGGTGCGGTGTCGTTTGGCATGTCCTCACTATACGCGTCCTGGCGGGTCTCATTGGGGCTGTCGCGTTCGCCGCGACAATCGCCGCAAACGTTGGTCTCTGCGGCGCGTATGGATAAGATAGAGGTTCGTTTTTGGTCAGTGCGAGCGCTCCCTGTTCGCGTGAGGCAAGGAGAAACTACGTGAAGAGTTCCGATCACACCGGATTGACGGTGGCGGCGGTGGCGTCATTGTTGATGCTGACCACAGCGCCGGTCATAGCCCAGGACGACGGTGGGTGGACCCACTGGGGCGCCGACGCCGCGAGTAGTCGCTACGCGCCGTTCGACCAGGTCAACGCCGACAACTTCGAAGATCTTGAAGTGGCATGGGCCTGGCGCGGCGACAACTTCGGGCCGCATGTGTACAACATCATGCGCTCGACCCCCATCTATGCCAAGGGCACGCTCTATTCGGTAGCGGGCGAGCGACGCACTGTCGTTGCCATCGACCCGGCGACCGGGGAGACGCTCTGGACGTTCCGCGAGCCCTCAACCAAGCGCTGGGAAGACTCGATGCGCAAGAGCTACGGCAAGGGTGTCGCGTATGAAGAGGTGAACGGGGAGGGACGCATCTACATCGTGTCCCCGGCCTTCTTCCTGCACGCGCTGGACGCCGATACCGGCATCCCGATCCCGAGCTTCGGCGACAACGGCACCATCGACCTGCTGGCCAACTTCGGCTACGAGTATCACCCGACGGACGGACTGCCCGCGGAAGTTGGGTACATCACCAACTCGTCGCCCCCGATCGTGACCAATGGCGTGGTCGTCATCGGCAACTCTCATGAGCAGGGCTACCAGCAGACCCGCCGCGAGAACGTCCCGGGGCACGTGTTGGGATACGACGCGACGAGTGGCGACTTCCTGTGGAAGTTCAACGTCATTCCGCAGTCGGAGAGCGAGTTCGGGTTCGACACCTGGGAAAGCGATGCGTGGTCCTACACCGGCAACGTGTCCGCGTGGGCGCCGCTGTCGGCCGACGCGGAACTGGGTCTGGTGTATGTCGCCACCGACCCCCCGACCAACGACTTCTGGGGTGGGTTCCACCCGGGTGACAATCTGTTCGCCACCACCATCCTGGCGCTCGACGCCCGGACCGGAGAGCGCCGGTGGCATTTCCAGACGGTGCATCACGACATCTGGAACTACGACAATCCGACTGCGCCCAACCTGGTCGACATCACGGTGGATGGCCAGCGGATCCCGGCGCTGGTGCAAACCACCAAGCAGTCTTACGCCTATGTGCTCAACCGGGCCACCGGCGAGCCGGTCTGGCCCATCGAGGAGCGGCCGGCGCCCCAGGGCCACGTTCCTGGCGAGTGGTACTCACCGACGCAGCCGCACCCGACCAAGCCGGCCGCCTACGAGATGCAGAACGTCAGCGTGGACGAGCTGATTGACTTCACTCCGGCACTGCGCGCCGAGGCGACCGAGATTCTCGAGCGGTACGAGTATGGGCCGCTCTTCACGCCGCCGTTGCATCGGGGGAACGACCTTGGCAAGCGCGCCGCCATTCATTGCCCTGGGTCGAACGGTGGCACCAACATCATGGGCGGTTCTTCGATCGACCCCGAGACCGGGATCCTGTATGTGGCGTCGACGAAGGCCTGCTCGGCCCCGATGCTGACGCCGGGGCTCGCGGCTGATGCCGAAGACCCGAACCCGATTGGGAAGACCGTCATGGAGTGGGTCGCGGGCCCCGGCGGCGTCCGCGGACCACAAGGGCTGCCGCTGTTCAAGCCGCCCTATGCGCGTATCACCGCTATTGACCTCAACACCGGCGAGACACTGTGGTGGATTCCGAACGGCGATACGCCGGACCGCATCAAGAACCACGCGGCGCTGCAGGGGGTCGATATCGGAAACACCGGGTCGCCGTCGCACCCGACCCCGGTCACCACCAAGTCGCTGCTCATCTACGGGGAAGGCCGCGGCGGGGCGGCTGTGCTACATGCGCACGACAAGATGACAGGTGAGCGGATTGGCACTGTCGACATTCCGGCGCCCACCAACACCGCCGTCATGACCTATATGCACGACGGCGTCCAGTACATCGTCGCACCGGTCGGCGGGCGTGGGGGCGGGGGTCGAGGCGGTCGAGGCGGGGGTGCCCAGTTCCCCGGCTCGTTCGTGGCGCTACGCTTGCCCCAGTAGCCGGGGGCAGCCCGTCACACGCGGGGCGTGAGGCCTCAGGCAGGAAACGGGTCACGCCCAGCTGGCGTCCGTAGCAAGGGCCTTTAGGCCCGCTGAACGATCAGCGCCCCTGAAGGGGCTTGCTACGATCCCACGGCTGCCGTTTCCTCAGGAGAGCAGAAGAAGTGGAGGCGGCGTCCCGACTGATCGGGGCGCCGCCTTTTTCTTGAGGCCTGCGCGTGACAAGGGGGGCGATGCTACTCAGCGCGCAACGCCACCATCGGGTCAATGCGCGTCGCGCGTCGAGCCGGAATCCAGGTGGCGGCGAAACAGACCAGGCCGAGGACGAGGGCGACGGCAACCATCGCCACCGGGTCGAGCGGTTCTATCCCGAAGAGGAACTGGCGCAATAGGCGGGTCAGGAGCGCGGCACCAGTAAGTCCCGTCAGACCGCGGGCGCCGGCGAGCTAGATGGCTTGCCGACTGAACGACGCCACGACCTGCTGTGATGAGGCCCCGAGCGCGAGTCGAATACCGATGTCGCGGGTCTGCTGGCTCACCATGTGGGAGACCAGGCCGTAGAGCCCGGTCGCGGCCAGCACCAGCGCACCGACGGCGAACAGGGTCAACAGCAGCGCTTGGAAGCTGGGCCCGGTCAACTGACCGGAGATCACCTCATCCATCGTCCGAAACGCGGTCAGGGGAAGCTGCGGATCGGCTCGCCTGATGATGTCGTCGATCGCGAGGTTCAGTCCCCTCACTCCGTCCTGCGTCCGTAGTGCCCAGTTCACCTGAAAGTAACTGTGGGCCACGCCCAGCAGGTCGCTCGGGACCTGGGCGACCGGCACGAACATGGTGGGGCGGGTCTGGGAGACGCCTCGCGTGCGGACGTCGCCGATCACGCCGACGATCTGCCTTGGGGCGTCTGCCAACTCGGGGCGGTACTCGAGTAGTTGCAGGTGCGTGCCGATGACCTCGCGCGCGGCGCCGAACTGTCGGACGAAGGCCTCGTTGATCATCGCGACCGGGGTGCCGTTTCGGGTGTCGGCTGACGAGAACGATCGCCCGGAGACGAGCGGAATATCGAGGACCCGCAGGTAGTCCGGTGTCACGTACCGCCAGTCGATTGCAGCCGGCTCGATCGCGATGTCGGCGACCAGCGTGAGTACCAGATTCAGCCCGCGGTCCACCGGCAGGTTGTTGGTCACGGCCGCCGCTTCGACTCCGGGGAGGCTCTCGAGTTCCTCCACCGTCCGCTGATACAACAGGGCGACCTGGGCGGCATCCTGATAGCTCGGACCCTGCAATGACGCGCGCGCGGTCAACACGTTGTATGGATTGAAACCCACGTCGCTGGCGCTCAGGTTGACGAAGGTGCGGATGAACAGGGCGGCCCCGACGAGCAGCATTGTGCACAGGCTGCTCTGGGTCACGATGAGGACGCGACGCATCCATGGCGCCTGAGCCGATGTCGCACCGCGCGGACCGCCTGCTGCAGTGCCGTGCTGGGGTCCGACCGGGTCGCCCGCCAGGCTGGAAGCACACCAAACACCAACCCGGTCCCCACCGACAGGCAGAGCGCTGCGAGGAGGACGCGACCATCAATAGCTACGTCCCACGTCGCCATCACCGGTTGCAGTCGCCCCAGCGCTGGGATAGTGGCATGCGCCGCGAGCACGCCGACTGACCCACCGGCCAGGGCGATGATCAGGCTCTCGGTCAGCAGTTGCCGGATGAGCCGGCCGGGGCCGCCACCGAGCGCCGCCCGGACCGCCAGCTCCCGGCTGCGTCCCGCACCACGCGCGAGTTGCAAGCCGGCCGTGTTCGCGCACACGACCAGCAGCACCATGAGGACGGCCGCGGCGAGGAGCCACATCACGGGGAGTGTCCCCGTGGCCAAGGTCGCTTGGTGCGCCTGGGCAACCAACCGCTCGCGATCCCGCACGGCGCTCGGATGGTCGATCCGTAGCTCCGCCGCGAGCACCGATAGCTCAGCGGATGCCTCACTCGTGGTTCGACCAGGCGCGAGCCGACCCATCAGCCGGTAGTTCCGATCGCTCCCGCTGGGGTCCGGTCGAAACGGTGTCCAGGCGTCAGGCCGTTCGAACGTCCAGAGTCCAGCCGGCGTCACCCCGATGACCGTATGGACCGTTCCGCCCAGTCGGATCCCTTGCCCTACGACGTCCGGATTCTGTTCGAAGTGGCGGACCCAGAGCTCGTGGCTGAGGACGACGGTGTTCGGGGTCAGCTCATCGTCGAGCGTGAACCCGCGACCCAGGAGCGGCTGGATGCTCAACACCTGGAAGTAACCGGCCGTGACTTCGAGATTGTTGACGTGGGTGGTGCCATGGTCGCTGCTCAGATTCAGCCCAGGACTGACGCCGAGTCCGGTCAGGGCCACGAAGGAGTCGGCACGCTCACGCAGAAACGCGACGGTCTGCTGGTCGTGGATGTGCCCCACGCCCAGCGCCTCCGCGCGGACGATGCTGACGACTCGCTCCGGGTCCGGATAGGGCAGTGGTCGGAACAGCAGCGCGTTGAACACGCTGAAGACGGTCGTGGTCGCCCCGATGCCGAGCGCGAGGATGAGACAGGCGAATCCGGTGAAGGCTGGGGCCCGAGACAATGTGCGGACGCCCAGACCGAGGTCCTGCACGAGGTCATCAAGCCATTGACGCCATCGTTTCTGCTGCTCCCAGTCGGTGTCGATCGTGAGGCATTCGCTCTCGGTCTCCGAAGCGCTGGGCCGCCTCCGCCTGGGCCTCGTGCGGCGTTTTCCCCTGCGCGATGAGTCGCTCGGTCAGTGCGTCGAGATGAAAGCCGAACTCCTGATCGAGATCCGCCCTCGGGTCTGAGCCCCAGAATCTGAGGTGGCGCCGCCACATTGGTGCGTTCGCCATGCGCCTACTCTGCCGGCTAGGCCGGCACCGGGGCTGTCGCGAGGACTTTCGATACGGCCGACGTGAACTCCTTCCAGCCGGCGGTTTCCGCCTCCAGGCGCTGGTGCCCTTGCGGCGTCAGCTCGTAGAACTTCACCTGACGGTTGTTGTCAGAGATACCCCACTCGGCCTCCAGCCAGCCGCGCCGGGCCATTCGGTGCAGGGCAGGATACAGAGACCCTTCCTCGAGCTGAAGCGAGTTGTCGGTTGTGGCCTCGATCCACCGTGCGACACCGAACCCGTGCTGCGGGCCATGACTGACTGCCGTCAGAATCAGCAGCTCGACCGTGCCCCGCAGCAGTTCGGGATTTCGTTGCGACATCTAGCGTCTCCTGTTACCATAGACAGTCTATGTAAGAAGCAGTGTAACGGTGCTCCCATAGACAGTCAACGTGAATTTGGCACGCGCGGCAACTTGCGGGAACGGCCGCAGACCGGCATCATGCTGCTTCGACAAGGAGAGTGATGGCAGAACGCAAGACCGGCACCGTGGTGCACAAGGAACTGATCACACCGGGTCTCATGCGCTTCCGGTTGGCCCCGAAGGGCGAGAGCCAGTTCCCGGACTACGAGGCGGGACAATACATCGCCCTTCGACGGGACGACTGCAAGCTGACCCGAAAGACCGGCGTCGGGCAGGACGGCAAGCCGACCTACGAGCCGGAGTATGACCCGTGGGGGCGACAGACCGTTGGACCGGTAACGCACTCCTACTCAATTGCCTCCGCCCCCTCCGACACGCAGGAACATGGGTGGCTCGAGTTGCTTGTTGCGCTCGAAGACGGGGTGCACGGTCTACCGGGTCGGTTGAGCGAGGCCCTCTTCGGCGTGGGTCAGGAAACCGGCTGCGATGTGACGTACCACAACCGCATCGCCGGGAACTTTACGCTCGACACCCGGGTTCAGGACGCCCAGAGCGTGCTCATGGTCGGCACCGGGACCGGCGTGGCGCCGTTTGTCTCGATGGTGCGGGAGTTGGCGGCGCGGAGCGACGGCAGCGACGGCCGTCGCTACACGCTCGTGCACACCAATCGGACCGCGCCCGAACTGGCCTACCAGGACGCGCTGTTCGAGATCGAGGCGGCCGGGCGCTTCGATTTCATGTATGTGCCCACCATCAGCCGCCCGTCCCAGGACGTCGCCATCGACCCGCGGATTGGGCAGGGACGTGCCAACAACGTCGTGCGCCACATCTATGGCCTGCCCACGGCAGAGGAAGACAAACAGACCAGCGCCAAGAGCGACGTGTCGCGGGTGGCGGCCGAGTTGGCACTCGCACGACTCGTGTACCCGGTATTGCCCCGCCACGTCCATGCGAGCGATCTTCGCGAGCGAGTAGACCCCGGAAGTAGTGTGCTGCTGACCTGTGGGAATCCAGCTTCGATGGCCGATCTGCGCTCAACCGCCGCGCGGCGCGACATTCGGTTCGAACTGGAAGAGTGGTAGCAAGTGTACGTAGCGGCGGGTCTTCAGACCCGCCGTGCCTGTTCCTATCCCTCGGCGTCCGGAAAGCTGACCGCGTCGATGATCTGCAGGCCCCGATCCAGGGTCTTGTGGACCGGACAGCGGCTCGCGACCTGCGCCAGTCGGGTGCGCTGCGCGTCGGTCAGATCGCCATAAATCGTGACCTTGCTGTGGACCTGCTCGATCACGCCGCTTGCCTCCTCGTCGCAATCGAGACAGTCGTCGGCATGGACCCGGTCGAACTCGAGCTCCACGTCGACACCGCTCAGCGGGAGGTCCTTATGCGTCGCGTAGATGCGAAGGGTCATCGCCGTGCAAGCCGCGAGACTTCCGAGCAGGAACTCGTACGGGGTCGGTCCAGAATCCGCCCCGCCCGCCGCCGGCGGCTCGTCGCTGCGCCAGAGAAACCGTCGGGCGCGAATGTCGACCGAGGTGCCTTTCTTCAGTGACGCAGTGACGGTGGCCATTATTGTGGGTCCTTGTCCTGTCGTCTCCAGCGGGCTGCGTCCGCCGCCACGAGTTGTCGCACGCGCGTTTGCAGCCGATCGACTTCGGCGCGCAGCGCGTCCGCCTCGTCAAGCGAGTGAAGGAGGCGACGGGGTGTGAGCCGGGCGAGTTGCGAAAGCGAGAACACGAGCCGTGCTCAGTCCGTGATGGCCTGGTAGATGAGGGCTCGGAGACGACCGTGGTCGTCCAACCCACCGGCCGGAATCAGCTGGGTGAGGTAGACCACCACCAGTTCCTCCGTCGGGTCGACCCAGTAGGTCGAGTGGTAGGCGCCGCCCCACCCGAATTCGCCCTTCGAACCGGGGAGGCCGCGGGCGCCGACGTTCTCGACGATCGAAAACCCAAGCCCAAATCCCTGACCCGCCCGGAACGGCTGGTCGGTCAGGTGGTTGGTGGTCATCAACTCCACGGTCTTCCGGCTCAGCAGCCGCGTGCCCTCTAGCTCGCCGCCGTTGAGCATCATCTGCAGGAACCGCGCGTAGTCGGTGGCGGTCGACAGCAACCCGGCGCCGCCGGAGAAGCTCTTCCGGGGCCCGTCCGCGTAGGCGCCCTGTCCCACCATGTGTCCCGGTTCGGGGGCGCGCTCGAGACCGCCATCGACGGCCGAGTACACGGTGGCGAGCCGGTCTCGCTTCGCGGGCGGCAGGTAGAAATGCGTGTCGACCATGCCCAACGGACCGAGCACGCGGGTCTCCAGGAACTCGTCGAGTGGCTGCCCGCTGACCGCCTCGATCAACGCCCCGAGAATGTCGGTGTTGTATCCGTAGATCCACTGCTCGCCAGGGTGGGCGTCGAACGGAAGTCCTGCTACCCGAGCAATGGTGTCGCCCACCGGCTCGTCGCGGTCGGCGAAATACCACCCCTGAATACCGGCCGTTTCCCACAGGTCGCTGGCCGGTCCGTTGCCATAACTGACGCCCGAGGTGTGCGTGAGCAGCTGGCGGATGGTGACCCGGCCGCGCGCGTCGACCACGTCGTAGCCTCCATCCGTCCGCGCGACCGCGACCTGTGTCGATGCGAACTCCGGCAGGTAGCGTCCGACCGGGTCGGAGATCAGCAGCTTGCCTTCTTCCTGCAGCACCATGACGCCGGTGCTGACGATCGCCTTGGTCTGTGACGCGATGCGGAACATCGCGTCCTCGCCCATCGCCGCGCCGGACGCCAGATCCCGCTGACCGAACGCGTTGAGATACGCCACCCGGCCCCGCCGCGCCACCAGCACCACGCCGCCAGCCAGCTTGCCGTCGTCGACATAGCCTTGCATCGCGTCCGTCAGCCGGGCGAGTCGTTCGGCCGACAGGCCAACGGCGTCAGGTTCCGCCCGGGGCAGGTCTTCGGCTGTTTGCACCGGCGTGGTGAATGTGGTCAGGGTGAGCAAGAGAATGAGCGAAAGAACGCGGCGTGCAGTCATGGAATACCTCGGGGGTTATCTATGTCGACGCAGTATAGCCGGATGGGAGAGTTCGTGCGGCTTCCCAGCGAGGCGCCTGTCTCCTGAGAAACGTCTCGGTCGCAGCGGTGTTCTGGCCCCGGGTCGAAACCGGCCGGTGGAGGGCTGGTCAGGCGCGTCGGTGCGTTCAGGCGGTGGGAGCGGGTATCTCGGTCCGCGAACCGGTCGACGAGCCCAACCCTCCTCACCTTGGCCCCCAGAGCGCTTGGCGCGGGCTAACGGGTGCCTGGTCCCGACGCCGAGGGAAAAGCGCGCGCGAAGCTGGTCCCAGACCCGGCGCTAAAACTCCGCGCCCGCGCACGGTCCTCGCGGGCGGCACGCCGGCACTCCGGTTCGTCTCCGACGGTTCCCGGACCAAGATGCCCGCTCCCACCGCCCGCTCCAGTGTGACGGACTGGCAGGCACGGGCGCGCGATAATGCGCGCCACGCGGCGGCGGAGTGGGCACTCAGGGGCCGCCGCGGAGCCGTCGCGTGGGGTTCGGGGCGCAGCCCCGTCTAGCGAAGACCCAGCCAGGCGGGCTGTGACTGACGAAGCAACGCCGCCAGACGGATGCCTCGCCCGGAAACCGAGCTACTCGTGGCGAAGCGCGACGACTGGGTCCAGGCGGGCCGCGCGTCGTGCGGACACCAGGATGGCCAGGAAAGCAACGCCACACAGGATAAATATGACCGCGCCGATCGTGGACAGGTCGGTCGCCGTGACACCGAACAGGAGACTGGTCAGCCATCGGGTCGACGCGATCGTGGCGAGCAGGCCGACGACCAGTCCGACCCCGACCGGGAGTGAGCCCTGACGCAACAGCAGCTGGATGACGTTTCCGCGCTGCGCCCCCAACGCGATCCGAACCCCCACTTCACGGGTGCGCGCCTCGAACAGGTAGGCAATCACCGTATAGATGCCGAGCGCGGTGAGCAGATCGCCACGGCGGCTCTGGGTCAGGGGCGCCAGGCCGGCCACTGCCGCGGTCATCATCGAAACGAAGACCGCGAACCTGAGGACGCGACCATCGACCGTCGCCTCGCTCATGCGGGGAATGTCGCCGGGCGAGACCGCCACCAGCACGGGCAACAGCCACATGGCCAGTCCGGTGCCGACCACCCCCGCCGTCAGCGCCAGAACGAGACTCTCAGCCAGCAACTGTCTCGCAATTGCCAGACGACCGGCGCCGAGCGCGCGGCGAACGGCGAGCTCTTGACGTCGTCGGGAGGCGCGAGCGAGCAACAAGTTACCGAC
>Ga0310124_10001275_pt1 | contig 17523 bp, 25 predicted proteins | sample CB11b_AW_Bot5_MG_FD_203507 | JGI IMG/M metagenome (GOLD analysis project Ga0310124, IMG submission 203507) | Marine microbial communities from Western Arctic Ocean, Canada - CB11b_AW_Bot5 | ecosystem: Environmental > Aquatic > Marine > Oceanic | place: Canada: Western Arctic Ocean | collected... | reverse complement strand
CTTGTCTGGCGTTTATCGTGTTCGTAACGGCGGTCGACATTTTTTGGTCTGTTTGTTTGACTGACACGTTATTGGAGTGCGAAGAAAACCCTGTTGCCGCTTATGTTATTGAGCTTGGAGATAGGCTGACTACCAGCGGCGTGGCGTTACTTTGCGGAATGAAGGTTATCTCGACATTTTTAGTGGTAGCGATTTGTCGTATGTTGTATCGGCGGCGTTCTGATATTGGGGTTGCTGTGATTGTAGGGGTAGCGGTTTTACAGCTTTGGGTTTTGTGTTATCTATATTCTGGTTAGGAGGTTATATGTAGAATGGTTAGAATAAAGCGGCTTACTTTATGGTGAGGGAATAAGAATGGCAAAAATCGAAGCACATATCGCACTACAGTTAAGGGGCGAGCTTGGTTTGCGTGAGGCAAACGATGTCCTGAGCTTCAAGCTTCCCGGTGGTCCGTGGTCTGACACCACCATGACGGGAGACCGGATCGTCGAAATGGATTCGGACGATTACTCCCCACCAGTTTCAACAACAATCATATCGCTACACGATGAGATGATGGCCGAACGCGATGCGGGTGAACCGTTCCCAGTGAGATCGCGTCCATTTGCTGTGATGTCAGCCCCAGATGAGAACGGTCACGAAGGAATGATAGAACGATCAACAATGCAGCTAGACATAAACGATCTTGACCCTGCCGAACGCGCCGACACGTTGGACATCGGCAAGAAAACTGATGTCCTGCGAGCAGGCGCTGTCGTGAAATTGAAAAGCGAATTGCGGGAGTCACCCAGATGACGATTCAGTTAAAACACATTAAGGCGTCTGGTGGAGATTACACGGACCTAGATGCGTGGGAAAATGACGCTGCAAGCTTATCCACCAACGCCGACCCGTGGCACGCGGTGTGCTATTCCGGCACGAACCTGGGTGCGCTCTATAAAGGCGCATGGGCAGAAGAACCAAACACAGAATCAGGCAGGATAAAAATCTACGCTGCGCCTGGACACGAACACGACGGTTCCTGGTCAACGTCTAGCGGTGCTTACAGTTCAGTAACAACTGGCCATAACATCCAGATATACGGTCAGCGGGCTGATTATTTCACATTCGAGGGGATTCTGTGTCTAAACTCCAAGAACAATGGGAACTGCATGTTGCATGGCAGTTCTTCGACCAGCATGAAGATAGAATTCAAGAGGATGTGGTTTAAGAAAACGCATGTGACACCAACTTCAACAAACGTATACTTCACAATGAACGCATCTTCACCCGGCGACTCAGATGTGACGTTCGAGAGCTGCATTTTCTGGAGGGGCACCACCGGGATTTATTTATCGGCAGCAAGTTATTCGCCTGACACCGACTACCATGTTCGCAATTGCACGATCTACGGTATGAGTAGTAGAGGATTACACGCGAGTTTTACGTGGGGCAGTCAAGTCGATACGCTGGTGGCACAAAATATTGTGGCGGGCGAAAGCGGGTCGACTGATTTTCTAATTACCGGAGGGGATTCGATCACGGTTGGAAACAACATATCAACCGACGCCACGGCTGACGATGATGGTGGCACAGGAAACCAAATCAATGTTGCTGAAGCAGATATTTGGGTTGACGCGGCCAACGGTGATTTTCGGCTTACGGAGGACTCTCTGGCAAGGAGCACTGGGTTAGCTATTGCAGGCGTCACCGAAGACATTGTTGGAACGGCTATACCGCAGGGTGCTGACTATAACGTTGGGGCATACGCGTTTCCTGTTCAACGTGTCCAACTTGTGGCACGACCAGCAGCTAGACCAACCGCTCGTAGCCCCGCAAATGTAGTTACGCGTTTGTAAGTTTTTAGGCTGATTCAAATAATACCGTTTCAAGGAGAATATATTCATGGCTAACACTAGCCTTACATTAGTTAAAGCTTGGACTGTGGATGCCAGTTCTACCGTTGTTCAATGGCCCGGCGGCGTTGGACAAATGGTTGTCGATGGCGATTTTGGTGGTGGGACTATCACGCTTGAGATGTCGCCTGATGACGAGACGACGTGGGTAGCTATTGGAGGCGATTCAACAATCACAGCTGATGCTGTTGTTAACTTTGATTTGAATTCTTGCGATCTTCGCCTTACTTTGGCGGGTTCTACTAGTCCTGTGCTTAATGGATGGTTGACAGAAACTGTAAAGGACGGTATTTGGGGTAAAGGTATTATGCATTGTCCAAATTAACATTTTGATAGGATATCAATACACGGATGGCCGAGCACAATGCTAAGGCTATGGATCAGCTGCGGGTGGAAAGGAACAAGTTATACTTGGTAACTGGGGGATCTGGGTTCCTTGGAAAACCTCTTGTTGAATACATTACCACACAGGGCGCATTTGCTAGAGTTTTAGCTCGAAGTGAATGCGCCTTAATTTATTTGAAGGAAGATTATCCAGATGTTGAAATTTTAACAGGAGACGTCGGCGATAAGTTCAGCGTGCGGCAAGCTATTACAGGCGTTCATGGAATCTTTCACTTAGCGGCGTTTAAACATGTGGGGTTAGCAGAGACGCAATCGGTAGAGTGCATAAGATCCAACGTGATTGGCTCTTTAAATGTGTACGAAGAGGCTTTGAATCACGATGTTCATTTCATATTAGCTATATCTACGGACAAAGCTGTTCAAATAAACGGTGTTTACGGTGCGTCCAAGTTCTTAATGGAACGTATCTGTCAGCAGTTCCAGGCATTAAACCCCTCTTGTGCCTATCGACTTGTTCGCTACGGAAACGTTTTATACTCTACTGGTTCCGTTCTGTGTAAATGGCAGAAGCTAATCACTGAAGGTAAGAAAGTTATCGTTACAGACCCAAATGCGACGAGGTTTTTTTGGTCGATTGATCAGGCGATAGAGTTAATTGATCATTGCTTGTTATATGCAAAAGATTGTTCACCGTATTGTCCTACGATGAAATCGATTAAAATTGCAGATTTGCTTCAAGCAATGATTGAGAAGTATTCAAACGGCCAGGAGATAGATATTGAAGAGATTGGATTACAGCCCGGCGAAAACATGCATGAGAAGATTCTTGAGGAAGGGCCATATTCTAACGAAGTGGAACAATTTACCGTAGAAGAAATTAAGGTGTTAATTTGAGCAAGAATACGGTGTTTGAGGGGAGCTGGACTATCAACAAAGATTCGATGAATGTGTATCTCGATGAGTGTGTTTCAGCCAGAGAAAATTTAGCTAACTTCAAACGTGGCAAGGGGTTTTCTAAGATTGTAGGTAATGATTTACGAAGGGAGTCGGTAGCGAGAAGTTTTATGAACTATCTCAGGGTTAACTTCCCAGAGCTTATCTCTCGCGCAGATTTATTTAAGGCAAACGATATTTACGGTGCTCCTTACATTTATAGTTTGTATGGGGTCGATATCTCTCCTGGCACACTAAGATACATGAAGGTTTTAAGCGATATTATTCACTTTGAGCCGCAGTCTGTCGTAGAAATAGGGAGCGGATATGGTGGACAAGCTTTGGTGATTACAAAGTGGTTTGAGGATGCTCAATATACTTTGATTGATTTGCAGGAGCCGTTATCGTTGGCGAAGCATTATTTGGACCAAACGTGTCCTGGAGGTAATTTCGTCTATTTTTCAACAGATGATATTGAGGTCAGGAATTATGACCTTGTAATAAGTGACTATTGTTTGTCTGAGTTTGACGAAAAGGGAGTTGATTTTTATATAGATCACGTGATTAAACACTGTAAATACGGGTATTTTTCCGTGAATGTGCCTGAGGGGGAGCGGCGGAATTATTTGCTGACTCGGTTGCGGGAAGTTTTCGACGAGGTCAAGGTGGCGGACGAATATCCAAAAACCAGCCATCATCCGAATATAGCAATCACTTGTTCTGGTAACAGAGTTTTACGATGAATAATTTAACTGTGTTAATCGGGACTTGCGATGCGTATCGCAGTTTGTGGGCTAATTTTTCTGTCTGCTTCGATAGATATTGGAAACATCGGACGCGTAACATTTTTGTAGGGGAGACGATTTCTGTTCCTTCTTATGCAGGTACAACATTTGAAACAGTGTTGTGCGGTAAAGACCGTCCCTGGGGACAACGAATGCTTGAAGGAGTAAAGATATCGAGCGACTACATTTTTTTTATCTTAGACGACTATTTTTTCCATTACTCTTATTCTGCTAAACAATTAAGTACGTACATAGAAGATATGAAATTGCATAAAATGAACAGGCTTCAGATTAGCACTAGTGGTCACCAGAAGTATGTATCTTTAGATAACGTTAGTTATGATAAAATTGCACCCGATAGCAAGTACTTAATTTCTATGCAGCCTTCCATTTGGAGCAGAGAGTTTTTGTTAAAAGTTTTAGTGCCTGATTACTCTCCGTGGGACTTTGAAATAAAGGGTAGTCGTCAACTTACGAACAAAGAAAAAAATACGTACGTGGACAGATTAGTGCCTAATGTTTATTTTAATGCAGTAAGACGGGGCTTCACAAAAACTGTAGGTTGGGAAGATTTCCGAAAACAACAGAAGTTGAAAGATTTTTAAGTGGAAGGATTAATTTACTATAACGAACCGCATCGTTTTATAGATGAAAGAGGGTTTTTCCAGGAGGTATTTAACGGCCCACGGATGGGCCACCCTCTTCCTGAGGGCATGGTGCAGGTTAGTCACTCACGGAGCATGAGAGGCGTTATACGGGGGATGCATTGGCAACAACCTAATCCAGTGGGTAAGTTTGTTACCTGCGTACACGGGCGCATATTAGACGTTGTAGTAGACATTAGAAAATCCAGTCCAACTTTTAAAATGTGGAAAGCTTTTGAGTTAGATGGTAACAAAGGACAACGACTGTGGGTGCCGTCAGGGTTTGCTCATGGTTTTATTGTTGTTTCAGATGTAGCGGATGTGGTTTACTTACAGTCTGCTTCTTTTAATAAAGATGGCGATAGGGTATTTCGATATAACGACAAGGATGTAGCTATTCGTTGGCCCATTCCCCTTAATCTTTGCATCATTAGTAATAAGGATCGAAACGCACCCCTTTTGGCCGAATTGCCTGAGGACGCATTATTCGATTAGTTTATCGTTCGTGACGAACATGGAGGTTCGTATGAAACGATTTTGGACATGGCTAGGGGACTTTTTTCATTTTTCGCCTAGCAAATATCGTTTTCTTCGACAAAGGGCGTACAAATACAAAGAAGGAAGAGTTGCTGTATTTGTAACGCAACGTGTCTATCGCCGTTGGCGTCGTTGGCGTAGAGAAAATTGGTACGGCGCAGTCCATATTAAGATCCGTATGGTTGGCGTTCGTTTAGTTTATCAGGGCCTTGATCATGAGGAGCCAATCTTAGGGAGGATATTAGCTGCGGCTGAGGAATATACTTTACGACGTGATGCGGATTATGTCTATTTATTGCGCCATTTGTTATTTATGCAGGAAGCATGTAATTTAACTGGAGAAGAACGTACGTTTGTTAGTAATTTAAAAACGGTTGTCATGAAGCTATGGCCACCTCGTTCCAGTGTAGATATTAGAGTTTGTAACGATGCCTTTAAAAATACTAGTGACTGGGTATCCTAGAGGAGCTACCCGCTGGGCTTATAAAGTGTTGAAAAGTGTTGGGTGTAGCGTGGGGTTTTGTTCCGTTTTTACGGAAGAATCAAGCAACCAATACACTTACAAAGCTGTGGCTGACGCTCCTTACGATATAGAAGTGAGTTGGTTCAGTGCTCCGTTTATTCAACATCCGGCGCTTCGCAACGTTAACATTATTCGACTGGAACGACATCCTTTATCAGTAGCAAGTAGCCTTTTTTGGCTAGGTGCCTGTAGGGCGGGGCATAACACTCACATGGAGAAATGGTATCGCGTAATGTCACGTTACGTTAAAGGCTTGGATAGGGAGTATAAAGGTTGTCCCGGCCAAGCTTCATTACATTTCGTGTGTGAATGGGCAGAGCGAATGCTTCAATTAGCAGATCATGAAGATACATGCGTTAAGGCAGAAGACGGGGAGTCTAATTTATTGTCTGCATGTGGTGTGTCTCCTGTGTCAATCAAAAGTATTCCCCCATGTAACGTATCTGGATGTAGTTCACAGTTTGACATGACAGAGACCGAAAAATTATCGGAATCAATTGGTGAGTTTTATGTGTATGAACGGATGCGTCGTCTTCTCGTAACTAGAGGATATTGGACAGATGAATTGGGCACATCCGAAACCAGTAATAACTGCGCCGAGTAGGACTCGTATTCGCGTAGGACTTGAGCGTTACAGAGATTTTACGTCTTGGTCTAAAGCTGATGATTTATTGGAAGCATTGGCGGCGATAGGAGTTGGCTTCGAGGTCGATGTTGAAGGTGGCCCGTGCGATATTATCTTACGAAACACTGAATCTGTATTTCACCCCCCAGTCACCGCACAGTCATCCCCAAGTTTCGACACGCCTGTCATTTTATTTGATTCGTATGATATCACGCACTTGCCTATGCCGATCGTAAAGGAAGCGGCAAAACCGGAAGTGAAAGCTTATCTTCGTTCCAGCACTTTTCGAGATGCGTCTGCTTATTTTCGCCGAGCGCAGGGAGGTTCTTATTACAATCACGTGTTGTCTAGCAACATGAACGGATTATCTCCTGACGTTACTCACCGTTTATTAGATGAACGGTTGGAGAAGGCTATTGGGAAAATTATTGTTTGTAATCCGGTGCTTCCTTTTATGGCTGACCAGCATTTGGAATTTATAGGGGTTGCTCGTCAGTTTTCTCTAGAGGAGAGGCATGTGGATGTTTTGCTAAACGACTGGCATACTTTGGATGGCCAAGTGAAATTACTAGGACGTCAAAGATACGGGCTTAATGCGATCACAATGAAGGAATTATTTCCGGAGGAGATACCGAACACCCCAGATCACGGTATTCATTACATTTTGTATCTTGCGACTTTATTTAACACTAAGGTTTTGGTTAGTCCGTGGGGGCCTGCTGGGTTCTCAAAGATGGATTTTGAGGCTTTATTATGCGGCGCAATCGTTGTTAAGCCAGAATGTTCTAATATTAAGACATTGGTAGACATTTATGATCCTTTGCATGGCTATGTTCAGTATTGTTCTCCAGATTTAAGCGATCTGCGAGATGTAGTTCTTTACATAGTAAATAATTTAGACGAGTATGTGGGAATATCTCGTGAGGCTAAACAAGCTTTACGTCAGTATTATGTCACTGCAAATAGGGGTATGGCTTCGTGGCTGGATAGTTTTCGTGTTATTTGTGAAAACGTATTGAAGGGATGACTGTGGCTAAAAGATTATTAGTGGGCAGCGTTTATGCGAACAGCTCTAAGCAGCAACAAGAATGGTTTCAATTACAGTCTGCGTATCTTAAGGCTACAACGTGTGACTTTGATCACGTAATTTTTGTCGCTCACTCAGACGCTAGTGCGTTTGACGGTAAAGTCAAAGTCGTCGGTACTTTGTCTGATGATCCGATAAACATGCACGATTCTGAAGTTCATTTAAGAGGACTAATAGGTCTTCAAGATTATTTTCGTAGCGTACAGAGTGAGTACGATAGGTTTTTATTCTTAGATAGCGATGCTTTTCCTATTAGAAAAAACTGGGAGGCGTTACTCTCAGAGAAGATGGTTGGACGTTGTTGCCCAGAATCGCAGACTAAAGAAATAGCGATAGTTGTACGCCCTGAGTTGTGTGAGTTTCGCTGGCACCCGTCCGTGATATTTGCGACTAGAGATGGTCTTAATAATCTAGAGTTTAGGTTTTCAAAAATGACTTACTTAGATGCTCTGGGTAAGGATTTCTTAGGACACGTTGAGCACGATGTTCATGTTAATTATCAGGAGCCTCAGTTGCGGGGTAGAGTTTTACCCCTGATGCGAACTAACCAACATAACGTACATTTCGTTGCATGCGGGGTATACTATGACATGTTTTATCACCATACTTTTGGGGCGGAGCGTGGCCAGAAGCAGCAACAACCTAGAAAATATCGCCTTACGCCATGGAAATCGCTTCGAGGCGGAGGTAAGTATGGGTATGGTGACTTCTATGCGGATTCGAGGTATTTATACAAGGAGTTCTATGCGGAGTTGATGGCGAACCCTTCGTCTTTCATCAACAAGTTGGCGGGCTGGTCTCAGTCCGAGTATCCCGAAATTGGGTGTATTTCAAAGTAAGTTAAATAAATGTCTGATCTTTATTCTACTCATCAAGAAGCCCTGGTAAGGATGCTTATGAGAACAGAAGGCCCAGTCCTTGAGTTGGGTATAGGTGAATACAGTTCAGTAATCATGCACGAAATTTGCGAAAAGCAAGGCCGCTATTTAAAAACTGTTACGCAAGATGACAAGTGGCATAAGAAATATGAGTTTTTATCTGCCCCCATGCACGAAATTGTTTTAATTCCTGGAGGCAGAGAGCTAGAAGCTTGGCAAAATAATGCTGAAGTTATTAAACAAGTTCCAAATACCACAGAAGGAAGATGGGGACTTGCGATGATTGACCAAGCTCCTGGCAGTGCTCGTGTTTGGACTATGCACCAAATAAGAAATATGACAGATTTTTTTCTTGTGCATGACACAGACGAAATGCAACATTACAAATATCACTCAATATTTAAGACTTTTAAATATTCTAAGTGGTACAAAAGGCTAAAGCCACATACGACAGTTTTATCTGACCTTCGAGAGATACCCTAATAAATGTGGAATTTAGGATGCCGAAACTACTACTGACCGGAATCGGTGGGTTTATTGGCGCACATACTGCTGAATGGATTCTCAAGTACACGGATTGGGAGTTGATCGGCATTGATAGCTGGAAACCTCATCACAAGTGTGATCGTAACCGTCTGACCGTTCTTTTAGATGGTTTACCCGATATAGAGCGGTCTCGTTTAACTATTCATCGCTGGGACTTATCTGACGAGTTTAGTGAGAGTTTCAAGCGACAGTTTGTGCTGGGACACGGTGAAACGGTCGATTACATCATTAACATGGCGAGTGATAGCCATGTGACAAGAAGTATCTCAGAGCCCGGTCGTTGTTGGACCAATAACTGTAATTTGATCTACAACATGTTAGAGCTTGGCCGACTTTTGCGGCCTAAGAAGTTCATTCAGGTTAGCACCGACGAGGTATACGGCGACGCTGGCTGGGATGGCCCAGGGCATGAAGAATGGTCGACAATCCTCCCTAGCAACCCGTATTCGGCCAGTAAGGCGGCTCAGGAGGCCCTGGCGGTTGCTTACTGGCGTACGTACAAGCTTCCTGTGATGATCACAAACACGATGAATGTGATAGGTGAGATGCAAGATCCGGAGAAGTTCTTACCAAGGGTCATTTCTTATCTCAAAGAAGACAAGACACTTCAGTTACATGCTGATGGCGAAGACAAGATTGCGCGTCGTGTTTGGCTTGACGCTAAAAATATGGCTGCTGCGTTAACTCATATATGCAATAGCGTTGAACCTGTTTTCATGGATGATGGTGCTGATCGTCCGTGGAAATTCCACGTTGTAGGTGAAACAGAGCTTGATGTTCTTTCTTTAGCGAAACTAATATCGGCAAAAATAGGTAAAGATTTAGACTATTCTTTAGTGCGAGGAGACAAGGTACGCCCAGGTTATGATCGACGGTATGCTTTAGTTGATAAAAACCTTAAATCTACGGGATTTTCTGCACCTTTTGACTTTGATCAAACTATAGAGCGTATAATTAATTGGTATGCTAAAAACGAACATTGGCTGTGGATCGATTAAGCTAAAACGGTTATTTCTATTCCATTACTGCGGAGAATAATGCTAAATTAAAGACCAGCGACATGGACTATTCACGATCCACGGAGGGCATAGTGAATGGCGATATCAGAAATGCATGTTGTGTTGAGCGATCAACACATTCCCTTTCAAGATACTGTTCTTGAGGATCTGACTATAGAGTTTCTCAAAGAACATAAGCCTACAACTATCCATTTACTCGGCGATGTTCTTGATTTTTATTCGCTGTCCAGATTCGATAAAAACCCTGCTCGTCTAACAACGCTTCAAGACGAGTTAGATGGATCGGCTCGTTATTTTAGACGCCTTCGTAGCGTTTGTCCTAAAGCACGTATTATCTATTCTGAAGGTAATCACGAAAACAGGCTCCGTCGATATTTATGGAGTCAAGCGCGTGCTCTCAGTCATCTGCGCACTCTAGCGTTTGAAGAACTTTTGGGGTTGGGGGATTATGACATTGAGTGGGTGGATTCTCATAGTCCCTATAAAATAGGCTCTCTCTTATTCGTGCACGGAGAATTGGTTCGTCGTGCTAGCGGTGCTTCTGCCAAGGGGCATATGGACAAGTTTGGCTGTAATGTCATTCATGGCCATACTCATCGACTTGGCGCTCATTATCACCGTACATACAGCGATATGATGGGGGCTTGGGAAAACGGGTGTCTTTGTACGTTAGATCCCGAATATGCTGTAAAACCAGACTGGCAAAACGGTTGGTCAGTCGTTTGGTTCAATGGCGATCGTTTTCATGTTGAGCAGATATGTGTTGTAGATAAGGAGTATGTTTATCACGGGAAAGTTTATAAACACAAGCCTCCTAGGATACGAAAGAAAAAGTAGTTAAATTGATGGGTAGCGCATACGGCAAAAAATTTGATAAAGTAGCTAGGTTTCTTCGTAAGGAGTTTCCGTTAGGGGTTCCTGTAAGTATTAAGACTGTGGAAAAATTAAGATGTTCTGATAGTGGTGATCTATTGTTCGGTGCCTGCTATTCTTCTACGACTTCGCAAGGAAAAGTAAAGAAGTTTGTAATCGAAGTGGGGCGTGGATTGTCGCTGGATACAGCAATTGATACGTTAATGCATGAGTGGGCACACGCTACGGATCAATTAGAGAACGGAACTCCCGAACGTCGTCCACATAGGGATAGTTGGGGAGCACATTATGCTCGTATTTGGCGTGTATATACAGGTGAGAAGTGAGAGAGTGGTAAGAGAGATCATCGGAAAGGATTCTGTAATTTCTAGGTTCATTACTATAGGAGAAATGTAATGAGAAAATTTGTTCTTATCTTTGTCACGGTAGTTGGTTTATGGTTAATTAGTGCAAACGAGGTGAGTGCACAAACTTTTCGCCCTGTAAGACATGTTAGACCAACTGGTTTGTTTAGTTTCCAGTTCGGTTTTGGTTATCCCGCACAGTATTACGGTGGCCATTGGGATTGGCATAGAGGTCATTATTATCGGCACAGAAATCATTTTCATTATTCTCCGGGTCATTGGGACTGGCATAACCCACATCACCGTCGTCATGGTCACTGGAATCGTTAATATTAAAATTAGCTCTGTATAAGAGGATTTTCGTAGATAATTGTCCATCCTTGACGCTATCCGTGTGTTGTGCTAGCTTCCTGTTGCTTTCTTTTTGGAACGGTAATTTGTGTGGTCTAATTAAGACGTTAGCGACTTTTCTCGCACTTTATCACGGACGATGAGGTAACGGGTATGTACGCGATAAAAATGTTAAATAGCAGCTTCCAGTTAGGTTCCCGAAACTTAACTGGGCCTTCTATGGTTGTTATTTAATACGTTGTTGCTGAAAGTCTCTAAAAATGGTAGCGTTTAATCAAACTTCCCGAACAATAAGCTTGATTTTCGCTAGTGCTGTTTTCCATGGCAGCCTTGGGTTTAAGTCCCCCTACAAATTGCCGTTCTTATGCCTCAATTTGATCGGTGTAAAGTCAAAGTTGTCTTTATTAAGCCAGTGTTTGGCACTAAATACCGTAACCTTCTAATATCGGTTAACGGTCGTTCTTCTAATTGTACGTACCCATTAGATGTGTTAGAGCACGAATTTTTTGTGTCGTGGGGTAGCGTTATCTTTATTCGTATGGTGGATAAAGGAGTTCCGCAGGAGACAGTTGCGGAGGGAGATTTCATAGCTTTGCCCACGGACTATTCTATATGGACAGATGGTCTTGAGGTTACTTTGACTAATGAGCCGGGGGTGTTACATTGTTAATAGGGATGTCCATTCGTTGCACGTGATCAGTAATTATGGATAATGCGTTGTTTAGAAGGAGCTATAGATATGGAAATGATTGGTCCAAGCGGGGTGACTCATGATGCCGCTAAAAATCCTCTTACACCTTTAGTTACAGCAATCCTTGTAGTGGGAGAAGACGAGCGCATTAATTTAGCGCGATCCACGGTGACATCTTTTTTACGTCAAACGTATCCTAACGTTGAGGTTGTAATTGTATCTGCCTCGCCGACGCATTCTGTATTAGATGATAAGTGGGATCAGCTCAAAGAATTTCGTGTTGACCCAGCGCAATATCCCACCATTGGAGCTTTACGAAATAAAGCCATTGAAGAATCGCGTGGTGAATGGGTCATTCAGATTGACGATGACGATCATAGCCATTTGCATCGTCTTTTCATTCAAATGGCTGTACGTCAGCCTGGGTGTTGTGTAGTTTTGTCTGAACAGGTGCGTGTCGATATTGAACGCAATATGCTATGTATATTTAAGGATCACGGGGGATTACCAGGAACGATACTTTTCCCTCGTCAGCGTGCAGACGGTACTTTAAATCTATACGATGCTAGTATCGTGGAAGCTGGAGAAGATAAGGAATTTATTGATCGTAATTTTGGGGCAAATCGTACTGTAGTGCTTTCTACTTCGTCTGAGTGGTTTCCTGGGCCTTGCACTGCTATTGCTTTTTATCACACCAGGAACAAATCATCTCGAGAATCTTTCTTCGGACGATTTGCGGCTGATCCTCACGCAAATACCGTTGCTTCGGATATTCCACCAGATCATATGGATTACGTTCGGAATATTATGGAGAAAGCAGGCTTAGCTACAACTGTGAATACGTCTTCTGACATCGACTCAGTTGCAGAAGCCAAAGCTGAATCGGTAGGTGTCTAAATTACATGGTGTTATTTGAACCGCCCACAACACTGAACGCAGTGGTTACGGGACAGGTTTGCTGTGGTGATAAATACTTGTCAGCAATTCTGTGTGATCACCCGAATATAACTTGTCATTCAGTATTACTGGATCCGGATGACGCAGTACGTAGGTATTATCACGAAAATTATTTCGGTGATGCCGGGAGTACGCCAGACTGGTTGGTTGACGGTCATATTTCTGGAGAACAATATTTAACTAATAAGATTTTTGATAATCCTCTTAAGAGTGAGGAGGTTATTGGAGTTTCTATACTTTATCCTCACTTGTATGCCAGAGATCTATGGGATTATTTTTCTGAATGGTGCCGGGTCGGTGATTTTTGCGTCATTCATCTAAAGCGCAATCCAGTTGCTTGTTTTGTGTCTTTAAAAATGTGGGAAAACTCTGGCAATGACGTAGCCCCACTTTCCGTTACAAAGAGATTTGATCGCGGGTATACTGATATCGTGGGTCACCCTAGCATGTTGCCCGTAGGGTTTTTCAGTGATTTATCGCCTGTATATCTAGAGTTAGACGAGCTGTACGAATTTGTGAGAGCACATTTAGCTGCCGATCTTAAAGTGGCTACGATGTGCGAAGATAGATTAGAAATATCGTATGAAGAATTGATGTTGGATTTTTCCTCTGTGTGTCCTCATCTTTTTTCGTTTTTAGGTTGTGAGACAATTCCTAAGAGCGCTGTGAAACACTGGGATTCTGTTTTGCGATTAAAGAGTTCTAAGTTATCTCTTCAGAACGTAGTTTCTAATTGGCATTCCGCGTGTGCAAGGGCACCGTTAGACATTCGACCTTGGTTTGATTCTGAGGCCATATGATGTCTGACATGATTTCAGCCATTTGTGTTTCTATGCCGTCCAGGTACGGATTCTTGCAGCGGGCTATATATAACTTTGCCGCGCAAGATTATTACGACCGGGAACTCCTCATCGCCATTCATGACGAGGAGTATTTTGACAAGGTGTCATCGTGGCTTTTGGATAGTCGTCATGTGAACGTTGATTTGTCTAGGGTTCGTGTTTTACGAACTACAGATCCACATATAGGCAATCAAGCAGTTGAGGCGTTTAAGGAGTCTGAGGGCTCCTATCTTGCCGTGTGGTCTGACGACAATTTGTCACATGTGACGCGTTTATCGTCGCAATTAGAACATTCGAGAGGGTGTGCGACTGTCGTGGCGATGTCTTTTTACTATTTTTACGACAGTGATGAATTATTTATTACAGATTATTGTCAGCCAGGACGTACACTTATAGAGAAATGTGCGGTCAGTAGTTTAATTGTTAAGCGTGACAACTTTTGCTGTGATTCTTTGCAGGATAGTAAGCCGGATGATCATTGGCCTTCGGTTCTTGTTAAAAGACTAGCTTCCGTATTTCCTTTTCAGCAGTATTGTCATTTGCCTGAGAAAGAAGACGGGTTTTTGTTTATGCAGGGGGTACATAGCGACAATCAGAGGGGTGTGGGATACCATCGGACGCTGGGAAGTGGTCTTCCTTTAACTTGGACGAGGGAACAGGTACTTTCTTGGTCATCTGTTATTGACGAAACATTGGCCGGATATATGTTTCCTGGTGAGTCTGTAGATGTGGCAGGAAAAGATGCTGCGGCTTGTGTTATCAGTGGAACGAATATTTGTCAGTGGCCTTTGTGGTTGGAGCCTATTTTTTTGAATGAAAAATTGATGTTGGATATTGAAGGATAAGTAATATGGCTACGAACAATAAACGTAAGGGGCAACGTGATCACAAACGTATTGTTTTGAGTGATCGTGAGTTAGACGTAATACGTTTGATAGTTAAAGGAAAGAAGTATCGTGACATTGCTGTCAAATTGAATCTCGGCTATGAAACTGTCAAGACTTATGCAGCTCGTATTAGGAAAAAATTAAATGTGCATTCAAAAACTGAGATTGCCACTTGGTATTTATTGAATGTTGTGGGTAAATACTCATCTAGGGATGATTAAGATAATACGGATAGCTGAAAGCGAAACACAATGACGCATTTACTACTATTAAACACTCCCGATGAATGGGAAAAGTTTAAAGCAGATTTTATGTTGCATCATGGTATTGAGGAGGAGTCAGTTACGTGGGGGGATACAGCTTCTCCTTCTTCTTTTCCGTGCTTGGTGTCGGGCACAATTGTAGACACGTCAATTGTGTGCGTATTTGTTTACTTGGAGGATGCTAAACAATTACTTACTTCTGCTGGTTATACAGTAGCGTCCAAAACAGCATCTTCTACGGAAGAAGCGGATGGAGATGTTTCGCAAGTAGCTATATGGAATAGGCACATGGTGGCCTTTTTTTTAGCTATGCTGCATGAGCTTATTTCGGTTGGAATTACTAAGGAAGAACGTTTTGAGCCGTTAGTAGCGAAAATGTTAACTTTAGTTGACGAAAAGCATGCGGCAGATTTGGGTAATGTTAAAGATCTTATAGATCACGAATTTCGTAGGGAAGTAGGATGAGATGGTAGCGTGGTGGTTATCTGAGCGTAGTTCTGTTATATTGTAGGGGCCTCCTTTTGGGGGACACACCGTAGGACTGAGCGAGGTGGAACCTTTCTCAGTCCTTTTTTTACTGGGTTTTCTTATGCGGCGTCAAAAATCTAGTGCGACGATACATTTTGTTTACAGAAAAAACGATAAAGGGCACAAACAACCTTGTGTGTTCGCTGAATGTCATGCGTCATCTACTATGATAGGCCCTGTTTGGGGCCACGGCGAAGCTTCAATTCGTCGTGTACTCGCACAACTTTCTTCGGAATGTGAGTGTCCTGCGGCCTATCATCGACACCAGGAGTCGGTGGGTGGGCGAGCATTAAAAAAGTCTACTCGACGTTAGTATAGACTTGTAGCTATGATGGGCTGGATGACTTTATTGCGGACGTCAATAGGTTAGGAGTCAGTGCTATGCACGGAAGTCATTTCACGACAGGCGTATCACCATGGTGAAAAGACCCGGTGGTAGGTGGAGTAATGAAAACGTCCTGTGGTTCATTACGAGTTCGATTGCTTAGCGGCAGCCGAATACTGGTTCTAGGGAAGGGGATCCTAGAAGGTCATCAGTTTTTACATGGATGGTAGGGGGTCCAGGATGGGACAAAAAGAAGATAACGGATTGGACCGGGCCACCGTTGAACTCTTTAATGGTTTGCGTAAAGATTATTATAAGGTTTCAGAAACTACCAATCAGATACTTCAACGGTTGTCGGCGTTAGATCAGAAAACCGTAGATATAAAAGATGATGTCGAGTCCCTTTGTCACCTTGTGCGAGATGGCAATGGTCAGCCATCTATCGCGCATCGACTTGCAACGTTAGAGCAAAAGACGACCTCTCAACATTCGTGGTTAGAGGAAGTAGCTGCAAACTGTACGACTATTGCCGCAGCACGGACGTTAAGTCGTAGTCAAGTAGTTGGGGGGATTGTTGTAATGATAATCACAGCTCTTATGAGCGTGATAGCTTTGGTGGGCGAGATTAATTACTAGCTGTGGTATTTTGTGCGGCTAGTTTTTTGCTTTCTATCATTTTTGCTACCTCTTCCCGATAGATGGAGACTTCTGGGGGAGCGTTGATTCCCACCCGAATTTTATCGCCCCTGATATCTACAATAGTGATGTGGATATCATCGTTCCCGTTATTGATAATAATAGTCTCATCTTTCTTACGGGATAGAACTAGCATTTTCAGACTCCTTTCGAGGGGTTACACTCCATTGAACGAATGGAATTATAGTAGTATCCTTCGGGGGACATCGTCAATAGCGGTATGAGAAACTTTTTACGCTACCATGTGGAGCTGTATTTAGATGAATAGTAAAGAGGCATCAGTAAGAGAAAGTTTGTTATCGCTAATTAAAGTAGCTGCTGACCGTGTGAGACTCGATCCGCTTAGCTCTATTCTAGAAAATGCAGAGTTAGTGGGATCTAGAGGGCGCGCACGCAAATATGGGCGACCTGAGCCAGAGGGACGAGATCACGACTATGCTGTTTTCTCAGATGACTCTGAGGAACAGGATAGATATTTAAAGCTCCTTAGGCAGCTTGGTGGTGCTGGTTATAAGCTTCGTGATCGTCCTGGGGGTTTTCTTACCGCGTCTGGTAACAATACAGACCTTAGTATTTATCCTACTTCTAAGCGTGACAGTATTTATAAGGCTTGGGAGCTTATGGAAGGCGGTATGTCAAAGGAAGATGCGTGGGAGCATGTGAATAAACAAGGGGTTCAGGAAACTCAGGAAGCTATATTTGACAAGTTAAAAGCACATTTACCTTCTGAGGCGAGGCACGCGAGCGGAGGAATGCCGGATGTCAGTGGATTATCGGATGTAGACGTATCTTTTTATCATCCAAATCCTGCGCAAGCATCTGCGATGTTACCCGAAGGAACTACGGTACGTTCCCAGCGCGATGATACGGGTGCGGTAGAGTACGCTGTTCCTGGTTATCCTCGTGAGGTCAATGTATATGTCACTTCAGATCCTGATACAGCGCAGCG
>Ga0310124_10001273_pt1 | contig 17528 bp, 17 predicted proteins | sample CB11b_AW_Bot5_MG_FD_203507 | JGI IMG/M metagenome (GOLD analysis project Ga0310124, IMG submission 203507) | Marine microbial communities from Western Arctic Ocean, Canada - CB11b_AW_Bot5 | ecosystem: Environmental > Aquatic > Marine > Oceanic | place: Canada: Western Arctic Ocean | collected... | reverse complement strand
GGCTATCGCGGTTGGGAGCAGCTGCAGCGCAATCAGGATCAGCAACGAGTGAAAGCCGCCGCAGAATAACGAGCCGAGGTAAAATTAGCGCCTATCCCTGACGCCGACCGGTACGTCAATGTTAAAACCTGAACCAACCTTGCATCTGGTCTGCGGCAAAGTAGCTGCCGGAAAATCGACTCTTGCTAACTGCCTGGCATCGGCGCCGGCCACGGCACTTATCAGTGAGGACCACTGGCTGTTGCGTATGTGCCCTGGAGAGATCTCTTTTCTGGAGGATCACGCGCGCTGTTCCGCCCGACTGGGCGAAGTGAAGGAAGACCACGTCCAGGCCCTGCTGGGCACCGGCCAATCGGTGGTAATGGACTTCCCGGCCAATACACTGAGCCAGCGCCAGCGGTTGCGCAAAATATTCAAAAGCGCTGGGTTTGCCCATCAACTGCACTTTCTTGCCGTACCCGATACGGTCTGCAAGGCGCGGCTTCGGCAGAGAAACCAGGACGGCGTCCATAACTTCGGGGCCAGCGAAGCCGAGTTCAATCTCTTCACAAGCTATTATGTTACACGGTCACCAGAGGAAGGCTTCAACGTTACGACTTATGTCGATCTTTAGTACCGCACGGCCCTAGATTTCCTTGGCTGCCGCCAGCACGGCCTCGGCGTGGCCCTTGACCTTCACCTTGCGCCAGACCTTGGCGATTTTGCCCTTGACGTCGATCAGGAAGGTGGACCGTTCGATGCCCATATAGGCGCGGCCATAGTTTTTCTTTTCCACCCAGACGCCGTAAGCATTGCAAATGGCGCCATCCTCGTCCGAGGCAAGCGTTATACGCAGACCGTATTTCTCCGCGAACCTGTCGTGCTTGGCGACGCTATCCTTGGAGACGCCAAGCACGGCGATGCCGTTGGCGGAAAACTTTCGCTTCAAATCGGCAAAATCCTTGGCCTCAGCGGTACAGCCGGGGGTGTCGTCCTTGGGATAAAAATATAGCACCACCTTCTTGCCCTTCAGGTCCTGCAAGGCGATCAGGCCGCCGCCGCCGATGGGCGCCTTAAAGGCCGGCGCTTTTTCCCCTACGTCAACCATTCTAAACTCCTACTTATCCGGCTCTTTGTTTTTCAGTTGCCGCTATATCCAAAGCGCCTTGACCATCCAAGACCACGCCGTAGTGTTCCTTTGCTGCCTGGGCCGAAACCATCCCGTCGCGCACGTCGATGGCGACCCGCGCCGGGTCGCGGTTCATCGGATCGCCATAGCCTCCACCCCCGGGCATCTCCAAATGCAGGCGATCGCCCGACGGGATCGATTGGGTGCCCTTGTTGCGCATAATCTTACCGGACTTAAGCTCGACCCTGCCGGTCCAACCATCCATGCCGTTTTCCCGGCCGCGCGGGGCGTGATGTACCCGATCGAAAGTAGCCGCGATGGCGAAAGGCGCACCTTCGGAACTGGCGATTTCCATGATCTGGCCGGTGCCGCCGCGAAACTCTCCCGGTCCGCCCGAATCCATGCGGTATTCCTTGCGCCAGACCACGATGGGGGCAATGGATTCATTGATCTCCACCGGGGTGTTGCGCACGCCGGAGGGGAAGGAGGTGGCGGACAGGCCATCCTTGCGCGGCCGCGCCCCGGTCCCGCCGGTATGAAACAAACCAACCGCGAATGGCGTGGCGTCACCAAAATCCTCGTCCGGCACGATACCATGGCCGCCCATCAGGGCCGGATTCCACAGGCACGAAGTGCCTTCGGCCGGGGCCCCGACGGCAACCGCCTGGTGCAGACACCCCATGACCACGTCCGGCAACATCTGACCGGTGACATGGCGGGCGGCCACGGCACAGGGATGGGGTGCGTTCAAGATCGAGCCCTCGGGCGCGGTTACCTTTACCGCCGACAGGGAACCGGCGTTATTTGGCACGGTGGGCCCCACCAGACAGCGCACCCCGAAAGAGGCGTAGGCCTGGGTATAGGTAATGGGCACGTTGATGCCAAAGTTGGAAACCCCGGACGTGCCCGTGAAGTCCACATAGATGCCATCCTCGGCAATGGTCAACTCGGCCACTAGATCCAGCGGCTTGTCGTAACCGTCAATGCGCATGGCGTTGTGATAGATGCCCTTAGGCAGCTTAGCGATTTCCGCCAGCATGGCCTTGTGGGAATGGGCCACCATGTATTCACCCAACTCGTCCAACTGCTCCAGGCCAAATTCATCCATCATTTCTACCAGACGGCGGCAGCCGATCTCGTTACAGGCCACCAGGGAATAGAGATCGCCCTCTACCTGAATAGGTTCGCGGACATTGGCACGGACGATTTCGAGAATAGCCTCGTCCATTACCCCATGCCGGGCTAGGGCCAGGATTGGCAGATACAGGCCCTCGTCATAGACCTGCCGGCCATCGGCGCCAAAGCCAATGCCGCCGATATCCACCACGTGAGTGGTCGAGGCGAACAGGCCCACGACCCGGCCCTGATGAAAAGTCGGCGTGACCATGGTAAAATCATGCAAATGGCCAGTGCCCAACCAGGGATCGTTGGTGACATAAACATCACCGGGGCTCATTGTTGCCGCCGGATACTTATTCAAGAAAAAGCCGACTGAGGCCGCCATGGCATTGACGTGGCCGGGGGTGCCGGTGACCGCCTGGGCTAGCATCCGGCCCTGGGTATCGAAAACCCCGGCGGAAAGATCGCCGGCCTCCCTGGCGGCGGTGGAAAAGGCCGTGCGGATCAGGGTTTGGGCCTGTTCTTCCACGATGGCGATCAGGCGGTTCCACATGATCTGGTTCTGGATTTCCGAAAGGGCGGAATTCTTGCTCATGCCATCTCTCCTGTCTAATCGGTCTGCTTGCGTCGAATGTCTATGTGCCCGGCGCCGTTGATGCTGGCCTCGAAATGGGCCGTAATTGCCGTCGTGGTCTGCGCCTCGGCGATCAAGGCGGGGCCCGGCGCCATCATGCCAGGCGACAGATCCGCACGCTGATAGACCGGGACCGTGACAAAATCCGTCTGGTCCGCATCGAACAGCCTGCGTTCTCCGCTAGCCGCGGCGGCCGCCTGCGTCACCACCTCCCCCAACGCAGGGGGATTGGATTGCAGGGTGGCGACGGACAGGGCCCAGGTCAATATTTCCACCTCCATGGATGGGATGACCCGGCCAAACAGCGCCTCATAGGCAAGATCAAAGGCTGCTTTCAGGACCACACCATCAGCGCTCGTCAAGCTACGGACAGGCAACTCGACCACGATTTCGTGGCCTTGGCCGATATAGCGCATATAGGCAATCCGGCGCTCTTCCAGTTTCGCACCCGGGGCGCCCGCGACGACAATATCATGGGCCTCTGCCTGCATCTCGGCGAACATCTTGTTCAGCCCCTCGGCCTCGAACGCGTCTAGGCGGGTATAGCGGCTACGCACCATTTCATAGGACACGGGCGCCGCCAGAAAACCGATAGCAGAGCCCACGCCGGCGCCTTGCGGGATTATGACCCGGTCCATACCCAGCTTTTCCGCCATGCGGCAGGCATGCAGGGGCGCCGCGCCGCCAAAAGCGATCAAGGTACGCTCGGCCAGCTCTTTGCCCTGTTCCACCGCATGCACACGGGCCGCGTTGGACATATTTTCTTCCACCATCTCGGATACCGCGAAGGCCGCCAGGGGGCCATCCAGGTTCAAATTCTGGGCGATTGCCTTGTCCAAAGCCGCCACCGCCAAGTCCGGCGATATTTGTACCGAACCACCAGCAAAACCCTCGGGCGCGATGCGGCCCAGGACCACATCCGCATCCGTGACCGTGGCACCGGCACCACCCTGGCCGTAACAGGCCGGCCCCGGTTCAGCGCCGGCGCTTTCCGGCCCCACTTGAATGCGGCCCATGGTGTCGATCTGGGCGATGGAGCCACCCCCGGCTCCGATCTCCACCATCTCGATCACCGGAATGCGCAAGGGCAGGCCGCTGCCCTTGGTGAAACGGTATTGCCGGTCCACTTCGAAGGTGCGGGAGGTCTGCGGCCGGCCATCATCGATCAAACAGATCTTCGCCGTGGTGCCGCCCATGTCATAGGATAGAACCTTGTCCAGGCCGCATTCCAGCGCAATGCGCCCGGCTAAGATCGCACCGCCCGCGGGCCCGGATTCGACCAACCGGATGGGATGCCGCCGGGCCGTTTCGATGGTCGTCAGGCCGCCGCCGGAAGTCATCATGAACAACGGGCATTGCGTGCCCTCGGCCCGCAGCCGGGTATCCAGATCGGCCAGATACGAGGCCATCAAGGGCTGCACATAGGCATTGGCCGAGGCCGTCGACATGCGTTCGTATTCGCGAATTTCCGGGCAAACCTCACTGGATAGGGTCAGCCACAAATCGGGTATCTCGGCGCGCAGAATATCTGCGATACGGCGCTCGTGATCGGGATTGGCATAGGAATGTAGCAACGTGATGGCGGCGCTTTGCACGTCGTGTTGCCGCAATATTGGGATCAGGCCGTGGACATCGCTTTCTTCCAGCGCCAGCAATACCTTGCCCTGGGCGCTGCTCCGCTCGCGCACGGACAGGCGCAAATAGCGTGGCACCAAGGGCACCGGTTTTTCGATATTGATGTCATATTGATCGAAGCGGTGTTCATAACCCATTTCCACGGCATCACGGAAACCGTCCGTTACGATCAGGGCCGTGCGTGCGCCCTTGCGCTCGATCACCGTGTTGGTGGCCAGCGTCGTACCATGGACGATAAAATCTAGATCCCGGGCCATGATGCCGGCCGCGCCCAGCACCGCCTGGACCCCCGCAATCACGCCTTCTTCGGGTGCCTGGGTGGTGGTCAATACCTTGCGTGTGAACAATTTGCCGCTTAAGCCAAGGGCCAGATCGGTAAAGGTGCCGCCAATATCGACGGCCAAACGGGCGATTTTAGACATGCAATGACAACTCGATCAATATCTAGCGGGGAAAGTTCTCGGGCGTGAAGGCTTCGAATGTACGCCGTATTTCGTCCCCGTCCAGGCTTAAGGGCGCGATGATGTGGGTATGGATGCCAGTTTCACCGGCCCATCGGATGCGTTCGCGGCATTCATCCGCCGTACCGATAACGGCAATTTCATTGGCCAGGTCATAGGATATGGCGCCCATAGTTTTTTCCCGGTCCCGTGCCGCCCAACCTTCGGTGATGGTGGCCGCCACGTCCTCGTAGCCGGCCCAGGCCAGAAAGTTGTTATAGACGGGGGTGGCGTAGTAAGGCGCCATGCGAGCCCTGAAAGCCTCCACCGCCGCCTGTTTGTCATCGGTGACCAGGACCATATGGCGGTTGACGACCTCCACCTCCATGGGGTCCTTGCCGGCCCGTTCGGCCCCAATGTGGACATGTTCGATCATCTTCGGCAGGGCACCCTTGGGCCACAGGTTGAAGATCACCCCGTCGCCGACCTCCGCCGCCATTTCAATCATTTTGGGCCGCAGGGCGGCCAGATAGATCGGCACCTCTTGTTCAAGAGGCGGCTGGCGGTAACCCCTGGAATGGAGCGTGGAAAGCGCAAAATCGGACTTTTCCCCCGCTAACATGGAGCGGACCATGATCGTGGTTTCCTTAACCCGTGTCACGGGCTTTTGCAGCGGCACGCCGTGCCATTGGTCCATGATGGTCTGGGACGATGCGCCAAGGCCCAAGATCACCTGCCCGGGCATCAATTGGCCCAGGGTGTTCGCCGTCGCCGCCAGTACCGCCGGGGTGCGGCTATAGACAGGCACGACGGCGATGCCCAGACGCAATGTCGGGGCGTGCGCCGCCAAACCGGCCATCAAGGTCAATGAATCCGGCGGTCCAGAATCCGCCATCCAGCCATCATCGTAGCCATTTTCCTCGGCCCACCGCACCCGTTCGATGGACTCCGCGACGCTGGTGCCTGCGGGCAAGGTGACGGCAACGCGTTGACGTGGTGGCATGTGGTTTCCCCGGTTAGAAATTGCTTAGCGCAGTTTAGACCACCGCAGCTTCGCGGATTGGGCGGCGGTCTGCAATACGGTTGTAGCTGAAGGCAGATAAATCCAGACTGCGTGGGCCGCCATGGACTAGCCATTCCGCCACCGCACGGCCGGCTGCCGGCGATTGTTGAATACCATGACCGGAAAAGCCGTTGCAGAATAATATCCCGGAAACCTCCGTATGGGGCCCCAATATCGCGTTCTGATCGAAGGCATTGTAATCGTACAGCCCGGCCCAGGCCCGCGACAGCTTGACCGCCTCGAAGGCCGGAATGCGGTGGGCCAGGGTGGGCCAGACCACTCCCTCGAACAAGGAATATTCCAGTTCAAAATCGGATTGCGGCGGATCGTCCGCTTCCGGCGGCGAGACCAGGCCCAGATATTGCCGGCCCTCGGGCCGGGTACCGACGCCAGTGGGATCTATGGTCAAGGGCATTCCGCTCAGATCTTCGCGGCACTCAAAGACATAGGTCATGCGTTTGCGCGGCCCCACCGGCAGATCGATGTCGGCCGTGGCTGCCAGGGCCCCGGCCCGCCAGCCGGCCGCGTTGACCACCGTGGCGGCGGAAATGCGTTCGCCGTTGGCCAGACGGACCCCCGTGATGCCTTGGTCCCGATGTTCCAAAGCCGCCACCTCCGCCACCTGAAACGTCACGCCCAAGTCCCGCGCCTTGCGGCGAAAGCCATGCAACAGGGCATGGGGGTCGAGCCAGCCTTCGTTGCTAGGGCCAAAGGACCCCGCCGCGATGCCATCTACGTTCAACCAGGGAAACCGCCTGGCCAGTTCGTCGGGATCCAGCATGACGACCGTGGCGCCTTCGGCCAACTGTGCGGCATGGCTTGTCCGTAACGCATCTTCGCCCTGTTCCGAGGCCAGAAACAGATAGCCCTGTTCCCGGAGGCTTAAGGCCGGCCCCTCGCCGTCTACGGCCAGGGTCTGGTAGGCTGATTTCAAAAATGGAATAGAATAGGTCGCCATGCGGATATTTTCCGGCGTGGAAAATTGCTGGCGATAGCCGCCCCACGACAAGGTGGTCGAGGCGAACGCGTAACTAGGGTCACGCTCCAACAACAGTATTCTCCCCTGAAACGCGGGGTCGGCGGCCACGAAATAGGCAACCGCGCACCCCATCACGCCGCCACCCACGATTACAACTTCATATGATCCCGCCATTTGCGCAGAATAGCGCCAAGACCCGAGCCATGCCATGCTGTTAGCTGCAAACGATAATTTTGGAGACGATTGATGCCTGAAATCCGAGAAATTGCGACCGGCCTACAGTTCCCTGAAGGACCCATCGCCCTGCCTGACGGCGACGTCTTATTGGTTGAAATCGCCCGTGGCACCCTCTCGCGGGTTAGGCCCAATGGCCGGGTGGAGGTGGTGACGAAAACCGGCGGCGGGCCCAATGGCGCGGCCATGGGCCCCGACGGGGCCTGCTACATCTGCAACAACGGCGGCTTTCGCTGGCACATCAAGGGTGGTAAACATTTTCCCGGCTATCAGGATGAGAGCTATTCCGGCGGCCGCATCGAACGGGTGGATATGGCATCCGGCAGGGTCGATGTACTGTACACCGAATGTGACGGCCATCCTCTGCGCGGCCCCAATGATATCGTGTTCGACAAGGATGGAGGTTTTTGGTTCACTGATCACGGCAAGACCCGCCATCGGGACGAGGATCGCACCGGGGTTTATTACGCCAAAGCCGATGGCTCGTTTATCACCGAGGCCATATTCCCCGTCAACGGCCCCAACGGCATCGGCCTGTCGGGCGATGAAAAGACCCTCTACGTGGCCGAAACCCACGCCGGGCGCTGTTGGGCCTACAACATCGAGGGGCCCGGCCGAATTGCCCGCGGCCAGGGCGAGGCCCCTTGGGAACCGGGCAAATTGCTGTTCGGCGTACCCGACTACCGCTTCTTCGACAGTCTCGCCCTTGATGGCGCCGGCAATATTTGCATCGGCACCATCGTGCGCGGCGGCATCACCGTGGTTTCGCCCCAAGGTGGTGAAGTCGAACACGTAGCGACACCCATGGACATGTACGCCACCAATATCTGTTTCGGTGGCCCGGATCTGAGAACCGCATACATCACCCTGTCATCGACCGGCAAACTGGTCGCCATGGAATGGCCCCGGCCTGGGCTACCATTGAATTTTTTGAATAAATAGGGTGGTAGGCTATTTTTTATTGACTACACCCAAGGCAATCAGGCTTTCTGCTGTGGCGGTAATGGTTTCCTCCAGGGGGCGGGGTTGCCAGTTCAGGTCTTGGCGAATAGCGGCGTTGTCATAGTGTTTTTCCCGGCCCAGTTCGGGCACGATGCGGCCCACCGCCGAATCGAACAGGGCAACGATGCGCACCACCCAATTGGGAAGCTCGCGGGTGCGGACCGGGTAACCCCGGGGCCCGAATACCTGGTTCAACTGTACGGCGATTGAGACCAACATTCTGAATTCAGCGTCACAGATATAGCGCTTGCCGGAGGCCTCCGGGCTAGTCATCGCCGCCAGGTGGGCGGCGGCGACATCACGGACGTCGACCAGGCTAAAGCCCAGATTGGGACAGCCCGGCACCTCGCGGGCCAACAGCTTGCGCACCACTTCAATCGAAGCGCTGCCGTCGGGATCAATCAGCGGGCCGATGACCAGGCTGGGATTGATCGACACGAACTCCATTGCCTGTTCTGCCGGCAAATCAGCGATGAAATCCCGGGCCGCGCGTTCGGCCACGGTTTTACTGGAGGCATAGGCGCCAATCTTGGGGTTGACAACGCTCCAATCGGCCTCGGTAAATCTGGATTTGTCCCCATGGCCATAGCCGATCGCGGCGATGGAAGAGGTCATGACTACTCTCTGCACACCGGACCGCACTGCTGCGCCGAGCACTCGCAAGGTACCATCACGGGCAGGAGTGATGAGATCATCATGGTTCTTGGGCTCTAACAGAGGCATAGGCGAGGCTACGTGCATGACATATTGGCAGTCGGCCAGGGCCGCGTCCCAGCCCTCGTCTGCCGTCAGATCGGCTTCCGCGAAGCTGAGCGCCGTGACCTCCGTATGACCGGACAGGGCAGTGCGGATTTTCTTCCCCCGCGCCATATCCCGCAGGGTTCCCCGCACCGCATATCCCTGACCCAGCAGCGCGGCGATCACATGCAACGCGATATAGCCCGACGCCCCGGTTACCGCGACCTGCACGGGCGCAGTCATGGCCCCTATGCCCGCGCGGTATTCTGGTCGGTCAGGGCCGCGAGAATTTCATCCACGTGGCGTTCCGCCAGGGCGTTCAGTTCGTCATCGGTGCGGTCCTGGATCGGATGGGGCACCCAAATATAGGCGGGATCAAAACCCAACGCCTCTGACTGCACCGCCGCGGCCTCAACAAATTCCGTGGTGGCGACGCCAACCGTCGGAATACCCCGGCTTTCCAGGTTCGACATATCATGCGTACAGCACGATGTGCAGGAGCCTCAATCAGCCAGGCCTTCAACAACCACGTCAGCTTCCGCGACGATCGCCTGTTGGATCGCCATGGGCGCCGTGCGGGCGACCGTTGGCTTACGGTAGCGTTTGACCTTAATGCCGCGTGCCTCGATCAGGGCGGCAACGCGCTCCAAAAATACGTCACCGCGGGCCTTCGAAATATCCAGCACCCCGACGGTCAGGCCGTCCAGCGATAGAGGCCGGGCAAGGCGCGGTCGCTCAGACGTCTCCCGCTCTCCCGTAGGGTCCAAAAGTGCATCATTCAAGCTCATGTCTTCACCTCCTTTGTCACCGGCCGGCTGGATTCTGGTGTTCCCGGCGTCCAGCCCGCAATAATACCAGAAAATTTGCCCGCGCCGCCACCGGCCCGGACGATCATTAAACCATTGGGCAACAGCTTCGATACGGTCTTGCCGGCCATTTCGGGTTTCACGCCCTCGGCCATGCCACCCAGGCCCCGCAGGACGCTGTCCGCGGGTACTGCCATGCGCGCCATCAACTCCTTATGCACCCGCGCCTTATCCCAACGGCCTTCCATAAAGGTCCGTTCATGCTCGGGGCAGACCACCAAAAGGCAATCAGGGCCGGGAAATTTTTTCACATTGTCTACCGCACGCAGGCTAGCGGCCATGGTCTCTACCAATTCTTCCGGCGTCCGCGCCAGATCGTCGATCACGCCTTGCAAGCCATAGCCGGCGAAAACCGTTACCGCGTTGGCGCCCGCCGCCAAGCCCCGGTCGACTGTCAAGGGCGCCCAGGCCGAGCCTTCCTCGTCCTCGCAAAAGCAATAACTTATCTTGCCCGGGTTGCCCAGGGTAGCCCGGTCCACGCCCTGGGGCTTGCCGCCGCCAATGTTTCGCACGGCCAGTTGCACCGCCCGGCCAATGGTGTCATTGGCTCGGTTACCCTGGCCCAGGGCGTTGCCCCTTCCATTCATGCCAATTTGTCGGGCGATAGGGCCGTTGACGATGGCCACGGGACCGACAAAGCGCGTCGTCGCCAGAGTGCCGTGCAGGCAATAGTCCTCGTCCAGCACCGCCTCGATCGCGGCCAGAACCACGGGCAAATATTCGGGCCGGCAGCCAGCCATGACTGCGTTGATGGCAACTTTCTCCACGGTGCAAGCATCCAGGTTGGAGGGCATCAGGCCCAACACTTCATCCGCCGACCGCGTGGTACCGTCCAACATCGCCAGCACTCGCGTCTGGGTCGGCGGGATCACCGGCAAGCCATCGCTCCAGCCGCGTTCGTAACAAGCTTCGATGGGGTCTTCCTTGGCCCCAATTTGGACATGGCGGGAGACCATGGGAGTATCGTCGTGGCGAATTTTCAGCTCCGCCAGACGGTCCTGCTCCTGGTTCAGGGCGCCACAGCCAGGCTTAAACGCCGGCAGATCAGCGCCAAGATCGCCGATGCCAGTAAGACTTTCCCAGGCCGCGCGGTCCCAGCCATAGGTGCGATCAACCTCTCGACCGTCTTCGAAACGCACCAGGGTGGGCACGATTTCCACATCCAGCCGGTAAGAAGCATCCAGCAGGGTATCATCGGCAACGTCCGCGATGCCTTCAGGGAAGGCCGGATCGTCCTGGCTATAAACCATCAAGCTGCCCTGTTCCACAAGCTGTTGCAGTACCGGCGCGATCATGACGCAGGTCGGGCAATCCCGCTTGACGACAACTACCAATCCGTTCTCTTGCATTTTATGCATCCCGTCTGTGCCTAGTGGTGCGAACCAAACAGAAGAGTCCTTCGGCTTGGTGTCTAGCGCACCACTAATTCTCTAGAGCCTAGCGGTCTTTCGATCCTCACGGATGGGACCACTAGGGATCGCGTCCGCCCTGGTCTTCAATTTTCTCATGCATGCGGCGCATGCCCTTGAGCCAACGCTCTAGGTCGTTGGTTTTGTAGTTCATCCAGGTCTGGGCGATTTCGTCCGTGAGAATCAGAAAACGTTCCTCTTCCACCGCCGTGGCGACTTGTTCGGCGACCTCTTCAGGCTCCTTTATGGGGCCGGCGGCGGTGCGGGCAAAGGGCTTGTCCGTGTCCCCCAGCATTGGCGTCCGCACGCCCAGGGGCGCGAGAAGGGAAACCCTTATACCTTCATGATGGTGGGTGACGGCGAGATATTCGGCCAGGCCGACCACCGCGTGCTTAGACACGGTGTAGGGCAGATTGCCATGAGACATCAAAATTCCGGCCATGGAGGCAGTATGCAACAGATAGCCGCTGCCCCGCTCGACCATGCCAGGCAGCACCGCCCGCACGGCGTAAACATGGGCCATGAGGTTGACCCGCCACTGGTCTTCCCAGACCGACAGATCTGTATTCAAGATTTCCCGGCCAGAGTTAATGCCCGCATTGTTGAAGAATATATCGATGGGGCCATAGGTATCTTCGACCTGTTTGACTAGGGCGTTGATTTCACCCTCGTCGCCCACGTCGCAGCCGATGCCAAGGCCGCCAAATTCCGCCGCCACGGATTTCGCGCCATCGCCATTCAAATCCACCACAGCGACCTTGGCGCCGCGGGCCGCGAAGTTGCGCACACAAGCGGCGCCGATCCCCGAGGCGCCGCCGGTTACCACCGTTACCTTGTCCTGGAATTGCATTGCTCTGCTACTTTCGGCCGGACACGTAACGCACGCCCTCAGCCCCGATCTGTTCGGAATGGGGAATGTTGGCATCCAGGGAGAACGTGTCACCCGCCCCACAGGTGACCACCCGGTCTTCCAAGGTTACCGAGATTTTGCCCGACAGGATCAGGACAGAGGCGCCAAAATCATGCGTGTGGGTCGGCTCGCTATGGTTCGCCGCCGTCTCCTTGATGACGATATCGCCATAGCCGTTCTGCTTCAATTGCTCACGAAAGGTTTCTTCATCCATGTTCTTGTCCCCTATGATAAGATGTCATTCATCCATAGCCTACCAAGCTCTGATTGGGTGCACAAATCTTTGGCAGACATTTTGCATGGAGAATACGAGAATGGAATTTGGTATCAGCGTGCCGATCCGCGGCCCGCTGGCCAACGCGGCCAGCATCCGCACCCTGGCCGAAAAGGCCGAGGCGCTGGGCTATGACTATTTGACGGTGTCGGACCATATCGTGGTGCCGACCGAAATAGGCTCCACCTATCCCTATAGCGAGACCGGAGATTTCCCCTGGGCCGAGGGCGGTGACGTGGAATGTATGGAGCAATTCACCCTGCTATCCTGGCTGGTCGCCATTACTACCAAGATCCGGCTGTTGACCTCCGTTACCGTAATCCCCCACCGCGGCCCGCTGTTCATGGCCAAGTCCCTGGCTACCATGGATCAGCTGTCGGGCGGACGCATCACCTTTGGCTGCGGCGCCGGCTGGATGGCGGAGGAGTTCGCGGCCCTGGACCTGCCCCCCTACGCAGCGCGAGGCCAGGTAACCAACGAGTATCTTGAAGCCATCAAGGAAATCTGGACTAAGGACCGCCCGGTCTACAACGGCAAATTCGTGAAGTTCGACAAGATCGGCATGGATCCGAAGCCGGTGCAAAAGCCGCACCCGCCGATCTGGATCGGCGGTGAAAGCGCCCCTGCCCTGCGCCGCACCGTGGCTCTGGGCGATACCTGGTATCCCTTTGGTACCAACCCCAAATTTCCGATGGATACCTTGGCGTCCTATAGCGCCCGGGTGCAACGCCTGCGCTGCCTCGCGGAAGAGTCTGGCCGCGACCCCGACTCCATCGGCCTAGCTTATAACTGCGCCTATCATTCAGCCCAGGCCCAGGAACACCGGGACGGTGGCCGTCTGATCTGCACGGGCAGCCCCGAACAACGCGCCGAAGACATCCGCGCCTTTGCCGCCGCCGGTACTACGTCTATGATCGTCAACTTGACCGACAATGATCTGGGCGCCATGTTGGACCGCATAGAGGAATTCGCCAGCAACATCGTGCCCCTAGTAAATGGCTAAATTCGTGGGGATATGGTGCATTCGCAAGTACAATAGATAGGGCGAAGCAGCACGACCGAAATGGCGCGCTATCAAAGGCACAAATAATTATATGAATGATGCATCACCTTATACGCCGGCTAAAGTCTGGAAATGGGATAAGGCAAGCGGGGGACGCTTTGCCAATATCAACCGCCCCATTGCAGGCCCTACCCACGACAAGGAGCTGCCGGTCGGCGAACACCCCATGCAGTTGTACTCGCTGGGAACGCCCAACGGCGTGAAAGTCACGGTGCTGCTAGAAGAGCTGCTAGCCCTGGGCTTTATCGGCGCCGAGTACGATGCCTGGCTGATCAAAATCGGGGATGGCGCTCAATTTGGCAGCGGCTTTGTCAAGGCAAATCCGAATTCCAAGATACCGGCGCTCATGGATCACAGCACCGCACCCCCAACGCGGATTTTCGAATCGGGCGCCATTTTGTTGTACCTGGCGGAAAAATTTAGCGCCTTTCTGCCCAGTGATCCGAGCAAGCGGCCAGAGTGCCTTTCATGGTTGTTCTGGCAAATGGGAAGCGCACCTTATCTGGGTGGGGGATTTGGCCATTTTTACGCTTATGCCCCGGTCAAGATCGAATACCCCATTGACCGTTTCGCGATGGAAGTAAAACGCCAGCTGGATGTGCTCGATCGTCACCTGGCGGACAATCGGTATATGTGCGGTGATGATTATACCATTGCCGACATCGCCATCTGGCCGTGGTATGGCGCGGTGGTCTTAAACAATGTCTATGATGCAGCCGAATTTCTGGATGCAGCATCCTATAAGCATCTGGGCCGATGGACGTCGGAAATTAGCACGCGGGACGCCGTACGGCGCGGGCGGATGGTCAACAAGATACGGGGGCCGCTTGAAGAGCAACTCCGTGAACGCCATGACGCCAGCGACTTCGACACCAAAACCCAAGACAAAATTGAAGCACAGGCTGGCGGGGACTGAATTTGTCAGTTAAGACTGCGAGGGCGGCCGGGCATTCCTGCGCCGCCACCCAGTGGAGCCGCGCGCCTTTGAAGCACTAGAGCTATTCCGAACTAATGAGTATCGCGAAGCGATACTAAGTCATTGGAACAATACTCTAATTCTAAAGATCTGAGAATTTTCAGAATGAAAATGCTCTGGCGTGAACGAAAAGGCGAGTTCTGTTTCGATAAATATTGAAACGGGACTAGTGGTTCCACCACGGCATATCGGTGAACGACCGCATATCCATTTCATGGGTCCAGGTTGATCGGTGTTGCTGGGATAGATGAAAATAGGTGTCCGCAATCTTCGCGGGTAGCATGAGCCCGTCATGGTCCATGCCGCGGGTTTCCCGCAGCTGTTGAAACCGTTCCGGTCCAAGCATTTTGCCCAGGGTATCAGGCGCATCGACGGAGCCATCGATAATGATATGCGCGACATGAATGCCCCTGGGCCCAAATTCCGCATTGAGGCTCTGACATAGCATGCGCCGCCCACCCATGGCAGCGGCATGAGAATGCTGCCCCTTGTTGCCACGCATAGCCGCCGTAGCCGAGGTAACTAAAATCGTTCCGCCACCGCGTTCTTCCATCAGCGGGCACACGACCGAGGCAATGCGAAACAATGCGAACGTTGTCATGCGCCAACCCATTTCAAATGTCTTGTAGGTGGTGTCCTTTAGCGACCGGTCACCAACTTGGGCGCCCAAATTGAAAACCACGACCTCGATCGGACCAATATCAGCTTCCACTGCGGCCACACGTTCTTCGATGGTGTCGGCTTTAACGGCATTTAATAAGAATCCTGACGCCGAGCCGCCTTCGCTCTCGATATCTGCCACCAACCTGTTCAGGCCGTCTGTGTCGGTACGCCGGCATAGGACGGCATGATAGCCGCCTTGGGCAAAGCGCTTGCCCACATTACCGCCGATACCGGCGCCGGCGCCAATGACTAAACAGACAGGTTTCATGGTTCAATATTCCCAATGGTTTTCGAGGCTGGCAAATTCTAGCACAATGTTTTTTGAATTCGCTAAGAACTCAAATTTTTTCACGCCCCATCGTTGCAGCGCAAGGGTGCGCTTGTCGAGCCTCGGAACCTGACCGGCGAAGTCTCGTGTCGTTAAGATGAGGCGCCGGGCTATTGGCGTCGGCCGGTGGATTGTGCCAATCTTGGCGCTAAACGCATTTTCCCACCACTGCGGCTCAGAGGAGACAGGCCCATGTCCGATAACGTGACTGATTTCACTTTCCTGCAAGGCGTCAAGGTAATCGATTTTACTCAGTTCGAGGCCGGTCCCTCCTGCACCGAGTCCCTCGCCTGGCTTGGCGCGGACGTGGTAAAAATCGAAAATCCAACTAGGGGCGATCCCGGTCGCCGTCTGCAGCCCAATAAACCAGACACTGATCCGTATTATTTCCACATGTTCAACGCCAATAAAAAATCGGTCACCCTTAACCTGAAAACGGCTGAGGGCCTGGGTCTGGCCAAGGACATGATCCGCGAGGCGGACGTGATGATGGAGAACTTCGCCCCCGGCGCGATTGAGCGGCTGGGCCTGTCCTACGACGTGGTGAAGGCGATCAACCCGGGCATAATCTATGCCCAGGTCAAGGGTTTCGGCGAAGGTAGCCCGTACGAAACGAACCTTTCCTTCGACATGATCGCCCAGGCCTGCGGCGGCACCTTCAGCGTGACCGGTGAAATGGATGGCCCGCCGACCCGGCCCGGCGTCACCATAGGGGATACCGGTACCGGCATGTTGATGGCCATCACCATCCTGGGCGCCCTGTACAAGCGGCGGGAGACCGGCGAGGGCCACCGCCTGCAAGTCGCGATGCAGGATGCTATGCTGCACTACATGCGCGTCAACTTTGCGACCCAGGGCCGGACCGGCAAGGCGGCCCTTCGGGGCGGCAGCAAAGTACCGGGCGTGACCAATGCGCCAATGGGCCTGTATCCCTGCGCGCCGGGCGGGCCGAATGATTACGTCTACATCATGACCAGCCGAGCAAACCCGGAGCATTGGGATCGACTTCTAGGGGTGATCGGGCGGGAGGATCTGATCGGCGATACCCGGTATCTAACCCCCGCCGACCGCGTGGCCCTGCAAGAGGACGTGGACGAGGTGATCGCCGCCTGGACCCGTGGCCAATCCAAATTCGATGCGATGCAAAAGGTGGGCGAGGCGGGGATTCCCGCCGGGGCCGTGCTCGATACCGACGAGTTGAACAACGACGTCACGTTCGAGCAGCGCGGGGTCATGCAGACCATGGTTCATCCGGAGCATCGCCCCTTCAAGATGCCGGGCTGGCCGGTGAGGGTAGACGGCAAGGCCACGCGCCTGAAGGCCTCACCAATGTTGGGGGAACATACCGATCAGGTGATCAGCGACTGGCTGGGCCTGAACGGCGCCGCGATTGCCGCATTGAAGACGGAAGGTGCGGCCGGCTAACCGCTTATGGCGTGGATGCGGCAACTTTCCAAAGGCCCCAATTTTGCCGTGACATGGGATAAAATTGCGCGACCGATCGAAACATTAATGCGAGGAGGCAGGGCATGGCGACGTTGATTACCGGAGGCGCGGGGTTTGTCGGGTTGGAGGTGGCCCGGCAGTTGCTGGATGAGGGCAAAACCGACGTCACCGTATTCAGCCGCAACCCCTCGCCAGGGCGCCTGGGGAGTTTAGCTGGTCGGGTCAATGCCGTCGCCGGTGACGTCGGTAATTTCTCCCACGTACTGGACGTGGTCAAGGCCGCGCGGCCGGAGGTGATTTATCATCTGGGCGCCATGTTGTCCGTGCCATCGGATGCGGACCCGGCCAGTGCCATCCAAACCAACGCCATGGGCACCTTCTATGTACTGGAGGCGGCACGGCTGTTCGATGTGCGTCAGGTGATATTTTCCAGTTCGATCGGCAGTTACGGCTACGATATCGAGGGCGGTATTCTGACCGATACGACCCTGCAGCGCCCGTTAATGTTCTACGGCGCAACCAAGGCCTTTGGTGAACATATGGGCCTAGTCTTCAAGCGCAAGTACGGTTTGGACTTTCGCGGCATCCGCTATCCTTCCGTGATCGGGCCGGGGGTCACGACGCCGGGCATGGTGCAATAT
>Ga0310124_10001272_pt1 | contig 17529 bp, 2 predicted proteins | sample CB11b_AW_Bot5_MG_FD_203507 | JGI IMG/M metagenome (GOLD analysis project Ga0310124, IMG submission 203507) | Marine microbial communities from Western Arctic Ocean, Canada - CB11b_AW_Bot5 | ecosystem: Environmental > Aquatic > Marine > Oceanic | place: Canada: Western Arctic Ocean | collected... | reverse complement strand
ATACTGCCCGCTGATGTTCTGATCTGTGCCATACCGCAGTTCAAAGGCCGTCGTGTCCTTGACCAGCAAGGCCCGTTCACCGGCGGTCAACACGCTCGAGGGAAATGTGTATTGGATCCCATCGGTAAAACGAGTGCCTAACAGATTGATCGGTTGTGAACCCGTATTCTGTAGTTCAATGAATTCAAAGTCGTCCTGGTCCAGCTCGGGTATCACTGCCAATTCGGCGGTGCTGGGATCCCCCGGATTGTAGTTGAGCTCGGTGATTCGGAGCGAATCCACCACCGGGTTGGTCGACGTGCTGATGACGTTGATCGATGAGGTGCCAATCAAGTCGCCCTGGTAATCGTAGGCCTCCAACGTGTAGGCGTTGTCCCCGGACATCACCGGTATCGTGGTTGACCAGGTATTGGCATAGTTGGCCCCGGTTCCCTTGGTCCAAGTCAGTGCTAACGGCTCAGGATTACCAGCCAGGTGAATTTCACGCACGTTGATCCAGCCCGTTCCCTGGATCGTAGCCGTTGACTGGGCACCCACATTCAACGGATTGGAACTGCTGGCAGCAAAAGGAACCGTGGGGGCGAGGGTTGACCAACGGCTCGTGATATAGTTCGACCGGTTCCTTATATAGTTCAATTGGCCAGCGAAATTTTGGCCGGCGAGTGCGCCATAATTGCTGGTCCAATGTGCCATGTAGTTAGTATTGGCCGTCGTATTGATAATGTCATGCGCATGGCCATAGAAAAGACGTGCGTTTTGAGGTCGATCAATGACTTTGCCGATACTCCAATGGTTGGTCCACAACGGTGCGGTGGTCGGAATTTGTAGCAACGAATCCATATCCCACGGCAGCGCAACGATCAGTCCATTATCGGGACGCTGGTACCAGTAAACATTGTGGAATGCATGGTCCAGGGCCCCGTCAAAAATACCGGCGACCGTTTCCATGGCATAAGCTCTCATCCACTGATCGACATCCATCAGCCCGTCCAGGGCCTGATCCAACGCAGTACCGTTGAGACTGAACGCCTGAGACAGCTCCACCACGCTGCTGAAATTGTCCTGTTCTCGGTGATTTTTGATTTGCAAGCGTGGTCGATACCGGTTTTTATCATTGCCACGATCCTGAACATCACCCCAATCAGCGGTACCTCCTGAAATTTTCAACCCGTCCGAGGTTTTGTCATGAGTGCCTAACGTCTGAAAATAGACCAATTCCAGTTCGAACAACTGGCCGTCCTGACCATCGAGGAATGTTTCTTCCATCCAGATCTCGTCGTAGCGAGCCAGTTGCAGAATCACGGTTCCCGTGTATTGCCGGCGCGGTGGAATCATGTAGGCAATGTCATCGTACAGGCTGATTGGACCACCACCGGCGTGGTTGAACATCTGTTTGATCAGTAATTCGTCCTTGCTGTTATTTCCACTGATGGCACTGACCCCATTACGATCCAATGAAATTCGCTCATGCACACCGCGGAAAAGATGGTCGGGATGGAATCGTACACGATAACTTGCTACACGAGCGGAAATCGTACGTCCCGATTGGCTCCCTTTGAAACGTACGCCCACATCATAAAACACCTCATCATTATGGATGACGGTGGCGCCCAGATGATCGTTGCTCAACATGTTGGTCGAAGCAAACATTTTCGAGTCATCACTGGCAGTCAAAATCAGCCGCAGGGTGTCAACAGGGGTAGCAGCCTGTTGTCCGTCGTCAACCTTGATCAGTGCCCGGGAATCCCGTCCGCCCGCCGGAAATGTTGATATTGCGCCCAAACCATCGTGGCCCTCGACATAGACCTGGATGACTGCGCCTGAGGACTGTCCCGGAACATCCCCTTGGTACTGGCCCTCAGCATTCAATGTCATTGGCACAGATTGCCATGAGCCACCAGAAGCCGACCACCATAAAACCATCGTTGAAATTTCATCTGGATCGTCCGCCTCGACAGTGATGGTTACCGCCTCGTTCGGCTGCGGTAAAACAGGCGAGTGACCAAAGCCGTGATACGTGGGACCCAGGTTGGATGCAAGCGTTGAGTTGACCGTCCCTGGTGTTCCATTGTTGCGGGGAACATCCAAAACGATCTTTCCTGTGACCCGTGTCAAATACAACCGGGTACTCAGCTGGTTGCTGCCACCGAGCCATTTGGCTCGGAAGGAGATCTCGTATTCGGCTCCCGTTTGAACCTGGACATACGAATTGCCTCTTCGCAAAGTGGATGAGACATGGTTGCTCAGATGTTCTGTCGAGCCCGTGGTTCTCAAGTGCAGGACCCGGTTACCCGGGATATCCGGATCGTTGATGACCGTTCCGTGATGGTTGCCGACAACCCGCCATTTGCGTGGCGCACTCCCCACACTATCGCCTTCAAAGTTAACATTTTGCATCAACTGGCTGGCCGCCCCATCGGGATTTTGGACAACACTGATATTGTCCAGCAGCAATTCCCCGGCCTGTAAAGTTCCCAACTGAAACTCGTTCCAATTCCAATGTCCTGGAGGGTCTTTTCCCAAGGCAGACTGCCGATAGGAGTACGTGTTCCAGTTGGACTTGTGCGTTTCGTCGCTGTCGGCCCAAGCCTCGGCTCGCGCATTATCAGCAGCGGGATCCCGTAACTCGAGGCTCGATCCGTCACCATCGGCAAATCCGGGCCAGCGACCAGAATCGTAATAGTGAACCTCGTCAGCCGGATTCTTCAAATCATCGCGCAGGAGAATACGTTCGTCGCGATTATTTAACCTGCCCGAAAAATTGCCGAAAATCTTTTCAGCAACCATGGGATAGCTTGCCTTGAGTGCGGCTGCATCCCTGGCCACAACGAGATACTCACCTGCGCCCAACGTTGTGCCTGCTGGGAAATCAAAACTCACCGCGTCGGTCAATTCCCAACCCGTTAGATCCACGGTCGAGTTTCCGCGATTGTAAAGCTCGATCCACTCTTCATCCGATTCTTGAAATGGAGTTGATTCATACGTGAACGAAGAGAGCTGGGCACCAAACACGATGTCATTACTTTGACCGCCAATGGTTTGTTGATGAACTTCTACGGACAAGCGATTCTGGCCAGCAACCAGCGAGCCAGAGGGAATCGTTATAAGTCCAGAAGTCTTGGCATTGACAACACCAGGATTTGCACCCGTTGTCGAGGTGATTGAGCCATCCGGCAGGTTGAAGCGTAATACCTCCTGACCATTTAAATAAAACACTGCCCCATCATCGATCATGTGGTTTAACATGAGCGATGCATCAGAAGGATTTCCGTTGAATGTGAATTCGGTTTCAAAGTAATAAGTAATGATCGAAGGATTGTTTGTGATTGGATTTGAGAGTGTGGTCTCCAACGGTATCGACAGAGTACTGGTTTCAAAGCCGATCGGTGCGGTGCCTGCCTGCCAGTGATCGTTGCCAGCTGCATGCGCTGTCAAAGCCCAACCGGATGGTAGCCCGGTAGCAGATTCCCGAAATCGCCATGTGTTGTTGAAGTCCAACAGCTGGGTCTCCGTACCAGAGGATTTCGTCCCGATCGTGGGTTGATGATGATACATGATTTCGTTGATCACGATTTCATCGTGGAAAGCGAACGAATTGGGAGCTGCAGGAGTAGGGGCTGCGGGATAAAGCCAGCGGCCATCGTGTGCGGGGGAACGTCCTCGTACGTGGGTGTCCACCTCCCGAGCGTCGAGCAGTTGCAGCTTGCCAGCATCGTAAAGGAACAACTTGTCACCGCTGGCAATATCAAAGCCGAGTTGCGTTTGGTCAACATCCACGAAACCACCCACCGGAATCGTTTGTGTGCTGAACGTGTAACTGCCCTCATTCGTCCCGTTGGACTCCAATACGTAGCCATTGAGCTGGATACTGTTGGGACCCAGGTTGGTCAACTCAACGCGAAACGATTCGTCGTGCGCCGAAGCCACTTCGTTGATCACCAATTCCGACCCTGTCCCGGGAATCGGCGGCCGTTGATCGGCCTCCAGAGCGGGATTCACCAGAAAATCATCATCATTGGCAGTTAGATTCAATCCATGAATTGCCAGAACATTATCGCCTGCACTCACCAAACTTGCCGGATTAGAAAGCGTTACTATATCGGTACCGATGCTCGCACCCAGACCGACGCCCTGTGACGCATTCCAATGGGCGGTGACACGTGTATCGGATCGATTTCCGTCACCGTTAGGATCATCCAACGCATACGTGTAAATCGACAACTCATCCAGGGCTCCATTGTAATAGTTAACAAATGCAGGAGTACCAAAACGAAGCGCACCGATCGTAAGCTGTTCGGACGAGTTGTTGGCCTGGACTCCACTGAGCGTTTCCTCACTCTCAAGTACACCATCGATATACAGTCGGGCGGAGGTATTTCCACCATCCGCCGCGAACACGCCCACCACGTGGGTCCACACGTTATCGGGCGGAATGGGAACGTCCGTCGTACCACCGTTACCGTTATTGATGCCCGCTTGGAGCCGGTTACCCAGTGACGACGTGTTATTGAAAAACGTGACACCGGCCCCACTGTAATAACCTTTGGAAACCGGATTCTGATGCCCGTTTCCACCCGCAGTATTTTTCATCCAAAACTCAGCAGACCAGTCGCCGACACTTCCTAGAACGCCGTTGGGATCGGGAACCGTGACCTGTCCGCTGCTGCCGTCAAACAAAGCAGCCTGATTAGAAACTTCGCCAGGCAATGCGCCCGTGACCGACGTCACGTCGCCAAGGTAGCTTCCATTTTGTGAACCGGATTGAGCGCCAGCCTGATCGGCTGTGTCGACAGCCGTGCCCGTTGAGGGGTTTTCTTCAAAACGAAAATAGGCCACCGGATCATCGGCCAGTACTGTTTCAACGTAGCTGGCTGGCGCAATTGCATCCGCACTTGCATTGAACGGAAGCGTACCAGTGGGAGCATTGCTTCGCGAAATTTCTGTGCCATTGAGATAGGCGACATAGCCGTCGTTGTAGTTGATCCTCAGCCGCAACTCGTCCAGGGCTCCAGGGTCGTCAACCTGAAACGGCACCCGCACCAGGGCCGTGGCGTTCTGTCCGGACATTTCGGTTTGGAGGTCACCGGCAGTGCTGATGAGTGGCGTGACCGGTGATGTACCACGGGTGTCAAACCCCAGGCCAATCGAAGCATCCGACCAGCCAGCCGCAGTGGCATTGAAGTTGGTTTCATTCCACGATTTGCCGGCGAACACCAGGTCGCTTTGCTGCGCAGGGATTAAAACTTGTGCGCTATCGTCAGCTCCAATCAAATCGACAACTACCGAGGGTGGTTCTTGTCCGCTTCTATCCGGAAAGTTGATCGCACCAGGGGTACCACCTATTTGGGCACTGAATGCCCAATTGGCCGGTTTGTCACTGGCATGATGTTCCACCAGCTTTGCTAACGTCGTCCCTGAACCATCGGGGCCCACTGTCCACGGATCCGCGTCTTTGTAATCGACGAGGTTCATCACGCGCCCATTGTTGCTGACAAGCCGCAGTTGTTCACCACCATTTGAAAGTTGACCGGTGAAGGGACCCATCACACCGCTCAGGCCGCTGGTTGCTTCCAGTATCGTCGGATCGATTGCCACTACCAGGAACGACCGGCCTAGTAGAATCGTATCTTCCGGGAATTGAAAATTGATGCCACCTTGAATCGACCAGTCGGAAATATCCATATCGACGGCCATTTGATTGTGCAGCTCAATCCATTCCTGTGTAGCATCCGTTGCACCGGGTGGATTGTACATGATCTCGTTGAAAACCACGGTGCTATCGAGCACCAAGCGAGGTTCGAGAGATTCCAGCGCAAATCGTCGGGGTGTCCTGCGAGTTGGAGGGAATCGTGATGAGCGGAACATAGATGGAACTGCAAGCTTCTCGAGACAGGGGTCATGCTGCAGCAAGTTTCAACAAGCCAATGCCTCATGAACCAACTTTCATTATTTTCATTATAAAGTATTTCTTCTACGATCCCCCTTTTTTTCATGAGAAAACCGCTGTACCCCTAAAAAGCATGCATCCCTTCAGATCGGCCAATCGAATGGATTGAAATTCGCGGCATGTTACCCTGTTTTTGTTTAATTTACCGAACATCGATGTTTCGGTAGCGTTCAGTTTGCCTTTCATTGTGACCAGCGGTTCGATAAACTAAAGGGGAGAAATGCGTGTTTGTTTTCACGCTCTTTTCCGACCGTTTTGTGAACAGGAAGAAACAGCAGGACAACGTCTATGTTACATTTCCAACGTTGGGTACTCTTGGCCGGAGTTTTACTTGGACATCCCTGTTTATGCTTGGGTCAGGATTATGAAAAATCCTTATTAAGTGACAAACCGGTGGTGCTGTACCGATTCGAAGAAGCCGAAGGGACCGCAGCCATGGATCTGGTAGCCAGCCATGCTGCTGAATCGCCTGCTTCCACTACCGGCACCTACCATGATGTTGAATTAGCCGTGGCAGGTGCGCTGAAGTCCGCAACGACCGAATCGAATTGGGCTGCTCGTTTCGACGGTGTGAAATCTCGTTTGACGGTGCAGCCGTCACCTGATGTACTCGATATCACAGGCCCCTTGTCGATCGAGATGTGGATCCGCCCGACCGAGGGTGGCGAGGGTACGCAGTGTATTCTTGCCAAAGGAGATTTTGTGCCCTCCAACTCAGGTTCTACCTGGTATCTCGTCTATTTCCAAAACGATTCGGGTACCAAAGGCCGATTGCGATTTGGCAACAAGCATGAACATGTGGATCAAACGGGTGAAATCGATGAGGAAACGTACACGCATTTGATTGTAACCTTTGACCCGGATCTTGCCGGCGAGAATACGAAAATTTACATCAACGGGAAGCTCAATCAGGCGGCGCACATAGCAACCAAGTCGGATTCCTTACATGGTCAACAATTGGCAATTGGAGCCTTGTCGTACGATCCCAAAAAACAGCCGTTCATTCAGCATTTTAAAGGCGACTTGGATGAGATCGGTATTTATGACCATGTTCTCAGCGAAGTTCGCGTGCATGCTCATTTTGAACAACTCAACACTCTCAACCGGATCCCGCGTTTCGAAACGGATATTCGACCTATTTTTGAAGCGCGTTGTTTTGACTGTCATCAGGGCAACGATTCTGAAGCAGGACTTGACGTTACGACCGTAACGGCCCTATTGCGAGGCGGTGAAAATGGTTCTGCGATTGTGCGTGGCAATGCAGCACGAAGTGTTTTGTTTGACCTGGTGTCCCACGGTGACATGCCACCTGAAGATGAAGAAAAACTGACACCGGAGGAAATTCTTCTAATTCAACGCTGGATTGATGAAGGGGCGCCGGCTGACGAAGAAGTGGCATGGGCATCTTCACAGGCCCATAACCATTTGGAATCTGAACAGCATTGGGGATTTCGCCAGCTCTCGTTGCCAAAGGTACCGTCGCCGACTGTTGCTTCGGCATCGCAAGCGCGGACACCGATCGATGCGTTTGTTCTAGAGAAACTCCATGAACGGGGACTTGGTTTTTCGCCAGATACGGACCGGCGTCGCATGGTACGTCGGGCTTATTTCGATTTAGTTGGGCTGCCACCACCGGTCGAAGTGGTCGACCGTTTTGTCCAGGACGATCGGCCTGATGCCAGTGAGCGTTTACTGGATCGTCTGTTGGCTTCTCCCCAGTTTGGCGTACGTTGGGGTCGGCATTGGCTGGACATCGTGGGCTATACCGACACGCTGACGTTCGACGATGATTTTGGTCCACCCATCGGGTTCATTAAAGGAAAATGGAAGTATCGCGATTATGTGGTCCAGGCTTTCAGCCATGACAAGCCTTACGATCGTTTTATTATCGAGCAGCTGGCCGGAGATGAGCAGGTGCCCTGGCGCACGGCAAAGGAATACTCGCCGAAAATTCTTGAGCATCTGGTTGCTACGGGGTATTATCGCTGCTGTGAAGATATCAGTTTGGAGGATAATCGGCCATTCATCATCTGGTCGGTACTGCACGATACGGTACAGCAGATCGGCACGAGCCTGCTCGGCCTCACACTTAACTGTGCTCGTTGTCACAGCCACAAATTCGAACCGGTTTCCCAGGGAGACTACTACAGTCTGATGGCTTTGGTGACCCCGGCATTGAACGTTCCCCAATGGAAAAACCCTCAGGCGCGAGCCCTGCCTGACATTTCGGCAACCCGGCTGGCTGAGATCAACGCTCACAACGGTGAGTTAGACAAGCAAATCGCGACGATTAATCAAAAGATCGCTGATTTAAAAAAGACCTACGAATCGAAGCTGCGTGAACAGAAACTGGCCACGTTTCCCGAGCCGATTCGCAGTGACACAAAGGTCGCCATTGAGACATCGGCCGAAAATCGCAACGAGTTACAAAAATACCTGGCCGAACAATTCCAGCCCCTGCTAACCGTAAAACCTGAAGAGGTCGAGGCTGCTTCCAAACCGATTCTCGCCGACACCAAGGCTGCCAACGAGACGCCGGCTGAAAAGCGCAACGAAGTGCAAAAGTACCTGGCCGAAAAGCTTGAGCCCTTGTTAGCCGTAAAACCTGAAGAGGTCGAGGCCACGATTAGTGACGGGGACAAGCAAGTGATCGCTGGACACAATGCAAAAATTGGCGGCTTGAACGGTCAACGCCGTTCTCATGGTTGGATTCAGGCGATGTATGACATGGGAAAACCTCCCAGCACGCAATTATTCAAACGGGGTGATTATTTGATGCCACGTCGAGAGGTAGCTCCCAGTTTTTTGAATGCCCTTTCCAATGACAAGACCGATCAGATTTTTCAAAATTTTACCGAGGTGCCGTCATCCGCTGAAAACCTCCCCATCCGGGCTGCTGAAGATTCTGGCCGACGGACAGCGATGGCCCATTGGATGACGGTTGCTCAATCACCGGCCAGCGGACTGGTTTCCAGGGTGATGATCAATCGCATTTGGCAGCATCTGCTTGGCAGAGGGATCGTACCGACAGTCGAGAACATGGGGGTATCGGGAGCCAATCCCACACACCCGAAACTTTTGGATTGGCTGGCAGCAGATTTTCGCGACAACGGCTGGTCAATAAAGCGGTCGATTCGAAAAATTACTCATTCGTCAGTTTACCGACAGGCATCAACGCGAATCGATAGTGACATCATCACCCAGTCAGATTCGGTAGATCCTAATTCGGTAGATCCTGGAAATATTTTCCTCTGGCGGGCACGTTTACGTCGCCTGGAAGCAGAGGCGATTCGTGATGCAATTCTGGTTGCAAGTGGCAGACTGGACCTCACGCCCTATGGACCTCCCGTGCCACTGGAGTATCACCCCGACGGTCGTATCAATGTAGCGTCCAAAGGATTGCCAACGCCGACCTCTCAGTGGCGGCGAACGGTGTTTTTAATGAACCGGCGAATCTACAACCCCTCATTTCTTTCCATCTTTGACAAACCGATTGTAACCGCAGGCGTTTGTCAACGCGACGATGCGGCTGTGGCGTTGCAACCGCTGGCGATGATGAATGACGTGTTTGTCACCGATCAAGCTGCGCAGTTGGCCCGTCGCGTGGACGAGTTATCCACAGCATCAAATGGAGATCGTATTGATTGGGTTTATCGTTTGGCCCTTTCGCGACGGCCCTTTGCAGTCGAACGCCAATGGAGTCAGGAATTACTTGGTCAGCAAGCGAAGCTGCTGGATGATGGAAAACACTCGGAAGATGAAATTCAAATCAAAGCGCTCACTGAACTTTGTCAAACGGTATTGAACACCAACGAATTCTTATACCTGGAATGAGCGATCGGCCTGTCCGGCATCTCGGGCACTAAAATGAATTAGGGTAAATCTAACGATTTTTTTGACATTTTCGAACTACTTGTCTCGTCCAACCGATATAAAATTGGTAGAATATTGGCTTGCGCTGGCCAACTGGGAAACTCGCCTCAAGGATCTTTTCTAATGACCCGCCTTTACACTGAATCATCCTTTTCACCGCGCCGCGATTTCCTGAAGAGCTTCGGGTTGGGGTTCGGAGCGATGGCTTTTTCCTCGTTGTTGGCTGAGCAACGCGCGTCAGCTTCGCCAACAGGAGAGATGCCTCTCGATTTATCAGCACGAATCAGTCATTTTGCTCCTCGGGCCAAATCCGTTATCTTTTTGTTTCAAAACGGTGGGGCCAGCCAAATGGACCTGTTTGATCCCAAGCCGGAGTTGACCAAACGCCATGGTCAAAAGGCGTCGGATATCCGTGGCGGCAACGCTAATGGGGCCAGCAACGATCCCCTCATGGGCACAGCTTTCAAGTTCCGCCCCTTTGGTCAATCGGGTATCGAGTTCTCGGAACTTGTCCCGCACTTGGGGTCGGTAGTGGACGATTTATGTGTCATACGTTCGATGTACAGCAACGACCCGAACCATCCTGGTGCCACTTACATGATGTGTACGGGCAACAATCGTCCTGGCCGGCCCACGTTGGGGGCTTGGACTGCGTATGCGTTGGGCAGTGAGAACCGCAACTTGCCAGGCTATGTTTGTCTCCGCGATCCCGGCATTTTTCATTCGGGAGGAGCGATGCAGATTACCAACGGTTTTTTACCAGCCCAGTTTCGTGGTACGGAACTGCGATCCGAAGGAGATCCCGTTTTAAATCTGAATCCGACCACTCCACGTGCAGCAGGCATCCAGGACAACAATCTTGCGATGCTGGAGAAGCTCAACCAGTTACAACGCTCCAAGTACCCTCACGATTCGGTTTTAGAAGCTCGTATTCAAAACTACGAGCTTGCAGCGCGGATGCAATTACACGCCTCGCAGGAACTGGATTTGTCCAATGAAACGGAAGGGACTCAACGGCTTTACGGAATGGACCGTCCTGATACAGCAACCTACGGTCAGCGTTTGTTGTTAGCTCGGCGGTTAGTCGAGCGTGGTGTACGTTTTGTGATGGTGTTGTCGCCAGGCCCTCATAATGTTTGGGACCACCATGGCGACATTAAAAATAGGTTGCCGGCAATCTGCAAACAGACCGATCTTCCATCGGCCGGGTTGATTGCCGACTTGAAACAACGGGGATTGTTGGACGAAACACTGGTGGTTTGGACGGGTGAATTCGGTCGTCTACCGACTTCGCAAGGTGGCTCGGGTCGTGATCACAGCCCACATGGTTTTACATTACTGGTCGCCGGTGGTGGTTTCAAAGGTGGTTTTGTGCACGGGGCAACCGATGAAATTGGCTACAAGGCAGTCGAGGGTCGCGTGAGCGTCCCCGATCTTTTCGCAACGATGCTGCAACAACTCGGACTGGACCACGAACGCTTGACTTATGACGTGCATGGCATCGAGGAAAATGTAACCGATTCGAAAGTCAACCACGCCCGAGTGGTTCCCAATCTGTTGGCCTAGCAGCTTGACCAGCGGTTATCTTCACCGCGAATGGCTACTCTTTGTCGTGTGATGTCAGACGGCCCACGGCGAGAATGTTCTGGTTAATTTGTGTCTTAAACTGCATTGCGTTATAATCGATGGCAGTGTTGGGCTTCTATTTTTTCATCTAGCGAAACCGAGTCTGTCGCTTCTTATAAGCGATCGCTTAATTAGATTGCTACCAATTATTATGGATCATTCCTCCTACCGTCGTCACAGCCTACCCGGTTCAGTCAATTATCCATCTACAATCCGACGACGACTTTCGTTAGAGCCACTCGAAAACCGCATCGTCCTCGACAGTACGGTGGTCTTCAACGAGATCATGTACAATCCGCCGGACCAGACGGATACTACGCTCGAATGGATTGAACTTTACAACCAAATGGGTGTCCCCATGGACCTGTCGGGTTGGTCGATTGATGGTGGCGTGAAGTATTCGTTTGCTGAGGGTACTGTCCTGTCCGGCCGAAGTTATCTCGTTGTGTCGATCGATCCGGCGGCATTGAAGTCAGCAACCGGTCTTTCCGACGTTGAGGGCCCTTTCACGGGTCAGTTGGGCAACGGTGGCCAAGAACTACAGTTGCTCAACAACAATGGTCGCATCATGAATTACATTCATTATGGCGACGACGAACCCTGGCCCGTCGGTCCCGATGGTAGCGGCGCAACTCTAGCCAAGCGCAATATCAACGCCGGTAGTGACGACCCCGAGAATTGGACGACCAGCTTCCAAATAGGTGGCACACCTGGAGCGGTTAATTTTTCGCCGGCGACCGAATTGCCACCGGTTGTCGAAAAAGTCATTGCAGACGGTTCTACAGCACGCATCCGCATCCCTACGTCAGCTGGCGATTTAACGTTTGCTGGCAATGACTGGCATGAAGTGGCATTTGACGACACGGCGGCTTCAGGTTGGTTCGGGCGAGAAACGGGAATTGGATTTGACACAAGTGGTACATCGGATGTGAATTCTCTGATCAACTTGACTGGCAACATCGAAACGGAAATGGCTGGCCACAACTCTTCGGCCCTCATGCGGCAGACTTTTCAGGTCAGCCAACCCACCAGTGTCGAAAATCTACAACTGGACCTGGACTACAACGATGGATACGTGGCGTACTTAAATGGTGCTGAAATTGCACGAAAGAACGCACCCGCAGGCACTCCCACATTTAACGCATCAGCAGCCACTGAACCCCAATCGGGATATTCGCTGGCTGTGTTGGCTGACAATCCATTGGCCTATTATCGCTTCGAAGAGGGTACCGCTTCGGGAACAGTAATCGACTCGGCACCAGCACAGGGAGATAACAACGGCACCTACGTTGGATTTCATGCCAATCAAGTCATCCCAGGTCCAATCACATCCGAAAGTTCGAATCAGGCAATTCAAAGCACCAGCGCCCAGGACTACATCCGCATCAACGACACCTTCAACGCTGGTGCCATGGCGGCTACTGAATTCTCTTTTGAGATGTGGGCCTTTCGCTCACTAAGTTCCACCGTCTCTTCATCTACGCAGCCGAGCAATTGTTGTGGAAATATTATTGGCAGGGGCAACTTTAATGGCGGCGGAACTCAGTTTGTCCAACAAAACGGCACCAATATCAGCTCGGGGTTCAATAATGGCAATGCCCAGGTCACCAATTTTCCGGCCCCGGCGGGCGAGTGGTTTCATTTGGTAACGACCTACCAGCCAGTTGGCGCAGCAAGCACGCAAGTAACCACCTATGCCAATGGCAACGTCGTCCATTCTGGTAATGCAACCGGTGTTGCTGGCGATAATACGGGCGAATTTATCACCATCAGCAGTTTGCCATATGGTGCTGGCGACCCATTTTTAAATATGATCCAAGGGTTTGAGGGCGGTCTTGACGAAGTCGCCTACTATGACCAGGCTCTGACCCAACAGCAAATTCAGGCCCATTTCCACGCGGCCACTGCGGCAGGCGGAGGGGTGGATGTGGGCAGTGAGACAATCAATCTGGATAGCCACATTCATCGACTCCTGCCGGGAGAAAATGTACTGGCCATCCAGGGTATGAACGTTTCCGACAATGATGACAATTTTCTGATTCACCCTGAACTGGAAATTCTATATGCTCCAGTGATTGTTGATTCAGCATCGCCTGTTCCAATTGCAATCAGCGAGATAGCTTCGGCGCTTGATGAGGAATTTCGAGTAGAGATAACTCATACGGGTGGTTCCAGCGTGGACTTGGAAAACTATGTCCTGGAGGCTTCAGGAGCTACCGGTGGAAAATACGTATTCCCTGCCCAATGGATCTCACCTGGTGGATTTGTTGATCTAACTGAATCGCAGCTTGGGTTTGACGCTGATGATGGTGACAAGTTGTTTCTTTACTCGCCGGGACAAGAACAACTGGTTGATGCACGCGTCGTCACTGATCGATTACGTGGAAGTTCGCCGACACATGACGGGGATTGGCTCTACCCGGATGTTGCCACACCTGGTGCAGCCAATTCATTTTCATGGAATGATGATATTGTGGTCAACGAGATCATGTTTCATCACCGTAGCGAACTGGAAATCCCTCAATCCGTGGAGCGGATTCCGCTGATTTCCCTTGACTCACTGTGGAAATATGATGACTCCAGACGCGACCTGGGTACCACCTGGCGAGAGACTGATTTTACTGACAGCGCATGGCGATCAGGCAGAGGCATGCTCGGCAGGGATACGTTCCCCTTCCCTCCCGTCCCATTCAATACGGCCATCTCGACAACACCCATCACTCGTTATTTTCGGCACCAATTTACCTGGGACGGGGACACATCAGTGGATGCGATCCGTCTGCGCCCGATTTTGGATGGTGGTGCGGTATTTTACATCAATGGCATAGAGGTCCACCGTGCAAATATGCCAAGAGGTCCCGTCTCGTTCCAATCACTCGCCAGCAGGTCAATCAATTATGCAAGCTGGATGGATGTGATCAGTATCCCCACCACAGCCCTGAACGTCGGTCAAAACGTGATTGCTGTTGAAGTTCACAAACCAACTCTCAATAACGATGATGTTGCCTTTGGTCTTGAGCTTTATACGACGAAAACACTCACTTCTGATGGTGATCTCGACGAAGAATTGTTATCAGCTGAAAGCCAGGTCCAAACGACGGTACTTGACTTTTCTGACACGTGGCGATATCGCGAATCGGCCAACGGGTTGCCCTCCGGTTGGGCAACAACAGCACATACTGTTGGCACTGACCATTGGGAGTCCGGTGCAGGGCCACTTGGTTTCGAAACCAGCACTTTACCGGTGCCATTACAGACGGTACTCAGTAATCCATTATTACTCGATCCACCAGTTGTAACTTATTATTTCGAAACCGACTTTACAGTCACTGAAGATCTGGAATACGCCGCGCTCGATCTCAGGCACATGATCGATGATGGTGCAGTATTTTATCTGGATGGCATCGAGGTATTGCGACACGCCATGCCTGATGGGCCTGTTGATTCTACCACTGGTGCATCCCCCGGAGTCGCCAATGCTAGATTGTCGGAATTTCATCCAGTTAGCTGGGGCCAACTAACCCTCGGCCAACATCGTTTGTCCGTTGAAGTGCATCAACAGACAATAGGTAGTCAAAGCAATGATGTGGTTTTTGGCTTGGAACTGATAGGAACCTCAACGACCCCAACGGAGCCAATCGAGCCACCCGAGCCACCGCCCCCAGCCTCTCCGTTTCGCCCATCGGATGAAGAGTGGATCGAACTTTACAATCGTGGAAATGCGACCGTAGATCTAACCGGTTGGACAATTCGTGATGCTGTGAGTTTTGATTTCCCGGCAGGCACGATGATTGCCCCGGGGGAATACCTTGTCGTAGCTCGCGACGCAGCTGCTTTGCATAGCCTTTATCCATCAGTCAATATCGTTGGTAACTTTTCGGGACGGTTGAACAACGACAACGACAATATCCTCTTGCGCGATGCGGCCAAGAACCCGGCCGACGAAGTCCACTACTACGATCGGGGGCGCTGGCCAGAATTCGCCGATGGCGGTGGATCCAGCCTGGAATTGCGTGACCCCAATGCGAACAATGCGCGAGCCGAAGCCTGGGCTGCCAGCGACGAAACGGAGAAATCCGATTGGCATACTTACTCATTTCGTCAAATTGCTTCCTACGGGACGGGGCCCAATATTTGGAAAGAGTTCTGGATGGGGCTGCTCGATTCGGGAGAGGTACTGATCGACGACATCCAGGTGATCCAGAATCCCAGTGTCCTTCCATTGAACATCCTGAAAAATGGTACATTCGAATCAGATATAATCGGCTCGTCGCCAGACAGTTGGCGAATCACGGGAACTCAGCAAGGAACCGTCGTCCTAGATCCTGACGACCCGGACAATAAGGTGCTGCAGTTGGTCGCCAGCGGCACCATGGCACAGCTTAATAATCATGCTGAAACGACAACCAAGCGGAACATTGAAAACCATACCGAGTATGAAATCTTATTTCGTGCCAAGTGGCTGCGTGGCTCAAATCAACTCAATACGCGACTGCAATCCAATCGTGTAGCATCCACCACGATCCTGCAGATGCCGAAGCTCCACGGCACGCCGGGTGTTCTCAATTCGGCCTACCAAGCCAACACGGGACCGACCTACGTTGGCTTTCAGCACCGGCCGGTTGTTCCCAACAGTGGCGATAAGGTGACCGTCACCGTAGCCGCGGAGGATCCTGATGGCGTTGCTTCGATGACCTTATGGTGGTCAACCAACAGTGCCACCTGGCAAAGTGTACCAATGAACTTGGGGGCCGCTGGCTTTTATACCGGTTCCATTGCTGGAGAAGGCAATCATACAAAAGTACAGTTTTACGTTGAGGGTCAGGATACACACGGAGCCACGTCCACGTACCCGGCAGGGGGTCGTGATTCACGAGCACTCTATCGAGTGGGCAGCGGGATCATCTCGCCATTTCCAATCGACACGGTCCGGTTATTGATGACGGCAGCGGACGATAACAAGATGCGGGTGAACACAAATATTTTCAACAATAATTTGATAGGTGCCACGCTGGTCGTTAACAATCAGGAAGTGTTTTACGATATTGGAGCCCGGCTCAAGGGCAGCGTCAGCAGTCGACCGCATAACAATCCGGGAAGTTTCCGAATCCGTCTGCATCCCGATCACAAGTTTCGCGATGTGCACGATTCTATTTCCATCGATCGGGTCAAACCATTTGAAATAGTTATCAAGCAGCTTTTCAATCACATGGGGGGGCCAGTTAGCTTCTACGACGATCTGGCGTATTCCGAAACGGGTACATTTCAGTTACAGCTGGCACGTTACGACGAGGTCTTTGCCGAAGAAACGTTTACAGAAGGCGGTGAGGGTACGCTGTTTGAATACGAGGTTGTTTACAACCAGACCGATACTACCGGAGGCGAACAAGGTCTCAAACGGGCCGCCGGATTCAATTTTTCCAATGGCGACATTAACGATCTGGGCAGTAGCAAGGAGAACTACCGTTGGCGATTTCAGATCAAGAACAATCGGCAACGTGATGACTACAGTCAAATCGTCGCATTAAACAAAGCCTTCAGCCTCAGTGGCGAAGCACTGGACGCCGCTACGCAAGCGGTGATGGATGTTGATCAATGGATGCAGACGTTTGCCATGGTTTTTCTGACCGGCAACGGAGATATTTACTCGTTTGGATTCGGACCTCATAACATCCATTTGTACGTGCGGCCGACAGATCAAAAAGTCCTGGCCCTGCCTCATGATCAAGAGAGTGTCTACTCACTTTCGAATGGTTTGGAACTGTACGGCCAGGATTTCAATCTCCGCAAGGTGATTGATTTGCCCGCCAATCAACGGCGCTACTACGGACATTTACAGGACCAGATCGCCACAACTTTTAACTCGTCGTATTTTTCCACGTGGGCTAGCCATTATGGTGGCCTCGTCAATCAAAATTTCCAAACCGGCTATGTTGGTTCGCGGGCCAGCAGCGTGACATCACGACTCAACTCGGTCGCACCCTCGGTTCCTTTTGCTGCCAGCAGTTCCAATCCGTTGAATGTGGGTGCCCAGTCAACGGCTACGATCCAGGGAACGGGCTGGATCAACGTGCGTGAAATTC
>Ga0310124_10001269_pt1 | contig 17543 bp, 11 predicted proteins | sample CB11b_AW_Bot5_MG_FD_203507 | JGI IMG/M metagenome (GOLD analysis project Ga0310124, IMG submission 203507) | Marine microbial communities from Western Arctic Ocean, Canada - CB11b_AW_Bot5 | ecosystem: Environmental > Aquatic > Marine > Oceanic | place: Canada: Western Arctic Ocean | collected... | reverse complement strand
GAAATCCAGCAGTGGTTTCAGCGAGCCGGTGTGTCGATCAGTGGGCTGGGATATTACCCCAACCCCCTTGCCGCCGACCCGCTCGAATCCAGCCAGGCGGTAGAGCATATTCGTAAAGTGATCCGTGCCTGCTGCCTGTTGGATGTGCCACAAATGAACACCTTCATCGGCCGCAACCCGGTTCAATCGATCCAGGACAACTGGCCACGAATGCTTGCCACCTGGCAACCGCTCGTCCAGTTTGCCGAGCAGTGTGACGTCAGAATCGGAATCGAAAACTGCCCGATGCTGTTCTCTTCCGACGAGTGGCCTGGTGGTAAGAACCTGGCGATTTCCCCCGCGGTCTGGCGCAGGATGTTCGATGATATCCCCAGTGACCATTTTGGCTTGAACTACGATCCATCGCACATGATCTGGCAGCACATGGACGAACTGCAGCCGATGCTCGACTTTGCAGACAAACTTTTTCATGTGCATGCCAAGGATGTGAGTATCGACCGTGACCGACTTGATGATGTCGGTATCCTGGCGACGCCGCTGCAGTATCACACCCCGAAATTGCCCGGCAAGGGTGACATTGACTGGGCACGCTTCTTCGTCGTACTGGCGGAGAGCGGTTACAACGGCCCGGTTTGCGTGGAAGTCGAAGATCGGGATTACGAGGAATCAGCGGAGATGCGGATCGTGTCCCTGCAAGAGAGTCACAATTACCTGCGCACTGTTCTGCCCGCTCCCTGAAATCACTTTCGACCGGGCAGCTTGCCTTCTGGGGAGACCGTCCCGTGGGGAGAGAAAGAGTGCAGCTTGAATTGGCCAGGGACATTTTACCGGACTTGAGTCTGCAGAAAGTCGCTGCCACGACCAGCCAGATTGGCTACGATGATTTCGAGCTTATGAGCAGGCCACGCATCCGGGTGCTTTTGGAACCATCGGGGCCGTGATTTCCCTTGGGCTGTCCGCACAGTGGAGCGGAGTGTCCGTGGATGACCATCGGCAGTTTTCATGGGTACTGTCCCTTCTTTTGGCAATCTACTTGGTGACCGGCAGCGAATCTGCGTCTGTGACGAGTCCGCAGTTTGAGATGCTTTCGTATCTGGATTCGCGCGTGGCGGCCCAAGATGACGTCAAAGATGGCAGCTGGTGAAGTGGTTTTCCTGTCAGTCGAGTTGAGAGCCAGCCCCTCCAACCCTCTGGGTTGAAATTGGCTGACAGAAACAACGGATCGCTAACGTGTTCGGCTCACGTTTTCCAAGAGGTTTGACCCTCGAGTAGACGACCCACGACGAGCTGAAATTGATCAAGAAAGGTGTTGACCTTGGCGTTGCCTGCGCACGGATTGCACGGAATCCGAAATCAAAAGTGGGCCTGCGGAAAAAATTAGAAAACGGCAATGTTCAGCACGGCCTTTTCTTCACGCGTGAGTCCTTCGAGCTGCTATTTGGTCATGTTACGGAAGTGAGTATTCGGGGGAACCCTGGCCTCCAGGCCCCAAAAAGTGCGTTCCTCGAGTGTCATTTGCTGGCGGATCTCTTGTGGCACCAGTCGGTAAGAATCGTTAAACCCTTTGAGCCAACAGCGGTGAAAATAATACACCAGCGAATAACGAGGGCTGTTGCTGGAATTAGCGCCACTGGTGTGCCACAGCGCTGAATCCCACAGAATGGCCGATCCGGCTGGAGCCTGGGCCCGCATGTACCCCGGAGGTAACGTCTCGGGCTCCTCCGGCGGAACTTCGCACGACAGGTGAGAGCCTGGCCAAAGGTAAGTGGCACCCGACTGTTCGGTGAAATCCGAGATGGCCCAAGCCGATTGGATGGCGACAGGATAATGTTTGCCGCCACGGAACGGGGTCACGGTAAAGTCGGCCCAGTCGGCATGCAGGTTGCCACCCTTGCGTGTCCAGTCCTTCTTTCCTGTCGGCAGTGGTTTTCGAATCGTTACGTCGTGGGCAAACATATCGTCTCCGAGAATACGACGGATGACCTGCACTGGCTTGGGATACCGCAAAGCTAAACCATAAAAATGAGCATGTTTGCCTTGCACGTCGGCATCTTGCAGGCCAAACTTCTGTGCGATTTCACGCTCACTCTCCAAGCATTCATCGATGGCCTGTTTGGTCACTTCAATTTCGTCGGAGGGCAGGACGTTATGGATGACCGTATAGCCTTCCTCGATCAATTGCTCGACATGTTGATCGACTGTGGATGCTGGCATTTGCCCGGCCTTCGCGGTTGTTGTTGAACATGAACCAAATAGAAAGCTTTTCAATACGCTTCAAGACTTTACAGAAACCCAAATCAAAAATTTGCATTGGCCGAGCACCATCTTGCAAAAAAAGATGCTTACCAACAAGCAAACATGTACTACAAGCGAAGCAGTGTGATCCTGATTGGGCCACACGTGTCACCTGGGAAGGTCCCTGTTCCCACTGCTGCAGCCTGATTACCTGGGTAGGTGAATCCAGACAGTATTAGATACGTTGCCAGAGTTCGGCAATGCCGGCCGAACGTAATTGGCTTTGAAATTCTCAAGAGAAGACACAATCGGGCGCTGCGCGTTTCCTGCTTGCTAAAGTCCGTTTAATGAAAGTTTTTGGGGCCCATCAGGCGCGGGGTGTTCACGCCAAGAAACACCGTTGCCAGTGCCCGGAAAAACACGACTTTGCCAACAGCTTTTCAGCCCACTATTTTAGGGGGCAACATGATCACCAAATGATTTAAAAGGTTGTCCTGTAAGGAAATGTTAAATTATCGCGCCCCCCCCCTTTGTAAGGGGATGGGCATGGGGCATGAATTCAAGCAGCCGCGGCCAATTAATTTATTCTTCAAAAAAATACATCCAGGCTCTTGACAACCGTTTTGTTTTAGTGATAATCAGAACTCAGACTTTGTTAATATTTTCTTCCTCCTTTCATTATCCGCTGGATTAAAGCTACTGGTTACCCGAAGGAACCTATCCCATTTCTCCCGCCCGGAGTAATTGGATAAGTTCCTTTTTTTTATTGTTTCAGACACGTGGACCCAATCCACCTGCCGAAGATTTAATGAACTCACGTTAACAACCTGGAACCCAAGCTACTGCCAACTTCCACTAAGGAATGTGATCCCTCACCTCCTCTGCCTCTTTCGAGGCTGCCAGGAGCTTTCGGATGACGTTCCTTTTTTTATTGGATTTTTAACAAATTTGCGGATTTTTAACAGATTGGTGTGACCTATGCTCAAGCGAATGATGATTGCGGCGATTGTTGTGACCTGTGCCACCGGTTTGGCTTTTGCAGCTCCTGGTGATCCTGGTAGCTCGGTGCTGATTAACCAATACAATGGCGAGCTACCTAACGGTGGTGGTTCGTCCAATATTGTCGCGGTCGACAGCAGCAATCTTGGCGGTCCCTATGCCGGGGAATGGACTGTGGATGGCGGATTTTTTGGCGTGAATCCGGGTCAGGGTGAGGAAGGTGGCGCCTTACAGGCAAATGGATTTTATGGCCACACGACCGATCCTGATCCCTACATGTGGATCACATCAATCGGTGCTCCCAATGTGTTCGGCGCCTTTATTAAGTACAGTTTCGACGCCTCCTACGATTTCGATTGGATGCAGGTTTGGAATCAAAACGAGATTACGCCCCCTACCGGTGATCGACCCACCGGTCGTGGGATCAAAAACGCGCAGATTTGGTATTCCGATGCAGTCGATGCGCCAGGTACTGGCATGACGGCCGCCGGTGAACCAGATGATGCTGGTTGGTTAGGTGGTCAAGCGATCGAGTTGAGTGAAGGTCCTGGCACAGGCGACTACACTGGCGAAACCGTGGACCTGGACAACTTCACCGCTCGACATGTTTTATTCGAAGTTGATAGCCAGATTTCTGCCGCCGGCCTGCCGGGTCAATCAAATGGCGACTTTGCCGGTTTGAGCGAAGCTCAGTTCTACTCGGTTCCCGAACCAGCGTCCTTCACGATGTTGTTGGCGGGTATCCCGTTGATGTTTGTTATCTCCGTTTGGAACCAACGTCGACGTTAAACCGTGATTGTTGCGAAACCTGAAACGTTTCCCAAGCTCCGGTGGTTTTTCCATCGGAGCTTGGTTTTTATGGGGTAGAGAGCCGTTTCGTCTGCCCCGTTCCCTGCGGGTTGGCCAACTTTCTTGTCAACCCTATGCGATGTGATGGACGTCGGACTGGTCTACGAGGGAGCCATGTCGATCTGACCTTCGAGAAAATTGCGTTAGAGGAACTGCATACGGATCAGTCATTGTTGTGGCGCGGGGGTTTTCTGGGGAACGGCTCACACGGAGGTTTGCCCTCACCCTTGGTCGGCGGCAGGGCGAGGCTGCGCCTGATCCCTTTTGGCTCAGCGATACTGTACTGACAATTCGAGCTTCTCGATCACCAGTGGCTTGATGCCGGAATCGCGATCCTTCACGCGTACGCCGATGAGATTTTCGCCCACCGCAAGCTGCCGGGGATTGATGTCAAAGAGGAGCCAACCGCTCTCGGCCCTCGGCTCTTCAAGCAGGAGGTTGTTAATCCGCAGCTCGATCTTTTTGACAATATCCCGTGCGGGCGCGGTCGTATAAAGTCGGTGTTTTCGCTTTGAACCGACGACCAGCGCCCTGCCGATCGACTGCTCTTTGGCGAGCTTTTCTGCTGCCGGGTCGGAGAGGAGCAGCCGGAGCGTTAGCGAGCGAAGCTTCTCTGGCTGCGCCGCAATGTCGTCACCAACGCTAAGCTTCAACAGCGTGTCGGCTTTGCCGTCGTTGTCCAATGTCGCTGGAAGTGGTGCGAGCATATTGGTATTGAAGTACATGTGACGGGGAGTGCTCCAGTCTTCCGGGTTCGGAAAGACCCTCTTGCCGTGTCCACCACCTCGGCGCTGCACGTAGAAGAGCTTGTCCTTTTCTGCGACAGAAACGCCCGCTATTTTTTGCTCGGTACGATTGTCTTGGGACACCGTGCCGATCTATCCGCGTCAAATTCTTGTTAACGCGATCCAATTGATTGGCATCTGTGGATGGCGCACCGAGGGTTTTGTCCGCGCCCTGCATCGGATGGGCAGTGGCCGGGTTGATGTGAACCCAATCATCACCCAGTCCTTCCCTCTTGACGAGTGGGAAGATGCGTTCAAGAGGATCGTTTCGCGCAAGGATGAGTCGATTAAAGTTGAGTTCGACATGGGAACTACGTGCGAGTGAATACGATTTCTGCCACGCCAGCCTTTGGCACTTACATCAAAATCGCGACGTGTTTTATTTATGATCGCATCATCCGCTGCTATCGGCGGCAGCTAACGAGATAAACAAGCTGGGACGCTGGAAGTGAACCATCTGGCAGCAACTCGGAGGCAGTCAATGGCAGAACGTTTTTGTTGACCAGGAAGATAGATTCCAATCATTGCCGGTCATGACGGATAACGTTAGCTGAATAATTCTTTTATTTCGTCAAATTTCATGAAGCCATTGGGAGAGATATTTTCAACGTAATCAAATGGCCGTCCCGATGTCGTTTCAGTTACCTTCTTGCTCCAATCGATACCCATCGTGGAGTAGAGGGTGGCAAAAATATCCTCCGGATAGATCGAGCGATTGTGGCGCCAGCCGGGATCCACGACGTTTGCCGCCGTGTCGTCGGTTGCTCCGATGATTCTGCCGCCCTGGACGCCCGCACCCGCAAAGAGCCCGACCGACGCGAAGCGGTAGTGGTCGCGGCCTTTGTTCAGGGTCAGGGCACCTGGCGTGCGTCCAAATTCGCCCATGCACGCCAGGAAGGTACGATCGATCAATCGTCGGCCTTGCGGGTCTTGTTGTGTGTGCAGGTCGTCCAAGAGTGCTGACAGAGCCGCGTCGAGGTCGCGACACAACGTGTATTGATTGTTGTCGGCCGATTTGTCAAAAGCGTTCGCGTGCAGGTCCCAGCCATCGTGCGAGATCAGGATGAAACGTGTACCGGCGTCGGCCTGAATGACATTTTTTGCCAGCAGGCAGGCATCACCGACTCCACATTTGCCGTACCGTGTGCGGTCTTTGTCAGCCAGCTGAAACACGGGCGCGGCTGCGCGATTGTTGAGCAGCGGATCTGCCAGTCGGTATTGGTGTTCGATCTCCGCGAACAGACCCTGCTGATGACGTTTGTCGAACTCATCGTTGCCGTCGATTTGTTTCAGGAAGTTGCGCCGCCGCTGGAATGTGTCCCGCTCGTTTTCGGGTACTACAAACGGAAGTTCTCCCGTAGTAGCGATCGCCATTGGCGCCGCCTCGCCAGCCAGACAGCCTGCGCCGACAAGGTCCGCACTTGGCAGATCGAGCGACAGGTAGGGAGGCAGGTAGTCGTTGTCACGGCGACGCTGCGCAGTTTCAAAGGCCACGATAGCACCCACGGAGGGGATTTCTCGAACGCGCGCCGGGCTGAACAAGCGGCCCGCCTGGATGTAGTACACACCCCGTGCGTGTTCCGCTTCCCAGGCTTCCATGGAGCGGATGATGGTGTACTGCTCGTGCCGGGCTGCGAGTTTTGGTAACAGGCCCATCGGCATGCGGAATCCGGGCGTCACGGTTTCCGGCGCCAGGTCGGGCGGCGTCCAGGGACCCTCTTTGAGGTCAAAGGTTTCGAGTTGGCTGGGACCGCCCTTGAGCATCAGGAAGATACAGACGTCAGCTCCACCCCGTGGTTGGACACCGGCGTCGGCCTGCACCTGACGGGGCACTAGAGTGGGGGCCAGGCAGTAGCTGCTGACGGTGACCGCGCCCAAGCGGAACATGTCACGGCGCGAGAGTCGAGGAATGTAAGGATTCATGGTAGGTCCGTTTAATAGTTCACGAGAAACTCTGCCTTGTTGATTAGCGACCACTGCAAGTCTTCGATGCCCTGGGTGCCATGTGCCCGGATGTGGGCTACGGCGTCGGTCTGTTCTTGATCGGTTGGGAACCGGATGAGCGTCGCCAGGAAGATCTCTTCGACGGTGTCTTCGATGGGATGTGGTGGTTGCTCCTGCGTGAGACGGTGCACGAGGCTGTCTTTGGTACTGGCCGAGATTTTGGATTTCACCAATTGACTGTTCATTAGCAGAGCTGCCTGGACGGCCGTTACCCGGAGGTCGGCCAGCTTGGTCCCGCGGTTACTCTGTCCGAAGGCGTCCAGAAACGATTTGATCGAGGGTGTACTGGAAGGAACGACCTGTTCCAACGCGAATTGCATCCCGTGGCCGAACACGTTGGTCGATTTTGCCAGGGCATCGTAGACTTCTTCGGCCGTCAGTCGTCGGACCAGTTTGCGCGCATACAGGCGATCCCACTCGGGTGTCGGTTCCCCTTCCAGACGTGAGGACATCTGGTAGGCCCGCGAACGCACAATGGTCCGCATCAGCAGTCGCAGGTCGTAACGTGTGTCGTGGAACCACTCTGCCAGTTCTGCCAGCAGCTTGGGGTGTGACGGTTGAATGGTCCACGGTTTTGGGGGAGGATTCGCAGGGTCCTGGCGATCCAAGTCCCAGTCGAAAATCGGTTCGACGATGCCGGTCACCATGAATTTCGACCAGATCAGGTTGACAGTCGTTTTGGCGAATTGGGGATGTTCGAGAATCATTTGCGCGTAGGCATGACGTGGATTCACTCCTTCGGGAGGTCGTTGTTTGGTCAGGTAGAACTCCGGGTACACCTGGGCCTTGGGATCCCTGGTGACCCGCAGTACGCTGGGTGCGTCGAGCCGGTAGCCTAGTCCGCCGAAACGGGTCAGTGGATTGTTGGAGTCGTATTTGTCGATCTTGCCGCGCCAAATGTTTTCAGGGCGCAAGGGTGGGCCATCGAGCAACGTGAACTCCTGACCGGCCAATGAGGCGCGAAAGATCCGCAGGTTACCGAAAAAGGCGGCCTGCCGCCAAAATTCCACACGTTTGCGTTTGGACAAGTAGAGGTTCAAATCGTCGACATGTCCGTTGCCATCGTGGCAGGAGACGCATTCCAGATTCACGCCCAGAAACAGTCGCGTGGTGTGCAGGGCAATCTCGTCGCACATGTCTTCATGCATCACGTCCGCGCAACGCAAGCCGTCAACTTCGTGTCGTGTCAGGAATCCGGCAACTCCCGACGATTGGCCGGTCAGCGCGGTTGCCGTGAGCATGTCCCGCACCACATAGTCATAGGGAATGTTGAATCGCAAGAACGTGTAGATATAGTCACGGAACTGCTGAGAGTTACCCTGCTGACCGTTGCGAAACAAGTCGCCAAACAGATAGGTCCACTTGTCCAGGAAGGGTTTCTCAACGAGCCATGGTCCCTTGTAATCGACGTGTCCGGGCTTCTCGAGATAATCAAAGCCCAGCAGCTGGTCGACCAGCCGATTTCGTTTGTCCTTGGCAGGGTCCGCCAGGAAATCCCGGGTTTGCTGTGGCTCAGGCAGTCGGCCCCACAAGTCGAGATAAAGACGGCGTACGAATTCGGCATCCGTGCATGGTTGGGCGTGGGGAATTCCCCGGGCGGCAAGCTGGCCGAAGATGTGGCGATCGATGATTGCCTCTTGACCGTCTGTTTGGGACGGATGTGCCGGCGCCAGGCGAACGGGCGCGTCAGACAGTTGGGAGAGACGTTCACCCGCAAGGGCAGTGTCGGCGGTCGCCGGAGTGACGAGCGGATTGGTTGAGGTGTCCTCGGATTTCAAAAGAGCCGGATTGGCAAGGATTGCCAGCAGAAATGCGATGAGCGGCAACGTGGTTGGGCGTCGATTGTCAGCAACCATATCGTCTGGCTTGTCAGCAACCATATCGTCTGGCCTTGCGCTATCGTCGGACATCACCTTAGGACTTCGAAATGACGTTTCAATTATGAAAAATTACGCTTTGTCATTATCGGCCAAACCGTGGGGTCCTGCAACGTCGTGCGGAAAAATCTTCTGAACCGGGCACATGTCCCTGACTTGCCAAATCATGTGACCCTTTACCTGAACGTTGTGTTGGGCCCTTTACCTGAACGTTGTGTTGGGCCCTTTACCTGAACGTTGTGTTGGGCCCTTTACCTGAACGTTGTGTTGGGCCCTTTACCTGAACGTTGTGTTGGGCGTTGCCAAGCGGATGCTAAGAAGACTGCCAAGCGGATGCTAAGAAGACTGCCAAGCGGATGCTAAGAAGGTTGCCAAGCGGATGCTAAGCAGCCAGGCCTGGGACCAGGTACAAACAGTGGCAAAGGAGAGAGCCAAGTTTGTAAAACTTGTGCGGAGAACATGCGTCACAACCTCTAGCGAGGTTGTCTCAGCTGACGGGGAATGAAGCCGACCGAGGTTTCCAGCCAGATGCCACAACTGCATCCGCCGCCGCCCTCCGGGGAAAGCAGCAAGCCACCGGCAGGGATGGTACTGAGCCAACAGTCCGGCCGTAGCCGGTTCCAGGTTGTGCTCTGGCCCTGTACCGGGTTCCAAACTGTCAAGGTCTCAGCCCGAAAGAAAACCGCGCCGGTCGAGCAGGCATAGGTGCCACAGCCGCCAATGGGCATTTGCGGTCCGGCGTCACTGCCGTCTTTTATGTTGAGAACCAGCGGTCGCACATAGAGCTTGTCGTCAACGATCGCCGGTCGTGACATGGCTTTGCCGTGATCGCCCTTGCCGTCGGGCCACCCGAAGCTGCGTGACCAGTCCGGCTCGCCATTGGCTGAGGCAAACGTATGGATGTGGTACTTGCCATCAGCCGAGCCGACGACAACCAGTCGGCCTTTGCCGTGGGCCATGTAGAAGACGATCTTGCCCGGCGGCAGTTCGATCGGTTGCTCCCATAGCAACGATCCGTCGTTGGCATCCACGGCGACCAGGAACTGTTGTTTCCAGAGCTCGGGACGACCAACACGTCGTTCAGGAGCCCCGATCACCGTTTCATGGCGGCACTCGATGAAGTAGACCTTGCCGTCGGAGATCGTGATGGTCGAATTGAGGACGACGCCGTTCTGGTAGTTCCAGACGACCTTATCCGTGTCGCGGTCGATTGAGAACAGTGCATCGCTGCAGATCTTGTGCGTTACCTCACCGCCGAGCCCTTCGTACCATCCCTCTCCACCACCTCCCCAGAAGTTAGTCCACGATGTGGCCCGCCGGACCGAGGTGCCGATGATCTTGTTCCCGCTGCGGGCGATGTAACCCCAGTCCCAGGGGCCCTGTCGAGTTTGCGGTGAGGGCACTTCGAGCTTTCGCGTGACACGACCCTCGCGCACATCGATCTTCCAGAGTCGGTCACGGACCGCCACATAGAGAAAGTCACGGTCGGCACACCAGTTTCCACTGTCGCGGGGCATGTTGAACCGTTGCAGGTCAGGGATTTCGAGTGTCCAGAGAATGCTGCCGTTGAAGGCGTCAACGGCAGCCAGGCGGTGCAGTCCTTGCAGGAACAGGCGGCCAGCGGTGGAGAGGGGTGAAGGTTTGCGGCCGTTGCGGTCGACTTGGTAGCGCGGACCCGGACGACCAACCCATTGGACCGCCAGGTCGCTGGCCTTGGTGACCCCTAACAACTGCTCGCCGCCGAAAGCCGAGTTGTCGGCCCGGCCATACAAGTGGGACCACTCGCCGGCGCCCGGCAGCGGACCCCTGGTCCAGATAGCCCATGTGCCCAGTTCGCTGTCCACGACGATCCGGGCCGAATCGGCGCGGGCGCCGAGCCAATCGGCCAGTTCTTTTTTTGCGAGTTGGGGCGCTGTTCCGGCAGGTTGTCCCAGGCAGGCCACGCCGCCATCAGGACGCAGTTGTCGATGTGCTTCCGCGGCCGTCAGTATGGGTGTTCCGTCTCGCACAAGCGACTCGGAAACCACCAGGTTGGCCCAGTGGCCGGGCAGCGGTAGCTGGGAGAACGATGGGACGTGGTAGACGCTGAGGCGGTGGCCGTAGCTGCCGGCTGCGATCAACCGTCGGCGGATGGAGTCCACCCGGGCGTGGTCGGTGTCGATGGCAATGACTTTTAGCCGGCTTTGCCGGGCCAGTTCGACAGCTAGCGAACCATCGTCCAGGCCGTAAACCAGGCACAGGCCGCGGTCGATGTGTGACTGTTGTAAAATCGTCCGTGCTGCTGTGGACATTCTGGGGGGAGACTCAATTTCAGCGGAAATCGTCCGTGGGCTAAGAATCGGCTGTGGGCTAAAGTCGAAAAAGGTGTCCAGTTCGTAGGCTGCTGAGCGGCGGGCCGTTTGTTCCTGGTTGTCGATCAGGGTGACCGAGTAGATCCGGTTGTGCTTGAGTCCGGACAGCCGCAGCTGGTGTTGGGTAGTCGGTTGTGCGTCGCTGATGCTCAACACAAGGTCATCATGATGGTAGTCGAGTTGCGAGGGGGTGGTCGTCTGAGTGTGCCAGCGGACGATGGCCTCACCGGGCCGATCGAACTGAAACGATGGGCCGGCCAGTGGCTGCCAGGCATTGTCGACCACTGGTGTCGCGCGCGGTTGTTTTGCAGCGGGGTCGGTTGTCGTGTTTGGCAGCTGGGTGGTTCCGGGGCGGAATGCATAGATGTGGCCAGCGTCGGTGCTGACCAGCAGCTGCCCGTTGGCCACCGCCAGTCCGAAGACCTTGCCCTCAACCGGCGCCGACCAGAGCGGTTGACCGCTGTCAATCGAGAAGGCACCGACGCGGTCGACACCACCGGCCACAAGTGTTTCGCCGGCGGCGATCAACGCAAGCGACAAGTCACAGGGGACACGCCAGAGGGGATCACGCGTGGCCAGCTCCGAGGCGATCAGTTCGTTATCGGTCAACATGAACGACCGCCCTCCGACCACGACCAGGGCGTTGCCCCGACCGTGGCTGGCAACCATCTCGAGGGTTTTCCCATCGCTGTTAGCCTCGGCCGCGGTGGTTTTGAACGCCCCTTCGCGGGGCTCAGCGCCCGGGCCGTGAATGATGCGGGCGTCGAGCGAGACGACCACGACCGATCCTCCACCACTTTTCTTTAACGGTCCGAGGTTCTTGCCGTCACTTCGGCGGAAGACCAGTGGGGCCACGCGGCCCTGGGGGAAAATCAGTAGTTTCGACGAAGCGGCAGGCGGGGCCTCCAACGTATTTCCGTCGAGCGGCTGAACGAAGCGGCCTGGACCGATTGGTTGGCCTTTGCCAGCGTCGACAGCGCAGAGCCATGCCTTCTGCCAGGGCAACAGGGCGCAACCGAAATAGGCGGTGTCGCCTTCGACCATCACTCCCGTGCGACAAGGATGCGGTGCGATGAAGCGACCGTTGTTCAGCAGCAATTCACTGGTATCGGCTGGCGAGAACCGCCAGGACTCCTGGCCTGTTTCCGCATGGACGCAGTAAGCGAACCCGTCGTCGGAACCGAAGTAGACGTGGTCGTGCGCAATGGTCGGGGCAACACGTACTGGTCCGCCGGTGGTGAAGGTCCAGAGCACCTCACCGTTATTGGCGTCGAGACAACGTACGGAGTCATCGACCGAAGAACCAAAATAGACACGACCAGCAGCGGCCGTGACGTGAAAGACCGGGTCGTAATTCCTCATCGCCGGCAGGTTGTGGCGGCGGGCGAAGGCATCCCAGCGGGCCGGACCTGACCAGGCGGGCTGGGGTGGGTGCGGGCTGGTCCAATGCCAGGCCACGGCGAGTGCCCCGGTTTCCAGTTGTTCCGTGGTGAACCCGCTACGACGGTTGTCGTGCAGGTGGGTAGGCCAGTCGGCAGAGAAAGCTGCACCGGCGGGCCAGCCCCAGGCCAACAGCACAAGGGTCAAAAACCAATGGTCTCGGCCGCCGTGGCCGGATCGTATGGGATCTGTGTACAACTTGATGGAGGGCAAGGACCGGTAACTAATAGAAATGAATGTGTCCAATAGCATCGTGGTCTCCGCAGTGCGGCCTCATTTTAGCAGAAGTTCAAGGCGTCGTGAGATTTTAGCGGATTTTGACATTCAATGATAGAATTGCCATCATGGGCCCCAGTCCACGGGGGGCCAAAGCGATGGCGTGTCGAACTCATGTCCATCCGTTCAAAAACCACAGATTACTCGAGAAACGGCAGGAAGTGCGCCGACCAGGGAGATCCCAGTTCCCAGCATGCGCCACCGGGTACCGAGTCACCGATCCCTTGCGAATGGGAGCCTTCGGGAACGGTTCTCTTGGTGGCGTAATCATTCAATACCGCGCTGCCAATCTGCTTTACATGATTGAGACACGATGAGCGACGTGCCGCCTCACGCGCCACCTGTTCCGCAACTAAAAGTAGAGCAATCAAAACCGCAATCACTACCAACCGTTCTACCGTTGTAAAACCAGTTTGACGGTGATGGTAATTTCCGATGACGCGGCATAGACAAGAACCTCCGAATGACTCATTGCCTATCCCTGGCTACAATCCACTGCAAAAACAATCCTTCGAAAAATTTCCAATTCTGTTGTTTAACCAGTCGTGGCGAACAACATGGGAATTGTTTAAAATCGGCAGCTTCATTCTTCACACTAACTGTTAACGTCGTCCTGGAGAGAAAACAAGATGGTTCGTCCATTGGCATCGCAGTTATTCTTTACATTCTGTTTTTTGGCTTTCAGCCATTCAGCCCCAACATGGGCGAACGATTTTCGCACCTATGTGATTCGGCCGCCGCTAAATAACGATCCGATCATTGAGGGCGAGGCATTGCCAGTCCAGTGTCGGGACGAAACGGTAATGAGCCTCATGTGCGCGCGAAACGAATATGAACCAGCTTCATTCCTCGTTGAGGCGGACCATCTGCAATCGGTCATGGTCACTGTCAGTCAGCTCAAAGGTCCTGCCGGAGTACTTCCTTGCGAAACGGTTGACGTTCGGATTGCGCAAAAATTCAACGTGGCCGTTACTTTTGCGAAAGAAACAATACCGTGGGTCCTCGTCCATGATCCTGGGATGATCAAAATCGTCAATCACATGCCACAACATTTTCGTGACCTGGAAGTTGAAACTGTGGGACCGCCAGAAAATCCCATTCCGGTCGACGAATATCGAGCAGGCAATTCGAAAATCAATCTCCTGACCAAAGAATTGATCGACACGAAAACTCTCCAACCTGGTGACATCGACGGTTTTCGACAATTCTGGCTTACAGTACGTGTGCCCAGCGACGCCCCGGCTGGCACCTACCGCGGTCAGGTTGAGATTAGCGCGGCCAACGCTGCTTCCCAGCGACTCACGTTAGCAGTGACTGTGCCTTCTTTCGACCTGCTGCCGCCGCGGTTTGAGTACAGCATCTACTACCCGACCGAACTGGACAGAAAGGAATTGTCCGAGGCGCAAAGGGATCGTTACAACCCGATTACCGCGCAACAATATCTGGCCGAGTGTCGCAACATGGTGGCCCATGGTTGCACGAACCCGAATATCTATGGAGGGCCACAGCTGGACCAGGATGGAAATATTCATTTCACCCATTTGTCGCAACTCCTCGACCTACGTGAAAAGGCTGGCATGCCCACAGGAGTGCCGTTGTACATGTTCGACGGAGGTGGCGTGATCATGAAGGAAGGAGAACTCACCGACGAGGAAAAGCGAGCCAGTTCAGCAGCAACCCGGACCGTAGTCGCCTGGGTTCGAGATCGCGGTTACACTGACGCCTATTTCATGGCAGGCGACGAGCTTTCCGGTGATCGTCTGCGTGCTGAACGGGACAGTTTTCAAGCCATTGGTGAGGGTGGTGGTAAAGTCTGGGTGGCCAACCAGGGAGATTTTGTCGACATCGTAGGTGACCTGCTGCACCGGCCGGTCCTCTCGCATCCTGGGTCGCACGTTGTGGATTACCATCAGCAGTGGCAAGTCAAACCTCGTGATTTTCTGATGAACCGTCAACGTCTGGTTAAATGGGACCCCGCCCTCTGACTCATGCCGCATTACCAGCGAAGTATTCGGGGGGCCCACCAACACGGCAACAAAATCTTCAGCTACTTCGACCCACAAGGCGGTATGCAGGTACCGGAACAGCACCGCCGTCATCGTGGACTGGGCCTCTGGAAAGCCGGCCTGGATGGCACCATGACCTGGGCGTATATCCACATTTATACCCGTACAGCGTGGCTGGACGCGCCGTCCATCAAGGACCACGGGATTTCCTGGAGCCAAAATGCATTTGTGCTTCGTGGTCCACAAGGTGTGCTTGATACACTTTCGTGGGAAGGATATCGAGAAGGGTACGATGATGCTCGTTACCTGGCCACGCTCGAAGATGCGTTGAACCAAGCCGAGACGACCGGCAAACATACCATCTTGGTCGCACGTACCCGGCGCTGGCTCGACAACCTTTCCGTTCATACAGACTTGGATGATTGGCGGTTCGAAATGGCACGCAGGACCACAGCGTTGCTCCGCTAGGACAAAACGTATCAGCGCGGACGGCTTATTACGCCCTCTGCCGTCTTCGGGTTACACCCGAAGACCTGGAAGGTTTGGTCGATAGGATCGAAAATCCGCCACCCGGTCCGGTGCATCCGAACTTTCCCGCCAACCAGGACGTGGCGTCCCACTTGCTGTCGGTGCTTGGCCAAGAAGCAAAATCCTCTGCTCCCAGGGTCCGCAAGCTGCTCCGCGAGGGCCAGTTTGACCAACGTGTTGTTAACCGACTCAATACGTTCCTGGGGGAACTGTAGCGATTCACCGTGGTTGCCGGCGCCCGAAGTGGGAAGCCTTTGGTTCCCGGTAGATTGGTCGGCATTGCCTTTCTGGCTGCCGACCCGAGTCTGCTTGCGATCCAACTTGATCCGGGCTGAGCGAGATACCGCATCGCCAAAGATACAGTGGTCCTAGGCCAGTAAACGTTGCGAGAGGTCGTTCTCACCACCAACGTCGGTAAGTCGACGTTCACGGCCTTCAAAGAGATAGGTTAGCCTTTTGTGATTCAACCCGAGCAAGGACAATATGGTGGCGTGAAGGTCGTTCACGTGTACCCTGTCCTGGATAGCATGGAAGCCCAAGTCATCGGTCGCGCCGATCACTTTCCCGCCCCGGATCCCGCCGCCAGCCATCCACATGCTGAAGCCGTAGGGATGGTGGTCCCGACCATTGGAGCCCTGCCGGATGGGGGTACGTCCAAACTCACCACCCCACACGATCAACGTGTTGTCGAGAAGACCTCGCTGGTGCAAATCGGCGAGCAGGCCTGCGATGGGTCGATCGACTCTCCGGCCTCCATTTTCATGGTTCGCCTGGCAAGCACCATGCGCGTCCCAGCCGCCACTGACCAGGTGAATGTAACGAACTCCGCGCTCAACCATCCGTCGGGCCAGCAAACACATCTTCCCAAAAGTTTGAGATGTATCTTGATCCAAACCGTACAGCTTCCGGGTAGCCTCGGTTTCCTTCGAGAGGTCGATCAGCTCCGGCGCTGCGAATTGCATTCGAAAGGCGAGCTCGTAGTTGGCAATACGTGCGTCCAGGCGACTATCCCCCGGCGCTTCGTCACGATGTTGGCCGTTCCAGAGGTTGATGTGATCAAGGAGCATGCGCTGTTGTGGGACGTCGATTCCGGTAGGACGATGCAGGTTCTGAATGGGGACGCCCTGGGCGCGCACATACGTCCCCTGGTAAATGGCCGGCAGGAATCCGGAGCTGAAGGTCCTGGCCCCGTTTTTGAAATACCCCTCGCTCATAGCGACGTATGCGGGCAACTCGTCGGTTTCCGATCCCAAGCCATAGGTGACCCAGGATCCGACGCTGGGATGCGCCATCAGTCGGGTTCCCGTATGCATCATGGTTAATGCCGTGCCGTGAATGAAAAGCTCGTGATAGCAGGAGCGGATGACTGCTAACTTGTCCGCGTGGCGACCGAGTTCTGGGAAAATGCTCGAGATCTCCAGCCCCGACTCCCCATACTTTGTGAAGGGAAAGGCCGGGGCCAAGATTTTTGCATCCGCCGTGTTGATTTGCGCCAAGTCATAGTCGCGCAAACTTGGCGGGAGCAACTGGCCGTCGTATTTGGCCATCGTCGGCTTGGGGTCGAATGTCTCGAAATGGCTGGGTCCACCTTCCATGAAGAGAAAGATGACGTTCTTGGCCGTGGGCAGATGGGGCGCCGACCGGGCCGTGAGCGGATTTTCCTCGGCGGTCAGACCATCCCTTGCCAGGAGATCACTGAGGGCAACCGAACCCAGCCCGCATCCAAAGCGCTTCAAAAAATCTCGACGAGAGTTTGCTCGAGAAAAACCTTGGCAGCCAACGTTGTTCATCGCGGGATTCCCCTCAGTGTACGAATACGAACTCATTGAGATTATAGACAGCCAGACAGAGCTTCACCAATGCCGCAGCCTGACGCGGTGGCAGTGACGCGAGATTTTCAGGAGTCTCGCCCAGCGTCGCACGAATCTGGTCGTCCGTTTGTGCGTTGGTCAGTTTCTCCAGCAGTTGGAGCGCCTGTGCCTTTTCCACATCCTTGACGGGTCGCGCCAGCGCAATCTTCCAAAGTTTTTCCACCCATTGCGCCGAGCTGGCTGGGGTGTCTCCTCCAGCGTGATTCCTGACGACTCGATCAGCCAGCTGCTTGGCCTGGCGATAAACAGTGGGACTGTTCAAGCTGAACAGCGCCTGGGGTGCGACGGTTGTGACATCCCGCTGTGGACAGCTTACCGATGA
>Ga0310124_10001268_pt1 | contig 17553 bp, 26 predicted proteins | sample CB11b_AW_Bot5_MG_FD_203507 | JGI IMG/M metagenome (GOLD analysis project Ga0310124, IMG submission 203507) | Marine microbial communities from Western Arctic Ocean, Canada - CB11b_AW_Bot5 | ecosystem: Environmental > Aquatic > Marine > Oceanic | place: Canada: Western Arctic Ocean | collected... | reverse complement strand
CACTGCCTCTGGCGCCGCTTCCAGTCTATAGAACCGTTCAAGGCGACAATGGATTCTGGTCCGTCGTCGAGCACCAGCACTTCGCGCATATTCTCCAGATGCTGGTTCAGGAGGGCATTGGTGGGAGCGATCATCAGCGCCTTTCCACCATGCTGTCTGAGCCTCTCTGCGATCACCATCCACTCGATGGGGGTCTTGCCCAGTGCAGTTGGCAGTACCAACAGCGTTGATGCGCCCAGGCAGGCATCGACTGCCTCGAGTTGGTAGGCTCGCGCCTCGACGCCTCCTTCAACAAGGCCTGAATGAGAAACTGTGGGGTCCACGGAGCCATGACTGAACACCCACGGTTCAAAATCGTTGCAGCCAAGGTCCAACCATCGAGAGGAGATGTCTCGGCATCACGTGGTCGATGTCAGAACGTCGGGCCCGTAGGGCCATCCACAGGCCTCATATAGGGAAGGTTTGTCGGCGGGACGCTCACACAGTGAGGCACCAGACGTCACAGGGCAATGCAGCAAGCAACCCGAACACCGGATTGGAATCCGGTCGGCGTCACGGTGGCTCCACAACTGCGTGCGCCGGCGGGACCCCGCCTTGGTGGGGATTTCGTCGAAAACCGCCTGAGGAGGCACCCAACATGGGAGACACGCACAAGCCGAAGCGAGGTAGTATGGCGTTCAGCCCGCGCAAGCGGGCGAACCGTCACTTCGGACGTGTCAAGTCGTGGCCTGATACCGATTCCAAAGAAGTTAGAGTACAGGGCTTCGCTGGCTGGAAGGCCGGCATGACCCACGTGCTGCTGCGCGACACCAACCCCGGAAGCCCAAGTTCTGGCCAGGAGGTCCGCAAAGCGGTCACGGTGGTCGAGGTTCCACCCATGAGGGTCCTCGGAGTACGTGGCTACGCCATGACCGTCTACGGAATGCAGACCGCTGGTGAAGCGTGGGCTGACTCTGAGAAACTCAGTGAGACCATTCCGGAGTTGTCCCGCCGTGTTCCTAAGCGATTGGAACACGACGGCGAAGCACATCACGCAGCGCTCTCTGAGAAGGCAGGATCAGGAGGGCTGTGTGAAGTCCGCTTGATCGTGGCGACCCAACCTCACACCATGAACAGCACATCCAGCAAGAGACCCGAGCTGATGGAGATGGGCCTCACTGGTGGTGACCTGCAGGCACAGTTGGAGTGGGCGAAGGAACATTTCGGTGGTGAGATCGGAATCGATGATGTCTACCTCGACGGTTCGGACATCGATGTCGTCGGCATCACCAAGGGCAAAGGATGGCAGGGCTCAGTCAAGCGCTTCGGCGTCAAACTCCTGAGTCACAAGAACAGCAAGCGCCGCCGCCAGGGTGGCAACATGGGAGACTTCGGCACAAGCTACGTGCGCAAGACGATTCGCCAGGCTGGTCAGTTGGGCTATCACCAGCGTACCGAGTTCAACAAGCGCATCCTGCGCATCTCGAACCCCGTGGACAACGAGATCACCCCTGATGGTGGCTTCCTGCACTACGGCGAGGTCCGCAATCCGTACCTCATCATCCAGGGAAGTCTTCCCGGGCCGGCCAAGCGTCTGCTCAGGTTCCGAGACGCCGTCCGCCCGCGCAAGGGGCTGTCTGCTGTCGAGATAACTTACGTCAGCACAGCGAGCAAGCAGGGGGTATGAACATGCAGGCGACCACAATCAATCTTGTCAACTCCGTCGAACAGGAGGAGTTCGAAGCGGGCCTGCTGTCGGAGTCCTACTCCGTATCCAGCAAGAAGGGCAAGAAGTTCAAGCTTCCAACCGTTTTCGACTCCGAGGTGCGCGAGGACCTCATCCGTCAGGCTGTCCTATCCTCACGCGCCAACCGTCGTCAGGCCTACGGCCACCGCCGCCACAAAGGCCGCCGCCGCCCACAACCGGGTATGAAACACAGCGTAGAATGGCATGGTAAAGGAACGGGTGTCTCTCGTATCATGCGCAAGTCAGGCAGTAGTATAGGTGCTGAGAACCCCCACACCCGAGGAGGTCGTCGTGCTCACGGGCCGCTCGCAGAGCGTGATTGGTCACAGAAGATGAACTCGCGCACTCGAACACAGGCCAGGGACTCCGCCATCGCTGCTACCACCGACGCCGCTCGTGTGGCGTCCCGCGGTCACCGCTTCGCGGATGACGTCAAGTTCCCGATCATCATCGGTGGATACACCGAGGAGCGCTCCGGCAAGAAGGAGAAGTTCGACGTCGAGGTGATTCCCGCTCTGGCATCGACGCGCAAGTTCATCGCCATGATGGAGGCGCTGGGAATCGCAGATGACCTCGAGCGGGCGAAGAACGGCCGCTCGATCCGTGCCGGCAAGGGCAAGATGCGCGGCAGGCGTCGGCGCACCCCCAGGAGTATCCTGCTGGTCGTCTCAGAACGGGATGGTCTGGCGAAGGGAGCACGTAACGTTCCCGGAGTCGATGTGGCAGTGGCCAAGCACCTGTGCGCTGAGGATCTCGCTCCCGGTGGCGACTGCGCCCGACTGACCGTGTGGACGAAGGCGGCAATTGAGGCACTCTGAGGTGAATGACATGGATCCGTATAACGTAATCATGATGCCGTGGATAACGGAGAAGTCGCTCGAGGCTCGCCGTCACGCTGACCCTGAAATGGGATACTTCCAGAACAACAACCGGCTCGAGTTCATCGTCGCTCTTGAAGCGACCAAGGCGGATGTCAAGGAGGCCGTTGAACGACTGTTCGAGGTCAAGGTCGCCAAGGTCAACACACGCATCACGAAGAATGGCAAGCACGCCACCGTCAAACTGGCGGAAGGCTATGATGCAGAGGAGGCGGCGCTCAAGCTGGGCGCCTTTTGAGGTGAGAAGATGGGTAAGAGAATTCGTGCACAACGCAAGGGCTCCAGCCCGAACTATCGCGTCTCCAGCCACCGCTTCGGCGGGGAATCTAGACTGCCGCGTGTCAACGGGGAGATGGGCAAGATCACCGAGATCATCCACTCCTCGGGCCACACCGCTCCACTGGCTCACCTCACCTTGGAGGATGGGACTTCGGCGACCGTCGTGGCCACTGAGGGACTCGCCATTGGACAGTCGATCGCCATCGGTGACAAGGTACAACTCAAGCCGGGGAACATCACTGAACTCTCTCGGATTCCTGAAGGGACTCCGATCAACAACGTCGAGCTTCGACCAGGCGACGGAGGTCGCCTAGCGCGCAGTGGTGGCAACCACGCTACCCTCGAGACCCGCATGGGCGACAGGGTCCGCATCCGCCTGCCTTCTGGCCGGCTCAAGGATCTGCCCGCAGCCTGCCGCGCCAGCATCGGGATCCTGGCTGGAGGGGGACGTGCCGAGAAGCCGCTGATGAAGGCGGGGACGGCCTTCCACAAGGCAAAGGCGCGTGGCAAGAAGTACCCCACGGTCAGCGGCGTAGCGATGAACCCCGTCGACCACCCCCACGGTGGTGGCAACCACCAGGCAGTCCACGGCCCCAATTCAGTATCGCACGGCTCACCACCCGGGCAGAAGGTCGGCCACATCGCGCCGAGCAGAACCGGGCGCGGCGGCCGCAGTAAGAAGAAGCAGGAGAAATAGTCATGGCACGCAGGCGCAAGAAGTCATTCCGAACACCGAAGGCGGTTCGTCGTCAGACGCGCAAGCGCAAGATGGGCGTGGCCGAGCGCCGCAAGCGAGAGTTCACCTATCGTGGTCACACGTTGGTCGAACTACAGGCCATGCCATTGTGGGCTGATGAGGGTGACGAGGAGACCCTCGCCATCATCGACCTGCTCTCAGCACGCGCACGCCGTTCACTCTCACGCACGCTCTCTCGGGAGAATGAGCACTTGCTCGATCGCATCCGGAACAGCGGTGAGAACGACGTGGTGCGGACACATCGCCGCGATATGGTCATCCTGCCAGAGATGGTCGGCAAGAAGGTCTCCGTACACAATGGCCGACAGTTCGTTCAAGTCGATATCCAGCCCGAGATGATCGGGGGATTCCTGGGGGATTACGCCCTCACCCGGAATCGTGGGACACACAGCGGTCCGGGCGTGGGTGCGACCAGATCGAGCAAGCACGTGGCATTGAAGTGAGGTGACAGAGAATGAGTCGTAACCGAGAAAAGCCGCAGAAGGGATACACCCAGTTGCTCGAAGGCAACCGTCTCGCCACAGCCCGCGTCACGAATGTCGACATTCACCACAAACACTCAGTGCAGATAGCCCGGCACATCAAGGGGATGTTCGCTGGAGCTGCCGTCGATTACCTCGAGCAGGTGACCGAACTGAAGCGCGCAGTACCATACGTCGTTCGTCATCGCAAGGGTCGCGGCGGCAACACGATGGCGGGTCACCGCAAGGGAGCGATGGGACCCGGGCGCTACCCAGTGAAGGCGTCGATGGTGTTCATCAAACTCATCCAGAGCGCCATGGACAACGCTCGCCAGCATCACGAGGACATAGAGCCAGAGGGCATGCTCATCAGCCACATCGCCGCACACCGCGGAGAAATCCATGAGGGTATGCGCCCGCGAGCGCGCGGGCGAGCCACACCCAAGAATCACTACCAGGTCAATCTTGAGATCTTCCTCGAGGCGTATGGAGACGACGATGCGGAAGATGAGGAGGAGTTCTGAGGAGGACAACGATCATGGTTAACAAGAGTCAGATTCGCAAGTTCGTCGACATCAACGTTGAGCGTCAGCTCGTGCGCGAGTACCTGCTGAAGGAGACCGAGCGGGCCGGCTTCGGCGGGCTGCACTTCGAGAGAGCGTTCGAAGGCACATCGATGTGCACCAAGATTACACTCAAGGCTGAGCGGGTTGGTATGGTCATCGGCCGCAAGGGGAAGATCATCAACGAGTTGCAGCGCAGGATCCGTGAGGACTTCAACCTTGAGAATCCGAAACTTCAGGTGGAGGAGATCGGCGACCCGACGCTCAACGCGCAAGTGATGGCGAGCAAGTTGGCCAGCGCTCTGGAGCGCGGCTGGTACTTCCGCCGCGCTGGGCACAGCACCGTACTGAACATCATGGAATCGGGCGCTCGGGGAGTACTCATCGTCCTGAATGGAAAGGTAACCGGCGGGCGACATCGCACTCAGAAGTTCACGGCTGGCCACATCAAGTACTGTGGAGAAACGGCCCTCGAGCACATGGAGATCGGATTCGCGACCGCCGTGAAGAAACTCGGGACCATCGGCTGCACTGTCGCCATCATGCGCGCAGGCGCCAAATTACCTCATGAGATCGAGTTGCGCTCACGGCACGAGGTCGGACTGGAGCCAATCGTCATCCCGGCGATTACATCCAAGGACATCGTTGAGGAAGAGTTGGACGAAGAGCAGGCTGATACCGAGTTGGAGCGACTTGAAGAAGTCGCTTCGGAGGCCGAGTTCACAGATTCTACCGAGGACACTGATGTGGTAGATGTGTCAGAATCCGAGACCGAGGAGGTCGCTGAGGGAGTCGAAGCCGAAGCCGAAGCCGAAGCCGAAGTGGAAGCGGATGGTGCGCAAGAGTCAGAATCAGCAGCCGAGGAAGTGGCAGAGGAAGCCGCAGAGGAAACCGAGGCTGAACAAGAGGCTGAAGCGGAATCCGAGGAAACCGCAGAGGAAACCGAGGCTGAACAAGAGGCTGAAGCGGAATCCGAGGAAGCGGCAGAGGCCGAGGTAGAATCCGACGCAGCAGAATCATCCGACGACGCAGAACAGGAGGACGAGTCATGACCTATCTGTCTGCACGCGACATCGCCGAAATGAGTTCCGAGGGGCGGCAACGCAGACTCAAGGAGTTGCAGGAGGAGTTGCTCCAACTACGTGCGCAGCAGTCTCTGGGTGGTTCGGTATCCAATCCTGGCTCATACAAGCAGGTGCGCCGTACCATCGCGCGACTTAGGACCGCCATGAATGCGGAAAGGAAGGTGTAGAAATCATGGCGAGCATCTGTAACCTGTGTGGATTGCCAGAGGAACTATGCATCTGTGAGGAGATAGCGAAGGAGCAGCAGAAAGCGGTGATCTCGACGGTTCGAAGGCGATATGGAAAGGTGGTGACAATCGTGGAGGGAATCGACGACACGGCAATCGACATCGGCGAGTTGGCGAAGATCCTCAAGTCGTCATGCGCCAGCGGTGGGACGGTCAAAGGCCGCACCATCGAACTGCAGGGCGACCACAAGAAGCGCGCTGCCAAGGTTCTCGAGCAGAATGGCTACCAAGTGGAGGTGCGCTGATGGAGGAATGGCACATGCCCTGGCTTGCACGACGACTCGCGGTGGTTGATTCCACCGACTCCGGCTTGATCGGACTATCTGGGATGGTGCTTGAAGAGACTCGTAGGACACTGCTCGTCGACATCGGCGAGAAGCAGGTCACATTGGCGAAGAACGTCATCCAGTTCACGATCGACGACAGTGATCGAATCGATGGCAGCAAGGTATGCCAGCGACCAGAGGACCGAATACACAGGAGGTACTGAGAATGCGAGATATTGGAATCGATGTGAGTCCCCCAGAGAGTGACTGGGATGGTGATGAGAACTGTCCATTCCACGGCTCGCTCAGACTGCGCGGTCAGATCATCGAGGGGAACATCGCACAGGTCGGGATGATCAAGACCGTCGTGGTCGAGCGTCAACAGATACGTCATATGCCGAAGTACGAGCGTTACGAGAAGCGTACTAATCGCTATCTGGCACATCTTCCCAGTTGCATCGGGGAGGTCGCTGTCGGCGACAGGGTCCGCATCATGGAATGTCGCCCGCTGTCCAAGAAGGTCACCTTCTGCGTCATCGAGAAGGGAGGTGACTCTGAATGAAGGGCCTATCCTCCCGCGTGACGCGCGGACTTCCCACTCAGGCGCGCTTGAACTGCGTCGACAACAGCGGCGCCAAGATCGTGCAGATCATCTCTGTGCTCAAGATTGGCGGCGTCCATCGTCGTTACCCGGCTGGCGGAGTAGGCGACCTCATCAACGTCACAGTGCGCCGCGGTACCCCGGAGCGCCGCCGTCAGATATTCAAGGCGGTCATCATCCGCCAGCGGCGTCCGTTCAGACGGGCTGACGGCACTTGGGTGTCATTCGAGGACAACGCCTGTGTGCTCGTGTCCAACAACCGCGGCGAAATCATCGGCTCGGATATCAAAGGACCCGTATCCCGCGAGGCGGCCGAGCGCTGGCCGCGAATCGCGGCGACGGCAAAGCAGATCGTATGAGGTGAGAATCATGAGCAAGAGTAGCAAACCGAACAAGCAGCGCCTGCAGACCAACTCCGCGCCCGCGCACACGAGGAGAAAGCGGATGCGGGCTCGCTGCCTCGATCCGACCTGGAGCACCATACGCAACATCACCGTCCGCGTCGGCGACATCGTCTCCGTTCGCCGTGGCGACTGGGGGAACCCCGGTCACGACAAGGAGGAGGGTGGCAAGCGACATGGCGGAAAGCGGGGCAAGTTCGGCGTCGAAGGCAGGGTGTTGCGTGTAGATGGGAAGTCAGGCACCCTGTACGTCGAAGGGGTCGGACACTCCACTGCGGATGGCAAGGAGGAGGGCGTCCCCATCCACCCTTCCAACGTCGTCGTCACCAAGGTCGACGAGGGCGACCCGATTCGACTCCAGAAACTCCAGGAACGCATCGGAGGTGATGAGTGATGAGTTCCAGCCACCTGAAGCGATTGGCGATGCCCCGCAGTTGGGCTCTGCCGCGCAAGCACGGCGGGGTGTGGGTCACAAAACCACGGCCATGTGGCCATTCGCTCGACCGCTGCATGGCGCTCACCGTCATCCTCAGAGACGTTCTCGGCATCGCCGGCAACAAGCGTGAGGTGAAGCGTCTGCTGGCCACTCGCAAGGTGCTCGTCGACGGCCGCATCGAGACCGATCCCCTCCGTGGAGTCGGCCTGATGGACGTGCTCACGATCGGTGAGGACAACTATCGCTGCGTGCTGGATGAGAACGGCAAGCTGCGCTACCGTAAGGTCGGCAGCAAGGATGCCGCATGGAAGGTTTGCCGCATCGACGACAAGACGACCGTCAGGGGGGGAAGCACACAGTACAACCTGCACGACGGGAGGAACATCATCGACGATGGCGCCAAGACCTACAACACTGGCGACAGCCTCCGAATCTCGCTTCCTGAGCAGAAGGTGCTCGAGCACTTCGTGTTCGAACAGGGAGCTACTGCCTACCTTGTCGGAGGCCAGCACATCGGTAGCCTCGCCACTGTCGATGAGCGCGTCGAAAAGCGCTCCAGCATGCCCAACGAGGTGCAGTTCAGCGATTTCGGCACTGTCGAGCGCAACGTGTTCGTAGTTGGCAACACAGTTCTTCCAGGAATCGAGGTGGTCTCATGAGCGAATCCGACAATCCGATGCTCGAACCGCGCATCACCAAGGTGACCGTGAACATCGGAGTCGGTGAGAGCGGTGAGCGACTGTTGCTCGCCGAGCGGGTACTCACCCTGCTCACCGACATGACCCCTGTGCGCACCATCTCCCGAACGACCAACCGCGACCTCAAGGTACGTGAGGGCAGCCCAATCGGCTGCAAGGTGACGATGCGTGATCAGGAGAAGATAGCCGTGTTCCTCAAGAACGCCTTGTGGGCGAGGGAGAACACACTTCCCGCTTACAACTTCGATGCCCAGGGAAACCTCTCGTTCGGTGTTCCAGACTACACCGACTTTGCAGAGATGAAGTACGATCCGGAGATTGGCATCTACGGCATGGACATCAACGTCGTGCTCGAGCGGCCCGGCCACCGGGTGAGTCGCCGACGCAAGCGCAAGCACTCGGTGAACAGGTCCCATTGGGTCGGCCAGTCCGAGTCGCAGGATTGGTTTCGTGAGAAGTATGGTATCACCATCATGGAGGAGTGAAGCATGAGCAGGGAACATGGAGAGCGCATCGGGCGCAGCACCGGCTGTCGCAGGTGTGGCCGCAAGCGGGGTATGATTCGTCGCCATGGCCTGAGGCTCTGTCGCCAGTGCTTCCGGGACATCGCTCCGGAAATCGGGTTCAAGAAATACAGTTGAGGAGGTGAATGAGATGCAATTCGATCCATTGAATGATGCTCTTGCGAGTATCTACAACGCAGAACAGGCTGGCTTCTACGAGGTCACTGTGCAACCGATGAGCAAACTGCTCGGCCGTATGCTGGACATCATGCAGCATGGCGGATACATTGGAGAATATGAGAAACTAGAGGACGGCCGCGGTGGCGCATTCAAGATCAAGTTAGTTGGCAGGATCAATCAGTGCGGTGTCATCAAGCCGCGTCACTCGGTCAAGCGTACCGATTACGAGAAGTGGGAGTCTCGCTACCTGCCAGCGCAGGATTTCGGCCTGCTCATTGTCACCACCAACAACGGGGTGATGCATCACAACGATGCCAAGGAAGCACGCATCGGAGGGCGCCTTCTGGCGTACGTCTACTGAGGTGAACACATGGTGAAAATCGACCACATCCGACACGAGATCGCGCTTCCCGAGGGCGTCAGCGCCAACCTCTCGGAATCCACCATTACTGTCGAGGGACCCAACGGGAGCATAAGCCGTGATTTCCACCACAGCCGCGTCCAACTCACTCAGCAGAATGGCTCACTGGTCGTCGAGATCGAGTTGCCCAGGCGCAAGGAGAAGGCGATCGCCGGCACCTGGCGGGCTCATCTCGCCAACATGGTGCGCGGTGTGACTGATGGGTTCGAATACCGCATGAAGGCGGTCTACAGCCACTTCCCAATGACACTCACGGTCAATTCTGACCACTCTGAATTCACGGTCAAGAACCTGCTGGGTGAGAAGGTCCCGCGCATTGCTGGCCTGATGTATCACAAGGACGGCATCGAGGTGAAGGTCGAGAAGAAGGTGCACGTGGTAATCACGGGAGTCGACAGAGAGAAGGTCGGACAGACAGCGGCGATTATCGAGCGCTCCTGCCGAATTCGCAGACGGGACCGCCGCGTGTTCCAGGACGGCATCTACATCGTATCCAAGGGGGGCTGAGAGATGAGTGAGTACGAGGATTTGACAGTCGCTGAACTCAAGGACATCCTGCGCGAGCGGAGCCTTCCTCTGTCAGGGAAGAAGATTGACCTGATCGGCCGCCTGCTCGAAGATGACTCCACTTCAGGGGACGTGGAAGACGAGGAGTTCGACGACGACTTCGATGACCTCGATGATGATGACGACTGGGATGAGGAGAAGATCCACGTCGCCCGTCAGAAGCCGAAGCTCGATGATGCGACCAAGGAAGCGCTCGCTTTCCGCAAGGCGCAATTGAAGAAGCAGCCCGCCTTCAAGCGTCAAGAGTGGTTCCGCTACCGCCGCCTTGCCCGCACTGGCTGGCGCAAGCCGAAGGGCAATGACAGTTCTATGCGCAAGAATCGGAAGTACCGCCCGCCGATGGCGCGGATTGGCTTCGGCAAGCTCGCTTCCGTGCGTGGCCTGCACCCGTCAGGGTTCCGCGAAGTGATGGTCCACCGACCAGACGATCTCGATGACATCGATCCGAACACAGAGGCGGCGCGAGTCGGCGCCCGCGTAGGTGGGCGCAAGCGAGCGGTCATCCATGAGCGAGCCGACGAACTCGGCATTCGCGTCCTCAACCGCAGGAGGGGTGTCTGATGCAATTGACGAACCAGAAGCGCCTTGCAGCGGAGATTCTCTCCATTAATCTCGGTGAGGAGGTTGGTGAGAACCGCGTGTGGGTCAACCCGAACTATCTCGACCAGGTGTCCAGCGCAGTGCAGAAGGAGGACATTCGTGAACTCATCGAGATGGATGTCATCCGTGCCAAGCCAGTGCAGGGAACCAGCAGGGTGCGAGCGCGCAAGCACAAGGCGCAACGTGCCAAGGGGCGTCGCAAGGGTCAAGGCAGCAGGTTGGGATCAGCCAACGCCCGCGACCCGAAGAAGAACCGCTGGATGCGCCACATCCGTGCACAGCGTCGCATGCTCAAGGAACTGCGCGGCTCCGGCAGCGTGACTCCGTCTCAGTATCGTTACTACTACCGCAAGGCGAAGGGTGGTTCCTACCGCTCTGTCGCGCACATGCAGGCGAACATGAAACTCGATGGAATCGAAGTTGGAGGTGATGAATGATGGCACATGGAAAGCGACAGAGAATGCGCTACAAGCGCCGAGAGAGCGGTGTGACTGACTACCGCAGGAGACTGAAGTTGCTGCGCGGTGGTAAGCCACGAGCGGTCGTACGCGTGTCAAACACGCAGGTCGTCTGCCAACTCGTCGATTATCAGCCGGACGGAGACAAGGTGCTGGCCGCCAGCAGCGGCGCCACGCTGGTCAAGAACTTCAAGTGGCCCAAGAAGGCATCGCGCAAGTCTGTTCCCGCCTGCTATCTCGCTGGTTACGCGCTCGCCAAGCGGGCGACGGCAGCCGGTCACGATGCGGCGGTGCTCGACATCGGGCTTGCCGCCTCGACACGTGGCAACCGCGTGTTCGCTGCCCTCAAGGGCATGGTCGACGGCGGCTTGGACATCCCACATTCCGACTCAGTTATTCCAGATGAGAAGCGTCTCGCTGGTGAGCACATCGATGGCAAACTCGCCAAGGCCGTCGAGAAGACGCGCAAGTCGATTGAGGGGGCATAATGCATGACTGACGAAACTCCTGAACCGATTCCACCCGAGGACCAGTCGCAGCTCGCTCCGGGCATCGCGCTTGCGCTCGCTCCGCAACCCGAGGCCTCCGACGACTCCCAACGGCGCCGTCGCCGAGGAGAGCAGGACACCTACGAAGCGCTGCGCAAATGGCAGCCCAAGACCCGCCTCGGCCGGATGGTGATCGACGGAAACATCCTCTCCTACGAGCAGGCGATTGACACTGGCCTACCCATCAGGGAAGTTGAGATCATCGATGCGCTCCTGCCCGGACTCGAGGACCACGTAATCAACGTCAACATGATCCAGAGGATGACCGACTCGGGTCGCCGAGTGCGCTTCAACGTCATGGCGTGCGTCGGCAACGGCGACGGCTATGTCGGACTCGCAATCTGCAAGGGCAAGGACGTCGCCAGCACGATCCGCAAGTCGATTGACGTCGCCAAACTGGACATCATCCAGGTGATGCGCGGCAATGGCTCGTGGGAATCCGGACCCGGTGGCGGAACCAGCATCCCGTTCAAGGTGACCGGCCGCTGCGGCTCCACTCGCGTCACTCTCATCCCTGCCCCCGCTGGAAAGGGACTGGTCATCGGTGATACTGGAGGGGCGGTTCTGCGCCTGGCCGGCATCACTGACATCTACTCGAAGACCAGGGGCCAGACCCGCACGACGATCAACTTCGCCCGCGCCACCTTCAACGCCCTCAAGCAACTGAACGCGGCCAGAGTCAGCGACGAGCAGAAGAATCGCATGTTCATGAACATAGGGAGGAATCTCGGATGACCTGGCTCGTGATTCGTGTCCGTGCCAACCAGGGCGTCGAGCGTTCCATCAAGGAGACGATGGGCCACCTCAACCTCACCCGCGTGAACCACGCCGTGCTGATACCCGAGAGTGACACCTACGCTGGAATGCTGCACAAGTCGAAGGACTACGTCACTTGGGGAGAGGTCACCCCCGAAGCGGCTGCAGAACTCATCCGCGAACGAGGCCGTCTCATTGGCAACAAACCGGTCACCGACGCCGATGTGAAGGCTGAGACCGAGCACAAGTCAATCGATGCGTTCGCAGCCGCCATCGCCAGCGGCGAGGCGACCGTGAAGGACATGGCTTCACTCAAGCGAGTGTTCCGCATGCATCCCCCGCGTGGCGCTCAAGGCTGGGGTGGCATCAAGCGCGCTTTCACAATCGGCGGTGCGCTCGGAAACAGAGGTTCAGCAATCACCGACTTGTCTCAGAGGATGTTGTAGGAGGAATAGACGATGCCATCACGAACGAACAAATTCCGCGGGAGCCGTTACCACGGCCGCGGCAAGAAGGCCGGCCGAGGCGCTGGGAAGCGCGGCGGACGTGGATTGGCGGGCATCGGCAAGCATCGCCTGATGACCCGCATCAAGTACATGCCCGGCCACTGGGGCAGGCACGGCTTCAACCGGCATCCCAGCCTGCGTAGCGTGCACGTCACCGCCAACGTCTCCGAGGTGTCTGACCTTGCAGGAGATTCTGATTCCATAGACCTCGGCGTGCACGCCATCGACAAGTTGCTCGGAGGCGGCAAGATCGATCGTGCCATCGCTATCACGGTCGAGCACGCAAGTGCGCGGGCCATAGAGAAGATCGAGGCGGCAGGCGGTACGGTCACACTCTCTGAAGGCGATGATGAGTTGGTGACTGAGGAAGAGGAGTGAGGCCGCGCTCAAACTCTGGAAGTAGAAGGTAATCGAGACAGCAGCAGGAGGATGACCGATGTCAAGGCAGCCGGCACCTCTTGGCATTCTGGCTATCTCACTCATCTATTGGGGTTCGCTGTTCTACTGGCGCTGGGACGAACTCACCGGCGATGACACAGCCGCGATGAATCTCGCACTCCAAGGTATAGTGCTCAGCGTCGTCTACGTTGGTCTCCTGCTGTTAGGACTCACCAAGGATCTGCCTGAAGGAATCAGGCAGATTCGCTACATCGGCGGTTCGCTGAAATTCTTCATCTGGCTGTCAACGGTGCTGGCACTCGCATACTGGGCGTGGCTCGATGATTCACTGGTCGGGTTCAATCTCGTCGGCATCTCCCTGATGGGACTTGGAACGGCCATGTCCTTGTCATGCCTGTTGTACACAGGTGACGAGTCAAGCCGACTGTTTGGTCTGCAGAAGGTGGTCGACGTCTATCCGTCGATTACCAAACCCGATGGTCACGTGCGCTTCAGTCAGAAGCTGTGGACGACCACGCTGGTGCTCATCATCTACTTCGCCATGACCAACGTGATGATCTGGGGACTGGCGGAGGCGACGATGGACATCTTCTCCTCGTTCCGCGCCATCATGGCCGGTGCGTCCGGTTCGGTGATGCACCTCGGCATCGGTCCGATCGTCACCGCATCGATCATCATGCAACTGTTCGCGGGAGCGAAGATCATCAAGCTCGACCTCCAAGAACCTGGTGACAAGCAACTCTACCAGGGTGTGCAGAAGGTCCTCGTGCTGATGATGATCCCGGTCGAGTCGATTCCTCAGGTCTACGGTTTCCTCGACCCGCACCAGAACATCGTCTCCGACTTTGGCCTCGGTTGGTCCAACGTCATCATCGTCTCCCAGTTGTTCCTCGGCTCATACCTGGTGTTCCTGCTCGACGAGTTGGTGTCCAAGTGGGGCATTGGTTCGGGTATCTCGCTGTTCATCGCCGCAGGTGTCGCTCAGTCCACCTTCGTGGGCACTCTCTCACCTCTCCCCACTACGGCAGGAACCGCCTTCAGCCTGCAGAATCCACCGGCCGGCACTCTGCCGATGATCTTCTACACGCTGCGTACAGCCACCAGTTCAGACCTCATCTCACAGAACGGTTTCGAGTTGATATTGCTGAATCATTCGAATCCGTTGATAGCGCTAGCTTCGTCGATCGTCGTGTTCCTGATTGTAGCGCTAGCTGAATCGAGCAAACTGGAATTGCCACTGACTCACGGTAAGGTCCGGGGCCATCGCGGAAAATATCCGATCAGGCTGGTCTACGCAAGCAACATTCCAGTGATTCTGATGGCCGCGCTGCTAGCCAACCTGAACATGTTCACGCTGCTCTTCTGGAGTCACCCGGTACTCTCAACTGTACCTGTACTCGGTGCCAATGGTGAGTACAGCATAGCCACCTGGATGGGTTCCTACCAACCGGGTTCGACTACCGCTTCGGACGGTTTCGCTTGGTACGCCTCCATGGTCAACGGGGTGCAGTCGTGGCTGATTCCACTGCTGGATCAGAGTGGGGACGGTTTCGGACACTCGCTGGGTCAGATCATGCTGCACGTGTTCACTTACGTGACGATCATGACACTCGGTTCCATGGTGTTCGCAAAATTCTGGATCGAGACCACGAACATGTCCGCCAAGGACGTGGCCAAACAGATCGAGAGGACGGGGATGCAGATTCCTGGTTTCAGGAAGAATCCTATCGTACTCGAACGTATTTTGGAGCGTTACATCCCACCTGTGACTCTGTTTTCGGGTGCTTTCGTGGGGCTGTTAGCGTCAGGAGCTGACCTGCTCGGTACCGTAGGTAACGCCACCGGAACCGGTTTGCTGTTAGCCGTAGGTATCATCCTCAGAACGTACGAGCAGATCCAGAAGGAACAGGCGATGGAGATGCACCCGATGCTCCGCGAATTCTTCGGCGCAGAGTGAGGTTCAAAACGCGCCACTGCGCCGCGACTGCGGCGTTGGCTGTTTCCATAATTTCTTATACCGCAGGTAGGTCGGCGGGTTGCTGCTTCGCAGCACGGCGTTGATGTCAGAGACCGGTATCTCCGGTCGATGACGAACATCATCCGCAGCGTGAGCAGCCGAGGCGATGCGTCCGCGAGTTAAACTCGTGGACAAGAGGTGATACAAGTAACGACACACACAAGATGTGTGCAATAGAGTAGATTTTGGTGCAAGATGAAACTTGCCAATTTCCATGTTAAAACAAACCAATCAGTTAGACGACCAGTAAATTTCTCCTAGGGATTGCAAAGATGACACGCTCGACTTCGGTCGGGCATGAAATCCGGTTGATCCTGCCGGAGGCGACCGCTAGTCGGAGTTCGATTAAGCCATGCGAGTCGAGAGAATTAGATTCTCGGCATACCGCTCAGTAACACGTGGATAACCTGCCCTGTGCAGGGGGATAACCTCGCGAAAGTGAGAACAATACCCCATGGGTCACTACGCCTGGAACGGTGAGTGGCTGAAAGCCCCGGCGGCACAGGATGGGTCTGCGGCGTATCAGGTTGTAGGGGGTGTAACGGACCTCCTAGCCTTCAACGCGTACGGGTTGTGAGAGCAATTGCCCGGAGATGGATTCTGAGACACGAATCCAGGCCCCACGGGGCGCAGCAGGCGCGAAAACTTGACAATGCGAGAAATCGTGATCAGGGAACTCCACTTGTCTGGATCAAAAGTCCAGTCTGAACCGACTGTAAAAAGGTCGGGTAATAGGGGCGGGAAAGACCGGTGCCAGCCGCCGCGGTAATACCGGCGCCCCAAGTGGTCGTCACTATTATTGGGCCTAAAACGTCCGTAGCCGGCTTGGTAAATCCGTGGGTAAATCAGACAGCCTAACTGTCTGAATTCTGCGGGGACTGCCAGACTTGAGACCGGGAGAGGTACGGGGTACCTGCGGGGTAGCGGTAAAATGCGATCATCCCGTAGGGACCACCTGTTGCGAAGGCGCCGTACTAGAACGGATCTGACGGTCAGGGACGAAGCCTAGGGGCACGAACCGGATTAGATACCCGGGTAGTCCTAGGTGTAAACGCTGTGGACTTGGTGTCGGGGACTTTCAGAGAGTTTCCGGTGCCGTAGTGAAGATGTTAAGTCCACTGCCTGGGGAGTACGGTCGCAAGGCTGAAACTTAAAGGAATTGGCGGGGGAGCACCGCAACGAGAGGAGCGTGCGGTTTAATTGGATTCAACGCCGGAAAACTCACCAGAGCCGACTGTTAAATGAAGACCAGCGTGATGAGCTTGTCGGATTACCAGAGAGGTAGTGCATGGCCGTCGTCAGTTCGTACCGTAAGGCGTTCTGTTAAGTCAGATAACGAACGAGACCCCCATCGCTATTTGCCATCCATCTCTCCGGAGATGAGGCACTATAGCGAGACCGCTGGCGTGAAGTCAGAGGAAGGCGGGGGCAACGGTAGGTCAGTATGCTCCGAATGCTCTGGGCTACACGCGCGCTACAAAGGGCGGGACAATGGGCAGCAACACCGAGAGGTGACGCTATCCCGAAACCCGCTCGTAGTTCGGATCGAGGGCTGTAATTCGCCCTCGTGAAGCTGGATTTCGTAGTAATCGCGTCTCAAAATGGCGCGGTGAATATGCCCCTGCTCCTTGCACACACCGCCCGTCAAACCATCTTAGTTGGGGGTGGGTGAGGCTGCCTACGTCTTCGGATATGGGGTATTCGAGCCTGTCTTCGACAAGGAGGGTTAAGTCGTAACAAGGTATCTGTAGGGGAACCTGCAGATGGATCACCTCCTAAGAACCTCTGAAACGCGGAGGGCGGGGCACTTCGGTGCCCCGTCTTCCCAAACGTTCCTTTTTTCGACCTCGAGCGTAGCTTTTCACCTAGATCCGATAGGGTCGTTTCAGTCCTCAAATCGGCCCTCACTTACACCCTCGTATTGCACTGAATAGAGTGTATATCTGCCCTGGTTGGGAAATTTAGTTCACCTCAAGTTTGATTGACTACTGCTCCAACCCAAACCCATGCGCGGAATTGGAAAGCGGACAGTGATGTTGGTGGCGGGGCTTTTGACGATGAGTTTTCTCATCGCAATTCCAACCGCTTCTGCAGAGGGAACTAATTCTATTTCTTGGGGTATAGAATACGAGTGGGTCAACTTGGATGATGATATTCAAGAGTTGACTGGATTACCATATGATGATGTCATTACAGACATTGAGGAATCGGCGACCTATG
>Ga0310124_10001267_pt1 | contig 17554 bp, 11 predicted proteins | sample CB11b_AW_Bot5_MG_FD_203507 | JGI IMG/M metagenome (GOLD analysis project Ga0310124, IMG submission 203507) | Marine microbial communities from Western Arctic Ocean, Canada - CB11b_AW_Bot5 | ecosystem: Environmental > Aquatic > Marine > Oceanic | place: Canada: Western Arctic Ocean | collected... | reverse complement strand
TTCGGCAGGTCGCGTGCTCGTGCGAGGATCCTGTGGTAGGGGCCGGCTTCTTTGCTGCGGAGCCCGACCGTGTCGTCGGTGATCGCGGCCAGATCTTCCGCGGGGATCGCCACCGCGGCGCGGACTTCGGCGGTGGCCGCCGGAGGTCGGGTCGGGTCGGGTTGGGTTGCGGAACCGGCGGTTGGTCGAGGGGGCCCGGTCAGCCAGTACCAGGAGCTCGGCTGGCTGGCTCGGTCGATCGCCACCAGCACCAGCCCCAGCAGCGCAACCATCGACAGCATCCTCAGCTGGAATCTCCGGCCGAGATAATTCACGGGCTGTTGGTCCGGCGTAGTCTGCATGTCGGCTCATTCTACGTGCGACGGCTGTTCTTGCGAACCTCGCCGGAGCGGACTATGCTGAATTCACGCGTCCGCATTCGCGGCCGTCCTCGAAGTTCTTCTCTTTCCACAGGCTGTTTCGACACGGGCCCGCTCGCAGCGGTCGATGGTTCCCGCGCGACTTCCGATTCCGACATCCGCGCCTGGAAAGCCGATGGCTGAGATGCGATTCCGCCCGGTGCTCGTGCTGGTGGCCCTGTGGCTGATCGTGCCGACGATCGCCTGCGGACAGGCTCGCGCACCGGCCCAGACCCGGGAAGGCCGGTTCCTGGAAGCACTGCGGCAACGGGGGTATTTCGAGTACGCCCAGTTGTATCTCGATGAACTCGAAAAGAACCCGTCTGCGTCGGCGGCAGTCAAGGCGGTGGTCTCCTACGAGCGTGCGATCACGTTCCTGGAAGCGGGCCGTGCTGCGGCGAGTCCGACTGAAAAGACACCGCTTTACGACAAGGCGGTCGGATTCCTCGATCAGTTCGTCAAGGCGAATCCGAACCACGCCCTGGCCGCCGATGCGAATTCGCAGCGTGGCCAGATCCTGCTGGGCAAGGCCCGGGTCGAGATCTGGTATTCTCAGTCGCCGTCGAATTCCGCCAACCGGGCCACGTTCCAAGAGGACGGTCGGAACCAGGTACTCGCCGCCCGCAAGATCTTCCAGACGGCTCATGACCAGTACCAGAAGGCGTGGAAGGTCTTCCCGACTTTTCTGGACCGGGTGCAGCAGGCCGATCTGTACGAGAAGCGGAAGCGGGCCGAGTTGCTGTACATGCGGGCTCAGTACGACCTGGCGTTGTGTACCTACGAGGAGGCTCAGACTCACGATCGAGGCATCCCGCCCTACATCAAGCTGGCCACCCGGGCGGCCGGTGAATTCGAGATGATCCACACGCGGTATCGCAGCGTGGTGGTCGGGCTCTACGCGCGGATGTGGCAGGGGAAGTGTTACGAGGAGCAGGACGACATCAACAAGGCGTTGGGGATCTACAAGGAACTGCTCGGTCACCCCGGCGGTTCGGCCACGATGCGGAAGATCCAGGACCAGGTGCTGCTGTTCATGCTGATCTGCCTGAACCACGAGGAGAAGCAGGATTACCTGCTGGTGATCAACCAGTCGACCGAGTGGATCCGTCAGCGGACCTCCCGCCAACGGCGTGCCCCTCACGCACTGGGAATTCTCTGGGAGCAGGTCCTGGCCCAGGAGGCATTGGCCGTTGAGCGGACGCTGCCGGAAAAGGACCGCAACCAGTTGTTGAGTGCCGCGATGGCCAACTGCCGGTTCATCCAGCGGTGGCCGAGCAAGTACAAGGACGTGGCGTTGTTCAAGATGCGCGAGTTGCAGGTGAAGTTGAAGGGTGAGGCGGTCGATCCTCAGGACTTCGACAGTGCCTTCGGGCTGGCACACCACCGGTTCAAGCAGATCAAGGGCCACAACGACCTGATCGCAGCGGCCAAGCGGGAAGAGCAGCCGGCCGCCGAACTCGACAAGCTCAACTCAAAACGCGACGAGCATCTCGCGAGCACGCTGGCGATGCTGCAGTTGGCTTTGAAGCTGGCCGATCGTGGCACGACCAAGGAGGACCTCGACCGGACCCGGTTCTACATGGCCTTCGTCTATTACCAGCAGCAGCAGAACTACGAGGCCGCGGTGCTGGGCGATTTCATTTCGCGGCACGCCGGTCCCAAGGCCCAGACAATGGCGCTCGATTCGGCCGCGATCGCCATGGCCTCACACGTCCGCGGCTACATCGATTCGCCGACGCAGGAGTTGAAGCAGCAGAGCCTGAAGTTGATCGAGTCGACCGCGGCGCGGATCCTGGCGAAGTGGCCCGAGAGTTCCCGGGCGCAGGACACTTTGCTGCAACTGGCCCAGGTCTATGAGGGCAACAGACCTCTCGATGCGGCCAGAAACTACTCGCAGGTGGCGGAGAATTCGGAGATCTACGCCGAGGCTCAGACGCGGGCGGGGCAGCAATTCCACAGAGCATGGCTCGACGCCAGCTCGGTGCCGCCCGAGCAGAGACCTCCTCAACAGGACCTCGACAGCTGGCGGGCCTCCGCCCAGAAACACCTCCGCAACGGCATCTCCCGGACCGAGAAGTCGACGCCCGAGACGGTCGAGGCGCCCGAATTGCTGGTGGCGGCAAAGGTCTCCCTGGCCCAGATCCTCAACAACTCGGGCAAGTACCAGCAGACGATCGACCTGCTGGTCCAGTCGCCTCACAGCGTGATCACAGCGATCAGTGTCGCGGACGAAACGACTCGTCCCGAGAGTGGTGTGAAGCGTCGCGAGTTTGCCAGCCTGGCGGCTCAACTGCTGCTGCGGGCCCAGATCGGGCTCAGGAAGCTGAACGAGGCCACGGCTGCGATGGAGTTGCTCGAAAAGATTGCCGGTGCTGCCAAGGGGGAGGCGGTGACGGAGCTCTACCGTCAACTCGGAGACGAATTGAAACAGGAACTCGATCGGCTGAGTGCTGCGGGTCAGCAGCAGCGGGTCAACGAGGTACTCGGCGCATTCGAGGAGTTCCTCGGGCGGCTGCGGCAGCGGACCGACCAGACGTTCAATTCCCTGATCTGGATCGCCGAGACCTACAGCGGCCTGGGGCAGGGTGCGACCGACTCGGCCCGGGCCACGGCTTTCTTCGGTCACGCGGCCGAGAGCTACCGGCAGATCATCGAACGGGCCGACGAGCTGGTCAGCGACGAGGCGAAGCGGAAGAAGCTGGTGCCGGGAGTGACCCTGAGATTAGCCAACTGCCGCCGCCACCAGAAGGATTTCGAGGAGGCTCACACGCTGATCGTCGGCCTGGCCACCAGCCAGCCGCTGGCTCTGGATGTGCAGTTCGAGGCGGCAGCCTTGTACCAGGCCTGGGGGAATTCCGGTCGCAGCGAACAGTTCGACAAGGCGATCATCGGTGTCGAGTCGGAGCGGATCCTGGGCTGGAGCCAGATTGCGTTGTACCTGCAGCGGCTGATCGACAGCGGTTCCAAGGACGCCGATCGGTACCGGACTCGACGGTGGGAGGCTCGCTACAACCAGTTGCAGTGTCGGATCCAGCGCGCCGAGGTGGCGAGTGAATCGAACGAGAAGACGGACCAGTTGAAGCGGGCACGTTCTGAGATCCAGGGGATGATGCTGGTGACCTCGGTCGTCGATCCCCGCTGGGCGCCTCGCTACGACGCGGTCTACCGCAAGATTCTCGAGTCGCTGGGCGAACCAGTGATCTCGTTGGCCGCGTACCGCGAGAAGCACAAGCCCCAGGCGGTGGTTGCGGCACCGACGGTGGTCGCTGCCACGGCACCGGCAGCAGCCGCGGTGACCGGAACCACCGGCGGCACTGCCGAGACGGGTATGGGTACCCTGGGCATGATCTTCGCCGGTCTGCTGTTGGCCGTGGGCGGAGTCGGGGTCGTGTTCATGATCAAGGGCTCTTCGAGCAAGAAGCGAACTCTCCGCCGCTACGCTCCCGATTCGGCTCCGGTCCCGACGGCCGCAGAAAAGAGGACTGCCTCGGGCAAGCGGACGGGCAAGCGGACGGGCAAGCGGCGGCAAGCCTCGGACCAGGCTCGCCGCAAGACGCCTCGAACGAGACCCGATTCATGATTCCTTCTGCCGGCGCACGAACTCTGACAGCGACCCACTCGATTTCATGGAGAGCGAAGGCGATGCGTGATCGAATGTCTCTGGCCGTCTCGATTGGCCTGGCACTGCTGGTCTGTTTGAGTACGACCGGGTCGGCGCGGGCCATCGACCAGGTGATCCGCAAGAGTTCCACGACACCGACTCGTGGCAAGATCACCGCGATTACCAAGACGGGCCTGACCGTCAAACCGCAGGTGGGTGCCGACGTGATGGTACCGGCCAACGACATCATCGATGTGCGATGGGACGGTGAGCCGGCGAAGTTGATCACCGCGCGGGGCGCCGATCATGCAGCCAGTTTCACTCGGGCGCTGGCCGCCTACGCCGACGTGGCGACCGATTCGAAGTCCAACACCCCGAACATCAAGCTGGACCTGCAGTTCCTTGTCGCCCGCGCCACCGCCGGTCAGGCGTTGGCTGGAGCGGGAAAGCTGGAGGATGCCAAGGCCAGGCTCGAGGCGTTTCTACAGGTCGGAGGCAGCAGCTTCCGGTACTTTGCTGCCGTGGGCCTTTTGGGTCGGGTCGAGTTGGCTTCGGGGAACCATGACCAGGCCCAGGCCCAGTTCACCACTCTCGCGTCGGCACCCTGGCTCGACACCAAGATGGCGGGCCAGGGAGCCCTGGCACGGGTGCTCTTGGCTCGCAACAGCGTCGACGAGGCGTTGGCGGCCTACCAGGCCGTGATCACCCAGGCCGGCACCAGCACGGAGGCCTCGGTCAAGGGGCAGAAGTACGCGGCGGTGCTGGGCAAGTCCACCTGCCTGATCCGCAAGCAGGGACAGGCCTCCTACGAAACCGCCCTCAAGGAGCTCGAAGGTGTCCTCACCGAGGTCCCCGATTCGAACTCGCAGGTCCTCGCCGAAGCCTACCTCAGGCAGGGCGACTGCCTGAGGCTGTTGGGGAGGCAGAAGGCGGCGGTGCTGGCCTACCTGCATGTGGACCTGCTGTTCGCCGCACAGGCCCCGTTGCACGCCGAATCGCTGTATCACCTGGGTACGCTCTGGTCGGCCGTCGGGCATCCCGAACGTGCCGCTTCGGCCCGGGAACGCCTGCGGAGTGACTATCCCGAGAGTCCCTGGACGAAGAAACTGGGAAGCTGACCCGAAGCGTTGTTGCACGTGTGGCAACGCCACCCGATTTGATCAAGACAACCAACACGATGGGATGACTGGAGATGAACATGTCCGACCGCCTGCTCGCACGCCGCACAGCCGCGTGGATGGTTGCCAGCCTGTGCCTGGCGACGTTCCTGGCCCTGGGCCCGGCCTCCGGCATCGCCCTGGCCTGGCAGGACGCCCCGAAGACCGATCCATCGGCCGCCGCAGGCGGCAGCGCTCCGGCACCCGGCGGTGGCGGCGATGCCGCAGTGGATCCCGCCGCTGGTGCGGCCAGTGGTACGGCGGGCGGAGGTGGGACCGTCGATCCGTCTGCGGCTCCCGGTGAAAGCACGGCGCCTCCGCCCGCGGAGAACATGTTGTTCAAGGCGGCTGATGCGTTGGGGATCGTCTTCGGCCCGATCTTCCTGCTGATCTCCTTTGCCCTGGTGGCGTTGGTGATGATGAACGTGTTGCAGATCCGTCGCGACGTGCTGTTGCCGCCGGACTTTGTCGACGACTTCGAATCTCAACTGGACGGCAAGGACTACCAGGGCGCCTACAACACCGCCCGCGACCACGATTCGATGGTGGCTCGGGTGCTGACGGCCGGATTGACGAAGCTCAACCGCGGGTATTCCGAGGCGGTCGAGGGGATGCAGGAGGTGGGCGAGGACGAGAACATGTCCTTGGAGCATCGCCTGAGTTACCTGGCGTTGATCGGTTCGATCGCTCCGATGATCGGCCTGGCCGGCACGGTGACCGGGATGATCGTCGCCTTCGACGAGATCGCCAACTCGGTCAGCCAGGTCGAGCCGGCGAAGCTGGCCGGCGGGATCCAGAAGGCGCTCTGGACCACCCTGGTCGGGCTGGGCATCGCGATCCCGGCTATGGTCGCCTACAGCGTTCTCCGCAATCGGGTCTCGCGTCTGGTGCTCGAAGTGGGCATGGTCAGCGAGGGCCTGATGGCTCGCTTCCAGACCCTGGGCCGCAGCAAGCCGTCCGGAGGCGGTGCCGCGACGGTCCCGGCCCCGGCGGCTCCGCACGAGTAACCCGTTTCGCAATAAGGCCACGACGGCGGCTGACACGAGGAACCTCTGATGCGGTTCAAGAAAACCGAACTGACGCATGCCGAAGTCGACATGACGCCGATGATCGACATCGTGTTCCAGTTGATCGCCTTCTTCATGGTGATCTCCAACTTCGAGCAGACCCAGGCCGACGAGCGGGTGCGGCTGCCGACCGACGTGCTGGCCCAGCCGCCGACGGTCAAGCCGGCTCACGAACTGGTACTCAATGTCGGCTTCGTCCGTGATCCCGACCACGGGATCCCCAAGCAGGGTCCGATCGTCTTTCACAACTCCCAGTTCTGCCGGATCACCGAGACCGATTCGCCCCACCAGGTGGTGATCTACAACCGGAGTGCCGGGCAGAACCAGACGGTAGAGACGGTTCCCTTCGCCTATCGCCTCGAGCAGGAGAAGCGGCTGTTTTTTGACCGCGGGGTGAGTCCGGCCGAGGAGGTGACGGTGATCATTCGGGCCGACACGCATGTGCCGACGGGCCTGGTCCAGAAGTTGATCCAGATGTCCCAGGAAACGTTCACCGGCAGCGACGGCAGTTCCCAGGAGGGCTTTGCCAAGTTCGCGTTGAAGGCCGAGATGGCCACCGACGACCGCGCCTTCCAGCCGCGGGGAAACTGACCGATGCAGTTCCGTAACCAGAAGCAGCCCGAGAAGATAGAGCCGCAGATGGCGCCGATGATCGACGTCGTCTTCCTGCTGCTGATCTTCTTCATGTGCACGCTGAGGATCATCAGCCAGGAGGGCGACTTCAACATCAACATGCCGGCGGTGGCCCAGGCCCAGACTGAAACACCCAAGCTGTTGCCCGATTTCAAGATCCGCCTGCTGGCGGATGTGGAGACCGGGCAGTTGGTCGAGATCCGCTTCGGCCAGCGGAGCCTGGGAACCGGGCCGCGGGCCTTCCTGCTGCTGCAGCAGACGATCAAGGAGCAGATCGCCGGCAGTCCCTACGCCGACGAGATCGAGATCGAGATCGACGCGGACTTCGACCTGAACTACGAGCACGTGATCAGCACGGTGAGTGCCTGCACCGGCGAGGTGACCGGAGCCACGACCGAGGGAGGCAGACGGACGATCTCTCGCTTTGTCGAGAAGATCAAGTTTGCTCCTCCACGCCAGAGCCAACGGCCGCCCGTCGGCGGCTAGGTCGCCAGCAGCCTGTTGAAGAACTTGGACCCTGGGGTCTGATCCGCCTTCGGCGGACCCACAACGGGGTTTGCTCCACCTGTCGCGTTTCACAGGCGGGGCCTGACCCCTTCTTCGAGTTGCAACGAGTGCTGGTTGAAAAGGGGTCAGGCCCCGCCTGCGTGCCGTTCTGGGTGGAGCGGGACTTTCTGTGGGCGGCGTCAGACCCCTGGCTCCGAGTTCTTCAGTCCGCCGCAGCCGGGCTAGCCACGCGGGTGGCACTGTTCGTGGATCCCCTTGAGCCGGCTGTGTTCGACCTGGGTGTACAGCTGCGTGGTGGCGACACTGGCGTGGCCGAGCAGTTCCTGCAGTTCACGGATGCCGGCACCACCGGCAAGCATGTGCGTGGCGAAGCAGTGTCGCAGAGTGTGCGGGCTGACGTCGCCGGAAATGCCACAGCGGGCAGCGTACTTCTTGACCAGCTTCCAGAGCGTAACGCGGGAGAGCGGGTTGCCGCTGCGGGTGAGGAACAGCCAGGGGACCTGGGGGTCTCGAGCCAGATTCGGCCGTTCGCTGCCCAGGTAATCCTGTAGCGTGCTGCGGACCGAGGGGCTGCCGATGTACGCCAGTCGTTCCTTGTTCCCCTTGCCCAGGCAGCGGCAGAGTCCCTGCTCGAGATCGATGTCGCGGAGTCGAAGCCCGGTGACTTCCGAGGCTCGGCAGCCGGTGGCGTAGAGCAGTCCCAGCAGCGAGCGATCCCGCAGCGGGAAGCGGTCACTGCTGGCCCGCCCGGGTTCCTCGATCAGCCGATCGACCACCTCGGTTCCCAATACCTTGGGCAGCCGCTGCCACATGCGGGGTGAGCGGATCTGCTCGACGGCAGTTTCTTTCAGCACCCCGTCGAAAACCAGGAAGCGAAAAAAGGTCCGCAGCGTACTCAGTCGCCGGGCCTGAGAGCTGGTCGCCAGTTTCCGTGTGCGCAGAGCCTCGAGGTAGTCGCGGAGCGTATCCGAGTCGACCGCCTCGAGCGACGCGACCGAGTCGCCACGGTGCTCGGTCAACCAGCCCAGGAAGTCCCGCAGATCTCCTCGATATGACTTCACCGTGTTCTCGGCCAGTCCGCACTCGGCTTCGAGGTAGGCCAGGAACGCCGCGAGGTGCCTGTCGAAGGACTGGGGCAGTGGCCGGGTGGGGGAGGCCGGCGATCGGTGGGCGCGACGTGGCATATCATGATGGTTCGGCCCCCGGGGGAGTCTGCTTGAGACTCATGGTGTGGGCCGCTACGACCGGCCCACCGGCTGCAGCGGGCAGTGTGCGGCCTGGAACGAGACGCCTTCGTCGGAGTCTTCGAAGCGGACGGTGACAGTCCGATTCCTGGCGAAGCCATCGATGGCGACCACGGTCCCGCGGCCGTAGCGAGGGTGCCGTACGGCCATCCCCACGGCGAATCCCTGTTCGAGTGTCACGGCCTGGGGGGTGCCGTTGAGCAGAGCGGCGGCGGTGGTCAGCAGCGGCGAATCGAACCGGTCCACCGCAGCCCCCGCGGCCGCCGCAGCTTTGGCATCGGGCAGAGGGGGCCTGGGTACGGAGGGGCCATCGGGGTCGGTGTGGTCCCTGGCGGAGAGTTGCATTTCTCCGAGGAACTGGCTGGGGATGGTCGAGCGGGACTGTCCGTGCAGGTCACGTTGAGCGGCCAGGGTCAGTGCCAGCCTCGAGATCGCTCGGGTCATGCCGACAAACAGCAGCCGGCGCTCTTCCTCGAGTTCTCTCGAGCTGTCGTCTCGCAACGACCGCTCGTGCGGCAGCAGGTTCTGTTCGACGCCGACGACGAACACGGTGGGGAATTCGAGTCCCTTGGCGGCGTGCAGCGTCATCAGGGTCACGCTGCCCTGTGCGAGGTCGATGTCGTCGGTGTCGGCGACCAGGCTGGTGATTTCGAGGAACCCGGCCAGCGATCGGTTCTCGCCGGCGTCCTCGTCGTAATGCGTCGCCAGGGCCAGCAGTTCGTCGATGACCGCCTGCCGCTGGACGTCCTGTTCCGAGGAGTTGCCGAGTCCGGTGTTCCAGCCGGCGGTGTAGCGGGTGCGATCGATGACCCTCCTCAGCAACTCGGCGACCGATCCGGCGTCGGCCAGATCGAGTCCCTCGACGAGCTCGTGGAATCTCAACAGCGCCGTGGTGGCCGCTTTTGAGAGGTTGGGGATCTCGGCGGCACGGGCGGCGGTTTCGAGCCGGTTGAGATTCTCGGCGACGGCGAAGCGTGCGAGTTTCGACTGGGTGACCTTGCCGATCCTCCGCGGCGGCTTGTTGACCACCCGGGCGAACGCCGCATCATCGGCGGGGTTCTCGATCAGCCGCAGGTAGCCCAGCAGGTCCTTGACCTCGGCCCGCTCGAAAAACGCCACCCCGGCGATGACCTGGTAGGGGATGCTCCATCTCGAGAGTGCCTGTTCGAGTTGGCGGGACATCGAGTTGACTCGGTAGAACACCGCACAATCGCCGTAATTGCACTGGCCACGGTCGACCAGTTCGTGGATCGAAGCGGCGATCCCGTGGGCTTCGTCGTGGGCCGAGGCGAACACGAGCAGTTGGACCGGGTCGCCCTCGGGGTTCTGCGTCACCAGCGACTTGGCCTTTCGGAGCTGGTTGTGAGCGATCAGCTGATCGGCCGAGCGGAGGATCGCGGCGGTGCTGCGGAAGTTCTCTTCGAGCCTCACCACCGTCGCGTCGGGGTAGTCCTGTTCGAACCTGAGGATGTTGTCGATCCGGGCTCCGCGCCAGCCGTAGATCGACTGGTCCGGGTCACCGGTCACGCAGAGGTTTCGGTGGTCGTGGGAGAGCAGTCGGACGATGCCGTACTGCACGAGGTTTGTGTCCTGGTACTCGTCGACCATCACGAATCGGTAGCGGTCATCGAGTTGCCTGCGGAGCTCGGGGTTGTCACTCAACAGTTGCTGGACGTGCAGCAGCAGGTCATCGAAGTCGACGGCGTTGGCCTTGAGCAGGAACTCCTGGTAGCGAGGGTAGACTCGGGCGACGACTTCAGAAAAGTGATTCCCGACCCGGTTGACGGAATCGAGCAAGAGTGATTCGGCGGTCTGCTGTTCGTTCTTGGCTCGGCTGATCTGTCCCGAGATGCGTGCGGGGGGGAAGTGGACGGCGTCGAGGTTGAGTTCATCGAGTACGGAGCGGATGACCTGTTTCTGGTCGGTGGTATCCAGAATGGTGTAGTTGGCCTGCAGTCCGACCAGTTCGGCATGGTCTCTGAGCAGCCGGGCGCAGAAGCGGTGGAAGGTACTGACGGCCACCGGCACTCCCCCGGCGAGCCGCTTGACCCGGTCGGCCATCTCTTCGGCCGCCTTGTTGGTAAACGTCACGGCGAGGATCTGCTGCGGATCGACTCCGCGTTCGACCAGCCGGGCCATCCGGCGTGTGATCACGCGGGTCTTTCCCGAACCGGGTCCGGCCAGGACCAGCAGCGGGCCCTCGAAGTGGTTGACGGCGGCCCACTGGGTGGCTGTGAGGTCGTCGGAAGCCGGGGGCTGTGGCTGTAGAGAGTCTGTTGTGGCCAAAGTGTCCATCCGTGGGTGCGGGGGCGGGGGCGGGGGCAGGGTTCCTCGAGTGCGGGTCCCTGCCGGCCCGAGACGGTCATCTTGACGTTTTTGGGAGGTCGGGTCAAAGACCGCAATTGTCGGGGTCGTTTCGGTGGTCTAGACTACGCAAGCCATGGGGGACTTTGCGGAGAGGTCCTTTCATCTTGCCTCGAGAGTGACCAAGGCGAGGATTTCAGAGGGTCATCGGAGTTTTGAACGTCGACCACTGCGATCCTCTGTCGATAACAACCAGGAGTGTTTGCCGCCGCTGGAACCTCAACGGAGTTCCTCTTGGCAAACCTGAACCGTTGTCCGGTAAGAATTTGGCCGAGTCCCAACTCAACTCCTCCTTCCACTCGGTGGCGCTTCCCATGACCAATTTTCGTCACACCTCGATCGCCCGCGTCTTTTCAGTCATTGGTTGCCTGGCCACGTGTTCGGTCCTGGCCCTGACGGTTCCCGGCGTGTTGGCTGCTGCCAAGCCGGCGGCTTCGAACCCGGGTCTGAGTGGTCTGTTGCCCGCCGAGTCGCCGTATGACCTGCACGAGGATTCGTTCGAGGCACTGGGTGGCAACTGGGCTCCGGTGCGTGCGAAGGTTTCGCGACTGGTCGAGCAGTTGCATACCGACAAGTCGCTGGACATTGTCGGTCAGCGTCGCGTGCTCGAGGAGCTCAAGGGCCAGATCCAGTTGATCCGTGCCGGCATCGAGCAGCCTCGGAACAAGCCGGTCGTCGGCGAGTTGGTGACATTGCACGGCCGCCTGTCGCGTCGGGTGGGGTTGGCCGAGGCGTTGTTGGACGCGGTCACGATTGCGACCAAGAAGGTCAAGCCGAAGCCGTCGGGCGGTTCGCCGCGTCAGAAGCTGGCCGGTTCGGTCACCGCCTTGCTCAGCTACCTGAAGTCATTCAACACCGGTGCGACCTGGATCGATTTTCTCAGTCTCAACGAGTTGACCGTGGCGGTGCAGAAGGAGTCCCCGACCCGGGGTGACCTGGCCACGATTCGCGGCGTTCTGAAGACTCTGCGTGAAAAGGACAACCTGGGCAACGCCGACCAGATCGCGTTTCTCAAGGAGAAGGAATTCTCGGCGGTGGAGACGGGTTTGAGTGCGTACCTGGCGGTGGCGGGCAAGCCGAAGCCGGCGCCCAAGCCGCCGACCAAGCCTCTGGACGACAAGACCCGCGCGGCTCTGCGGCCTCACCTGGTCACCCTGGCCAGCGCAATTGATCGCTACGAGGAGACCGCATCGCGGACCGCCGCCACCCGCGCCCGCAAGGCGCTGATGGCGATCAAGGCCATTTCCCGTTCGCAGTACGAGCAACTCGCTGAGGCACTGCGTCCGCACTACCTGGGCTACAACGTCCGCGTGGTCGCCAGCGAGAAGTTCCTGGGTCGTTACGTCGGCCAGACGCGGGTCAGGAAGCAGCCGGTCCAGGACGTGATCCTGGGCGCCCAGGTCAGCGGCACGTCGCTGACCACCGCGACGGTCGGCATCGACCTGTTGGCCAGCCAGCAGGGTGCTCGCTTCCGAATGCTGCTCCACGGTAAGACGATCTCCGACACCCGAGCCGACAAGCGGGGCGCCAGCATTTATACACATGGCGAACACGTCTTCAACGCCAGCAAGCTGGTGCTCTTTGACGGCGACCGGTTTACGACCGAGCCGGCCGAGGTCTCTGTCGACTCCAACAGCACGATCGTGGACGTCAGGGCCAAGAGCTCCCTGGTCCGGCGGATCGCCAGGAAGAAGGCCCTGAAGCTGAAACCTCGGAGCGAGCAGATCGCGGCCGAGAAGGTGGCCGCGGACGTGGCTCCGGAGTTCAACCGCGAGGTGGACAAGCAGTTCAAGCAGGCGACAGCCGACCTGGCCAAGCACGTCAACGGTCCGCTCGAAAAGCTCGACCTGGCCCCCGCCGGTCGCAGCATCACGTCGACCGATACCGAGCTCCGGGTGGCGAGCCAGTTGATGGGTTCCGGGGAACTGGCCGCGGGCCTGCCCAACCCGAGTGTCGTGTCCCAGACCGGTGTGGTCGTGCACCTGCACGAGTCGGCGATCAACAATGCCCTGGACCGGATGAAGCTGGCGGGCAGGACGATGACCGAGGACGACCTGAAGGTCGAGTTCGAGAAGAAGATTTCGACGTTCCTGGGCCGCGACTTCCATTTCAAGTCCGAGGCGAAGGCCAGCGACGACAGCGGGCCGGCGACCTTGATCTTTGCGGCCGAGGACCCGATTCGCGTTCGCATCGCCGACGGCCAGTTTGTGCTGATCATCCGTGCCGGGCTGAAGCAGGACGGTGGCAAGGAGGACATCCCCGCTCAGATCGTGACTCTGCCCTTTGATGTGCGGATCGAGGGAGACAACCTGTCACTCACCCGTGGCTCGGTCAGGGTCTCGGCCGTTTCCAAGCCCCCCAGCCGTGCGAAGCAGATCGTTCGTGCCGGGGTCGTTCGCAAGAAGCTGACCGCGCCGCTGAAGAATCGCACGATCGAGCGTCACCTGAGCGTGACTCGCGAGGACGCCGATCCACTCAAGCTCTCGGTGACCCGCATCGAAGCCAACGACGGTTGGCTGAGCATCGTCTTCGAGTAGCGGTTGAGGAGTCGGGCCCGATGGAGACTCGGACGTTTGGCCGCACCGGCCTGGAAGTCTCGGTGCTGGGTTTCGGCGGAGCACCGATCGGGGTGCTCGAGACCGGGCAGGCCGAGGTCGACGGGGTGCTGGGGCTGTTGCTCGATCACGGAGTCAACCTGGTCGACACCGCCGCGGGGTACCGCGGCTCGGAGGAGGCGATCGGGCGATCGATCGGGAGTCGCCGTGACGACTTCGTACTGGTCTCCAAGTGTGGCCAGGCCTTCGACGATCTGCCGGGTGAGCCGTGGTCCGAGGAGTTGATCAGCTCGACCATCGAGAGGTCGCTGGCCCGGTTGCAGACCGATTACCTCGACGTGATGCTGCTGCACACCTGCGACCTCGAGGTGCTCGAACGGGGCGAGGCGGTGGGGGCATTGGTGCGGGCGCGTGAGGCGGGCAAGATCCGCTTCGCGGGCTATTCGGGCGACAACCAGGCCGGTGCCTACGCCGCACGACTCGATGACGTCGCCGTGATCCAGACCTCGATCAACATCTGCGATCAGGTCAACATCGACTGTGTGCTGCCCGTCGCCGCCGAGTGCGGGGTCGCGGTGATGGCCAAGCGGCCGATCGCCAACGCTGCCTGGAAGGACCTCAACGATCAGCCCGGGTTCTACGCACGCTACGCCGAAACCTACACCGAGCGATTGGCATTGATGGCGATCGGACCCGAGGACATCGGGTTCGAGGAATCGGACTGGGCCGAGTTGGCCCTGAGGTTTACTCTTTCGTGCGATCTGGGAACCGCGATCATCGGCACGACGAATCCCGATCACGTGCTGGCCAACATCGAGGCGGCGTCTCGGGGACCGTTGCCCGAGGAGGCGGTGGCGAAACTGCGGGAAGCGTTCGTCGCAGCGATGGCACTCGCCGGCGAGGAGTGGACCGGGCAGACCTAACAGCCCGTTGAATTAGTGGTCATTTCGAGATCGGTACCATCGCCGTACCCATTGCCGAGTCCGCCGAAGGCGGACGGCATCTGATTGCACCTTTGACGCAGACCAAGCTCATCTCAACAATCACGTGCTCTCAACACGTACATGTCGCCCCCACCAGGGGCAGGGGCTCGGTTGTTGGTGGAGTGATGAAGAGTGCGACGTCCGAAGACCCGGGGTTTCCACCCCGGGCTAGGAAACGTCGCCCGCGCCTTCGGCGGGGCTAACCCGCCTGCGGCGGGTTGAAGAGCCCGTGCAGCCTGTTCGTCCCGTGGTCCGCCGCAGGCGGATCATCCCGAGCGCAGCGAGGGATGATACATGAGTTGCTGTTTCCTGAAGAGCCTGAGTTATTCAACCCGCCGCAGGCGGGCCAGGTCACCCCGGGATCTCAACCGCGGTTCAGGCCACGCTGCGGGTGCTCGTCCTGAAATCCTCGGCCGTGTCGTTCGGAACGGGACCGGTTTGGTCGACGAGTTGCTTGAGCCCGAGCAGGAAGCGATCGCGGCGGTCTGTCAATTCGGTAAGGCTCTTGGCCGAGTACTCGTAGAACCCGCCGCCGGTCTTGGTACCGAGTTGTCCGGTGTCGAGTCGATCGCTGAGTGCCGCGGGGGGGGTGCTGGCGTCTGAGAGGTCTTGCCAGAGGTAGCTGGAGATACTGTGAAAGACGTCGAGTCCTCCGAAGTCGGCCGCCTGCAGTGGTCCGAGGAATCCCCAGCGGAAGCCCGGGCCGCCGGTCATGGCCCGATCAAGATCCTCGGGGCTGACGACTCCCTGCTCGACCAGGTGCAACGCTTCACGAAACACGGCGAACTGCAGGCGGTTGCCCACGAAGCCGGGCACATCGCGGCGGACGTGGATCGGCTGTTTGCCGAGTTCGACGGCGAGCTCGAGCAGTTGCTCGATCAGCTGCGGATCGGTCTGTTCTCCGGATATGACTTCGACCAGCGGCACCAGTTCGGCGGGGTTCCACCAGTGGAATCCCGCGACCTGCTCGGGTCGTCGAGTCGCCTGTGCGAGGGTGGTGATCGAGAGGCCTGAGGTATTGGAGACCAGGGCGGTGTGAGCTGGTGCCAGGCGATCGAGTTCGGCAAAGACCTCGCACTTCAGCTCGATGTTCTCGGGCACCGCCTCGATCACCAGGTCGGTCCCGGCGAGGGACCGAGCGAGATCGGTGGAGGTGTTGAGCCGTTGGTCGCCTTCGAGCGAGGCGGCCGCGGTCTGCAGGCCGGCGTGTTCGAGTCTCAGGCGGCTGGTGGCGATTCGCTCGAGGGCTCGTTGAAGAGCCTGGGGGTCGACGTCGGTGAGCGTGACATCGCGGCCGTGATCGGCCAGGCACTGTGCGATTCCGGCACCCATCGTGCCAGCTCCCAAGACCACAACCTGCGTCCGCGACTCCGTGTCGTGTCCGGTGTCTGCCATCGTCGACCTCCTGTCGGTCACAGCGGTGCATCCGCCGGCATTATAAACGCAGCCCTCTGTGGGGCAAGCAAGAAGGGTCCGTATTGCACTGATCGAACGTGATGCGGCGTCGGGAGCGGGGAGGACATGTGACTGGGTTCAGGATGACAACTCAGTTGCGTCGGCCTGGTTTCCCGGGCACGGCGGCAGGCAGTTTGAAGTCAGCGGGTACGAGCGGCACCGGGACTCCCTGGGTCGGGATCGGCTTCTTGAGTGTCCAGAGGATGCCCTGGACGACCAACCTGCGGTACTCGGGCTTCCGCCAGTTGTCGTGAAAGTGAAGTCCACTGAATCCGAAGCTGCGTCCGCCACCGGGCCGTTGCCAGGCCCAGGAAACGGTTTCGGGGGAGCCGTTGATCGGCACCTTCAGCAGGGGCGTGACGCTCGAGGGGCCAGCCACGAACTTCAGCTTGTAGTAGAACTCGTCCTTGACCTCGAACGGCCCGATCCCGTTGAGCACCGGGTGTGTCTTGGCCGAGGGGGACGCGGGTGTGGCGCGGGCGGTGACGACGGTGTACTTCCGATCGGGGCCTCCGTGGCAGCCGCCCAGCAGCGAGAGGAAAGCGGGGATCGGCTCGGCCTTGCGGGTGCCGATGCCCCAGTGCAGGCCGGTCAGCCCACCACCTCGTGCCGCGAGCCTCTGAAAGGCCGCCAGCCGTTTCGCGTCGCCGCTTAGCCACCTGGCGCCTTCGGAGACGAACAGCACCGCGGCGTCGGCTCCATCGAGCAGTTCCGGTCCCCGGGGCCAGGGGTCGTTGGCGTGAACCAGCAGTGCCTGGATGCCGCGTTGGCGTTGCAGCTGCCCGGCAATGATCCTCATGCCCGCCTGGTATTCGTGAGTCGTCCGCGGATGTCCGTCGGGGCTGTGCCACAGCAGGAGCACCCGGAGCGTCTTCCTGGCGGCGGGCTGTTCGTCTGCCGAAAGCGCGCCCGGGGGGTGCAGCAGCAGCACGAGCGATGCGGCGAGTGAAATCCGTATCCACTGGCTGGTCATGGCAGGGTGTCTCGGCAAACCGGGTGGGGGGTCTTGTGTGAATCGCTGTGGAGCGAACTTGAGAAAACGCTGCCTGGTGGCGGGTTTGATGTACGGAATTGGTGGTCGGAGACCACTGTTAACTACAGGAGACGCTCTGGAGGGGAAAGCCACCCCGCCGTGACCGGTGCTCATGCGAGCGACGGAACCCGCGAAGGAACAAGCGCATGCGACTGACTCTCAGAACACTGCTGGCCTATCTTGACGACATCCTCGAGCCCGAGCAGGCTCGGGAGATCGGCAAGAAGGCGGCCGAAAGTCCGTCGGCGTCGACGCTGATTGGCCGGATCCGCGAGGTGACTCGACGCAGGCGGCTGACGGCTCCGGCGTTGACCGGTCCCGCCGCGGGTCTCGATCCCAACGTCGTCGCCGAGTATCTCGACAACACCCTGCCGATCGAAGGTGTCGCCGATGTGGAGCAGGTCTGCCTCGAGTCGGACGTGCACCTGGCGGAGATGGCTGCCTGTCACCAGGTCCTGACTCTGGTCCTGGGCGAGCCGGTGACGGTGGTTCCGGGAAGCCGCGAGCGGATGTACGCGTTGGGGGCCAGTCGAGTCGAGGACGTGCTGGGTGCCGAG
>Ga0310124_10001265_pt1 | contig 17563 bp, 10 predicted proteins | sample CB11b_AW_Bot5_MG_FD_203507 | JGI IMG/M metagenome (GOLD analysis project Ga0310124, IMG submission 203507) | Marine microbial communities from Western Arctic Ocean, Canada - CB11b_AW_Bot5 | ecosystem: Environmental > Aquatic > Marine > Oceanic | place: Canada: Western Arctic Ocean | collected... | reverse complement strand
CCATCACGAGTGTGGCCAGCAAAACGAGAACGGCGGCAACCGCCCCTCCGATTAGCATCAGGTTCGGCGAACTCGAGGTGGAACTCTCTTGCTGAGTGTTGTCTCCCACTCCGTCACCATCAGAATCCGTCGTCTCGTCCGGGTCATTGGGGAACGCATCGGCGTTGTCTCCAACTCCGTCGCCGTCCGCGTCCGCGGACTCGTCCGCGTCGTCGGGGAACTCGTCATCAGCGTCCAAGACTCCGTCACCGTCTGAGTCAGCGGGCAGTTCCTCGCCATCGTCGGTCAGTACCCCGTCATCGGTTACGATGATGGTGAGGTGAGCCGGGTAGTAGTTCCCGCCGGAGACCCAGATGTGAAGAGTACCTGCTGGGAGGACGAACGAAGTGAGGCCGTCGTCGTTTGAGATGCTGGCGACCAAAGTCATGTTGTCCTTCACTAGGAGAACCGAGAGGCCTGACACCGGCTGGTTTGCCTCGTCCATCACCGATATCTGAACGATGTCACCCGGCCTCGGATCCGGTGGACTGAAGCTTAGTGTGAGGTTCTCCTGCTGAGGCGGCTCGGGGTTCGGAACCGATATCTCGGAACCAAACGCTGCTACCATCGTCGCATTGTCTCCCGAACCCTTCTGTGCCACTGCAATCACGGTGTAGTCGTCGTTTGGTGATGAGAGGATTGGCAGTCGCAGGTCGGCACTAGAGCCAATTCCCCAAGCGACTGAGTCTAAGGTGCTGAACAAGTCATCGACCATGTCGAAGATTTCGTCATCGGTCATATCCTCGTCACCAGTACAGAATTCCTGCTCGCCGTTTTCGGTTCTGTATTCATCTGGATAGTATAGGAACTCGTATCCTTCTCCGTACCCAGTATTTGAGGTCAGTGTGTAGGTCCCTTCATCGTCTTCATCCAATATGAAGTTAGCATAGTATCCATCCTCCCACTCTTCCATGTTCCAGTCACTCACAGGGGTGAGGGTATTACCGTCGCTATCTGTCAAAACTGCATTGCTTGGGTCGTAAGTTAGCAAACCACTAGATGCGTATTTGTTGTTTGCTTTCTGACGCAGCTCGATTCGAACATTGCTATGTTGCCCATCATCCCATCTTTCCTCATGCCAAGCATCCATTATTTCGCAGACCGACACCAGATCCTTCTCGACAGGAATCCATCCACTCAAGGCTTCCCTCGCTTGCACATAACCGAGTTCAGTGAATGCTGAGAAATCGACTGTGGCTGGATCAAAACCATTTCGTGGAGTCGCCAAGGCCAGAATGCGCGTGGCACTCTCATTTCCAGAATCTAGAGCGATGTTGGTTGTCTGTCCAGGGCCTAGAGCGCCGGTCATCTCCAAACTCTCAGGGTCATTAAGAATGAAACCGACATGCAATGCAGTAGGGAATAGTTGACCTTCTTCCAATATCAATGCTGCAATCATGGAGAGAGGTGCTTTGATTCGGACTTCCTGCGTGCGTGTAGTGTCTCCTTGCTGGAACTCAAGCTCATGAGATTCAGCCTCACCCCAATCATCCTCACCAATGTCTGGGAATGCTATCGAGAGATCTACTGGCATGATTGCTAGGGTGACCGTGAACTCATCTTCATCCATACCCGATGGTGTTACTGAAATTGGTGTCAAGCCGCTGCCGCCAGGCTGAACTGAATAGACGGGTATACCGGCCAAGGTGGTCTCCTCGGTCAATCCACCTAGGGAAATCGAAGCCTCGGTGGCTGCGACAATGTTCATCCCCACTCCTGTCAGAGTCTCCCCATCTGAGCGGACTACCTTGGTCTGCACGATGCTGATATAGGCACCCGGTAGGGAGGGCGTGGCCGTCATGCTGATCTCACCATCGTTGTCTGAAGTGAGGATTTGTTCATCCATGACCTCAATTGGCCCATCGGTGATGAAGCCATTGATTATCAGTGGAGATGGAGTTGCAGAATCATCCATTCTTAGGTAGCATTCACCCATTCTGAAGTTTCCTTCAAACCATCCTTCCCCATCTTCTCCTTCGTGCCAGAAGCCTTTGTCAACGGTGAAGTTGGTGGAATGTTGAACCTCATTTCCATCCATGTCAAAGAAGGTGATGGTAATGTCAAATTCTTCTTGAGTTCCGCTTGCATAATCATGGCTCCACCACTCCTCTTGAGAATCTGATTCATTATCTCGTTCTGAAGTAAATCCATCTCCCCAATCGACTACCACATGTTCGAGGTCCGGTTTATCGAATTCACCCTCATCGTTTCTGAAGGTGTCGTAACGCCATCCAATGTCTACATGATGGCCATACCCATATCCTTCGCTTACAGTACAGCCAGAAGTTCCCGGAAGAGGTACTTGCTTCATAATCTCAAACTCGAGGCCGTTCACAGTAGTTCCAGAAGTCGTAACATCCACTAAACCACTCAGTCCTGAGATATGGTTACTAGCGTCCCATGATGAACCACTGCCAGCAACTTCGATATCATTTTCCAAACTGGATGCTTGTGGGTATTCTCGGTCGTCATCATGGCCACTGTATGGGCTGATAGTTACACTAACATCCCCTGTGAGATCATTACCAGTATAATTTCCAGTGAACTCGGTCTCGGTTCCAGCCCCTCCTAACACTGAGGTAATTTCCACATCTCCATCAGGTGAAAATTGTGCAATAGCACCTTCAGCAAGTTGGGGGGATATGCGAATGATGGCGACATCAACCTCTGCACCTTGTACAGGACCGGTTGCGTCGTAGGAAAGTGCGCTCAAGGTGTAGGGTGAATTGACTGAAGTAGTCTCATCTTGGACAACTATGACGCCTAGTGCAGAGACGATGAAAATCTCATCAAAACCTTCCCACGCCATTGTAGCCATCATAGAAGGTCGGAGAGTTTCAAGTCGGAGTTTGGCACTCTCAATATTAGACACATCCCCATTGTAATTCTCCATCGGCTGGGAGAGGGTCCATACTGCGTCTTCAATGATATTCGCGGTCAAACGACCGAGATACTTGCTACGGTCCTTATCCGTTTGCACCAGAACCGCATTAATCGTAACACCATGGTTGTTGGTCATGCTCATGGGGAACCCATTCGGGTAGTCATTGTCATCATCAGGTCCCCAGAAATTCAGTTCTATTCCTAGGTCGAGGACATGTCCATCATAGACGGTAGTGCGAACATCGTAGAGTTCTTCAAAGGCCACAGACTCTTCTGAAGGTGTAGTCTCTTCCTCTTCCTCTTCCTCACCGCCAGGTTCCCACCACATTTCTCTGTCTATTCCAGAAGCATTCTCTGCCCAGTCTGCGAAATCCATGAGGACAACACCGGATTCATTCCAAACCTCATTTTGTACTGAAGTCAAGAGGTGATCAATAATGTCCTCTGGAAGAGTGTTGAATTTGTCGAAAGCGTCATTCACATAGGCTGAGGATGTGCTTGACTCCATGTTTGCGGTCCAAGCCTGCCCCTCGGTGGTCTCGAGGAGCTTCTCGTATTCCCAGATGATATGGTCTGGTATGCCATCCCCATCCGTGTCAAGGATGTCGGATTCGCCGTCGATTTCTTCTCCCATCTCAATCCATCGAACAATAAAAACTTGGAATGGAGTCATGTTACCCATGTCACCTTCCATCAATGGTTCGGCCCATGCCTCCAAGGCATCCACGATAGCATCGGGGTGACCTGATACAGCAAGTAAAGCGATATTTTGCATGATGGTCTGAATTGCTTCAAACTCCTTGGTGTTGTTTACAAGGTCGTCTAGCGCCTCCCTCAGAGCGAGCCATTCGTCGCTGCCGAGAAGTGCATTGTATGCTGCTTCAAAATCACCAGTTCCCTCAAATCGAGTGAAGTTCTCTATCGAATCAAACAGTCGGAAGTATTCACCAACCTCATCGAAATCATCGAATGTCCGAGGCAGTGGGAATTCGGCAGCATAGAGCATGAGCCCAGTGATGAATGATAGCCCTGCATTGGCATCATCTGAATCTAACAATACCATCAATGCATCTAGGAAGTTTGCTCCTGCAGACATATTGTACTGATTGTGTCCTGCATCGAGCATGGAATCCCACAGTTGCTCACTGCCACCTAATCCCTGACCCTCGGTTGCAACCGCTACGAATGTAGACCAAGTTCCGTTTCCGATGACTATCGACTCCAATGAATCGAACTCACCCTTGATGTCTAGACAGGGATTTGCCGCATCCCAAGCGTCGTCCATGGCTTGGAGAACCTTCTCAATTTCGCCACGGAAAACTTGAACCAGTTGCGTCGGGTCATCCACAGCGACCAAGACCCCATCTTCTGCAATCACTCTGGCGCCGTACACTCCGCCAACAGAGTTGCTGGGAATGGTGTAAACCCCTCCCCATCTCATGGTGTTGGCATCGTCCTCGTGAACTCCAACTCGTGTCAGTACGATAGTATCGATGACGACTCCCGAACCGGGTAGTCTAGTCGAGGAAATGAGTTCAATTGGGTCGATTTCAGGATACTTGATGATGTCAGCGTAAACCAGAGTAGAATCTGTGTGACCTCTTGTAAGAGCCATTATTTCCACGTCGGCACCAACGCCGGCAAACTTGGTGTTGACATATCCGTCGATGCTCAATGTCTGCGTGCCGCCACCGATGGGCTGGCTGTCATTAGGTGCTGGGATTTGGGCCATGGTGGGTGCCAAAGCCATGCAAGCAAGTAATATTGCGAGCGTTACTGCAGTTCTCTTCATGCACCCACGTGCGCGAAAGACCTTGATATGAGTATGGGTGGTTTATTCAATGCCTCAACGAAGTGATATTCCGAGACTAAGCGCACCATTCTCGTCCAACAGGGATGCACACTCCCAGCCGTCGAATTCCGCTTCGGTCCAAGTCCCCCCACCAGGGGTGAACGAACTGCTGGGAAGGCCAATCGCATCGAGCCAAGTGCGGAGTGGCGAGAACACAGGACCACCTGAACTGGAGACCTCCCAAGCTTGGGCGGCGAGGACCTCGTCACCAGTGACCGGGCACCAAGGGTTGGTATCTTCCACCTCTTCACCGAGCCTGAGCAACTCTCGCATGCTTGCCAACTCTGTGGGAGTCTGGCCATCGTCGAATGTCCCAGCCATCTGTTGCCATGCTGCTGGGTGTTGAACTTGGGTAGGTGTCCTCGCCTCGACGAAGCTCGCGGTTAGGCTGATGTCGGATTGGCTCGATTCGTCACAGAAGAAGTTGCCAGGCAGGCAGCCGCGCGCATCGAGAGTCCCTCCAATGAGTGACTCAACCATTATCCAAGGTCCCGACCGACTTTCCTTTCCTCCGTCTACATCTACGAAGGCGGCAACATACCTGTCATTAGGAATCCAACGGGGCGGGTCGTGCTCGATGACGAGGTCGATTTCATAGGAGGCGTCGCCAGCCTCCCAGTCGACTACCAGCCACTCTCTGACGATGAAGTCGTCCGCCTGATATTCGCGCAGGTAGGTGATGCTCAGTTGTGCCTCGACGCGACCGAGCCTGCCGATGTCGTCGATGAGGTCGGTGATGACCACACTTCCACTCACCTTCACTCCACGAGGGGTCGACGAACAGTCACCGCATCCTTCACTGAACACGGGATGAGACTCCAAGTCCAAAGTCGCCAACGCATCGGTTTCAAAACCGTCGAAGCCGAGTGCGTCCATTGACGAGCGAGTCGAGAGGATGACCGTTCCTGTCAGCCGACTGACCTCCAGTTCGGACTTCGCCTCCTCCTCGGGCTCGATTCCGATGGTGATAGTCGCCAAGACCACGATTGCGAGGACCACCCATTCGATCATGTTGCTATCAGTGATGGTTTAGACCCCCTCTTCGATGATTCCCGTCACTTGCAGATTATTTTGTGGCTTGAGTTTATCCCCGAGGGATGGCATGAGCAAACCAGTTTACGAACAAGCACACACCCATTGAATCTGAATTCATTCCAACCCATTGGTTAATTGACGGAACGCCGACAAGGGTCCATGCTCCTAGGACTGACCGGCCGAAACGGCTCGGGCAAGAGCGCAATCATCGACTGGTTCGCCGAACGGAGTTACGGCACCAGTTCCTGCTCTGATTCGATTCGCCAATGGCTGCGAAACAACGACCGAGAGGTGACTCGCGAGAATCTCATCGAAGGGGGCCGAAATCTGAGGGCGGCCGGTGGCCCGGGCGTTCTCGCCGAGATGCTGCTCGCGATGATTGGCGAGGAAGAGAACCACGCCATCGACAGTATACGCACCCCGGCTGAAGTTGAGGCACTGCGAGTACGTGATGATTTTCTGTTGATTGAAATCCGCGCCGGTGAGGCGATTCGCTGGGACCGATTGAGTTCGCGCGGGCGAGCTGGCGACTCGACGACATTCGAGGAATTCAAGGCGGCAGACCAAGCGGAGTTGGAGGCGCACGACGAGAGCGGACAGGCGCTACTAGCCACAGCGAAACTCGCCGACATCGTGATTCACAACGACGGCACTCTTGAGGAACTCCACGCCCAACTTGAAGCGCTTATGGCCTCATTCGACGACTGAATCGTCTGCCTCACGACAGGCACTTGACAAGTGAATTTCGTGTGGGGCGCTCAATCCGTGAGCTCACCGCGTGGATCCTTGGGACCCTCTGTTCGCTGAACTACAACCCCGTACAACTCAAGATAGTCCACCCCGTTCGCACCACCGAAGCCACCGTCGACCACAATGACCCTTGTGATTCCTGCATGGTGGATTAACTTGGCACACATCATGCACGGCTCACCCGTCACAATCATCCAGGCGTTCTTCGTCGACACCCCGTTCGCCGCAGCGTTGCAGACCACATTCATCTCTGCGTGATGGCAGCCAATCTCGATTCTAGTCCCGGACACAACCTTCTGATCATCCCTCAGGCAAGTGTCTCCACCACAAAGTTCTCCGCCACCGCGCGGGCCACCGTTGTAGCCGTCCATCAGAATGACATTGCGCTCCGGGTCTACCAACAGAGCGCCGAACTTAGCCCGCGGACAATTGCTCGCCTTTGATAGCGCGAGGCACTGTTCGATGCGAATTCGAAGGTGCTTCTCCTTCATCTTAGCCACCGACGCTCTCTGCGCTGACGAACAGGCCCTATGAGCCTTGTCAAGTCCAGTAACTCTTCTCAGGACTGGGGCGGAGTGTGGTCATCGAATCGCTGTCGTCATAGCCGAGGGCATTCAGTAGGTTTCCGGCTAGATAGATACTGCCAATCGCGAGAACCGGTTGGATGGGGTCGCCCTTCGCCAACTCGACCGCCCGCGCCAATGCCTCGGTTGGGTCTGGGACCTGCTCAACCTTCGCCGGAACCCCCTGTGCCTCCAACTCCGCCGCCACCACGCTCGCTGGAACTGCTTTCCGCCGCCCTTTTTGTGGTTCAGTTACAACCACATGGTCAACCTCACCGCCGACGATGAGTTCCACGAGAGGATGCAGAAAGCCCACTAAATCAGCCTGAGGGGTACAGCCGAGCAGAATCACGCCCGGCATCGGTGCGGCGTCTCCCTCCATCTGGATTCGCATCTGCTCGCAGACCTTCTCCATACCGCTCGGATTGTGGGCAGAATCGAGCAGAATCGGCACACCATCCGCTTCCAACCACTGCATCCTGCCCGGCCAAACCGTGTGATGTACGGCGCTCTCGACCATCTTGGCGGCATCATGGAAGTGAGCGATGTCCAAGACCAACTTCGCCAATCTGGCCGCCTCTTTCTGATAGGTTGACCAACCGTCGAAGCCATCGAAGTCGGGAATTGGCCGATGGCTCTCGTTGGCGCTGTTGAAGCGGATTCCCATCGCTCGGTCGTATCTCCACCAGTAGGCGCGACCGTGGTCAATCACGGCATCCTCAATCGCCTTTCGCGCATCAGCGTCGTAGTTCCAGCGAGCCACCAGCGTAGCCCCGGGTCTCGCAATCGCCGCCTTTTCGGCCGCAATTTCAGCCAGAGTATCACCCAACACATCGGTATGCTCCAGCGCCATCTCGGTCAGAACGCATATGTCGGCGTAAACGAGCCGCGTTGAATCCAATCGACCGCCTAGGCCTGTCTCGATGACTGCCCGGTCTATGCCCGCTTCGGAAAACGCCAGCATCGCCACCAGGAAAGTAGCCTCGTAGTAGGAGGGGAGAGTAACCGGCTCCATCAGAGCCACCTTGCGCACCCTACCCAATGCAGCATCAAAACTGGCAGGAGATATCGGAACGCCGTCAATTCGGATCCTCTCCTCCACGAAGCAGAGATGCGGTGAACTGAACATGCCGCAGCTTCTCCCTGAGAGGGAGAGTGCATTTGCGAGAATCACACAGCATGAGCCCTTACCGTTGCTGCCCGCCACATGGATTGAGGGGAAGCGCAACTGAGGCATTCCGAGCCGGGCAAGCAGCACCGCAGTCACCTCAAGTCCCGGCCTCATGCCTATGCCGCGCAACTCTTCGAGCCAGCCTCGCACATCACCCACTCGACTCCCCCCGGGACCTACCGTTGCACGGTCGCCTTGAAATGACCTTTGAGGGTCGGACGGCCATGAGCGGCGTGGGAAGAGTGGCTGTTCTGAAGGATGCGATGTTGTCGCAGTGGCGCTCCATGGGCGGTATGGCGGCGATGTTCGTAGGAACTATTCTCATAGCAATCTACATCCAACCCTACTGGGACAGACCGGAATCTCGGGCGTTCGGGGAAGCGGGCACTACGAAGGCGGGTTTCATCCTCATCGAGTTCGTTCTGATTCTTCTCTTCACAGCCATCATCATCTGGTTGGCACGCAAGGGTCTGCAATGGATAATCAAGTGGGCAGTTCTCTTCATCCTCTGGATTTCGCTTGCATATGCTCTGATTCCTCTCGCCTCCTACGCAATGGACACACCAGACGAACCGTTCGAGTTCCGTGCCGAGGCGGGAGAGGGAGAATTCCTGCTGAGTGAGGTCGATGCCAGCGCCTTCATGCTCGTAAATGACACTCATCTGATGCGTATGCAAGACGCCTCTGCGCTTCAGGCGGGTGGCGGCGTGAACACAAACTGGAGTTGGTCGATACACACAGGTGGAAACGGAACAGTTGATGATTCCTACCAATACTCTGCCCATCCAGTACATCTGCTCACTCAAGGTGAGAAAATAGTCTACTGCGACTATGTTCGCTGGATCGAGTTGGAGGCTTCGACCGGCGCTGAACTCGACAGCCATGACGGAAACTGCGAAGTCGGCTTCAGAGATGGGGATAACAAGTGGTCTGTGGTAGACAGATATCTCACCAAACAAGACCCCTTCCGAGAACACCAATCCAACCACGGTTGGGTATTCATCATGCCAGAGGGATACCTTGGAAATGAACACCTTCTCGCCACAGCGCCGGCTGAGGGCCAAATCCTGCTCGTCGCAGAGCACTGGGCTGGATTAATCGAAGTTCCACAGCAGCAGCATGCTGGCGAGTTCGGAGATGTGAATGTCACCGTCGTCTGGGGAATGACCCCCGACGCCGGTGATCGGTTCACCGCGGCGACTTGGGGGGAAAGCCCCTATGCCACATCCACCGATGGCGATGAGAGATTGCTCCTAGTAGGTAGTGAGAATGGGAAGGTCCAGGGATTATCTTGGGCGAATGGCACCCTTTCGGTTGAGGAGCATGTCAAATTCAATGAGCGAGAGGCGTTCGATGGTCCGATTCGGGGGCTGATGCTCGCAGACGACCAGGGTGACGGTTACATCGATGTCTTCGTGGTCGACGACGACAGACTCCGAATGTTCTCTGGCTGGTCTCTCGTCGAACGACTCAATGTGGCGGCCCCTGCCGGCAATGGAACCGTTGGAATGACAATCCACACGGTGGACGACCCGGCGTGGGAGAAAGTTGGAATCGACTATGGAGTCCTGACCACAATCGAAGCAGACGGCTGGCAGAGTGGAGTCATCTCGACACCGGCCACAGAACCCGCCTTCATTATGCAGGACTCAGCCGGCTACTGGCTCGCAGTCAACTGGTCGCACATCTTCGCTATGGTCTTCGCAACAGCCCTCATGGCAGCCCTCACCATCCGTCCGGAATGGTATGTCGTGAACACGGCAGGAATCCTCACGGGCGCGGGCGTGATTACAATCATCGGAGTGAGCTTCGTTCCAACCCTGATCATCATCTTCATGGTGGTCACCGCGGTATACGACTGGTACGCTGTCTACAAATCCAAGCACATGCTCGACCTCGCCGACACGATGATCGGGCTCAAACTGCCGATTCTGCTGGTCGCGCCACAAAGTAAGGGATACTCCTTCCTCGACGAAGGTGACGGGGCGATGACCGACATGGACCCTCAAACCGAGTATTCCCAAATGGGCGGAACTGAGGGTGGGGGCGCGGCAGTGGCCACAGACGCCGACTCAAGCCTCCCAGCAGCGCCACCCCCTAGAGCAAAGCCGGCAAAGTCTGGTGGTGACGCTCTCTTCATGGGGCTGGGCGATGTCATCTTCCCCGGTATGTTGGTGGTGTCAGCACTCACCTTCCTTCCGGACGGTGATGGTTACTTCGGACTCTCCGCGCCGATGTTCGTCGCGCTTGGTACGCTCGTCGGCGGGCTTGTGGGCTACTTCACGCTGATGTCATATGTGGCGATGGGTAGACCACAGGCTGGTCTGCCTCTGCTGAACGGCGGCAGCATCCTCGGCTACTTGGTGGCCGGACTGCTGTCGGTTGGTACGGTTGCCCTCTCATTCGGCATCACCTTCTTCTGAGTGAGGGTGTGGATTGAAGGGCCGAGCCCTATCCGAGGGACGAGGAATATGCTCGACATCAACATGTTTCGTGAACATGCGGATATCGTTCGAGCCGACCATGACAAGCGTGGAATCCCACACGACTCCATCGATGAAGTCATCCGACTAGACGAAGCGTGGAAGAAGGCGCGCTACGATGCCGACCAACTGAGGCGACAGCGCAATGAGGCGGCACGAGGGATTGCCGACGCGAAGAAGTCCGGTGACACTGCCGAAGCTGAGCGAATCCTGGCTGAGGTCTCAGATTTGGGAACCGAGATTGAACGATTGACCGGCGAGGCGGACCGGTTGGAATCGGAGCGGGATGTCCTGCGGATGCGAATTCCGAATGTGCTTCACAGCGATGTACCGGTAGGCGAGGATGAGGGAGGAAACACCCAACTCTCGCTACATGGAGAGAAGCCTGAATTCGACTTTGAGCCAAAGACCCACAACGACATCTTGGAGATGAACAATTGGGTTGACCTACCGCGGGCGGCTAAGATAGCAGGCAGTCGATTCTACTTCCTCAAAGGAGACCTCGCAAGGCTTGAGTTGGCGCTTCAGCAGTATGCTGTCGACTTTTTGACAGGGAGAGGCTACACCTTCGTTCAGCCGCCGGTGATGATGAATCGCAAGGCGTACGAGGGGGTCACGGACCTTGCCGACTTTGAGACTGTGATGTACGATGTTCAACCCGACGGCTTCTACACGATAGCTACCAGCGAACACCCACTCACTGCGATGTACATGGATGAGGTAATCGAACCCTCCCAGTTGCCGATCAAGATGGTCGGAGTCTCTCCCTGCTTTCGGAGAGAGGTCGGTGCGCACGGACAGGGGGACAAGGGGATATGGAGAGTTCACCAATTCACCAAGATTGAGCAGATAATCATCAGCCATCCAGACGACTCATGGGACTTCCACGAGGAGCTCCTCACAAACTGCGTCGACCTGTGGGATTCACTCGGACTGCACTACGAAGTAGTCAACATCTGCACCGGTGACATGGGTACGGTAGCGGCCAGGAAGTACGACCTTGAGGCGTGGCTTCCCGGGCGCGGGGAGTACAAGGAGGTCGTCTCCTGCTCCAACTGCACCGACTATCAGGCCAATCGACTGCGAATGCGCTATCGGACTGCTGACGGGAATTCCGCGGTTCACACGCTGAATTCCACTGCGGTTGCGACCAGCAGGGCGCTGGTGGCGATTGTTGAACAGAATCAGTTGAAAGATGGAAGAGTCGCAGTTCCTGAGGTTCTGCAGCCTATCATGGGCGGAAAGGAAATATTAGAACCTACCAATTGGTAAAATTAATTTTCCAATTGAACAATTACTGCATGAATCGGCAGAACGAGCCGGCGTCCCAGACCACTACACTCTGTCGTCGGGGATGCTGAACTCAGCCGGCTCGATTTCGACGAGGGTTACGCCTTGCTCAACCTGGTCGCCGTCTGAGAAGTGAATCACCGTGACCGTTCCAGCGACATCGGCGCAGATTCGATGCTCCATCTTCATCGCCTCCATCACGACGAGAGGTTGACCCTCATCGACCGACTCGCCAACGGTTGCCATCACAGTCAGAACCTTGCCGGGCATTGGCGCGGTGAGACCTCCGGCACCCGATAGAGAGGATGAGCCACGCTCAACCACTCTCACTTTTGAGACGCGGCCGGCGTGGTGCACCCACCAGACATCGCCGACCTTAGTGAGCAGGATCCGTTCCCTCACTCCGCCTCTCTCAATTGACAACTCATCGGCGGATTGCGTCTGGGAAATCTGTAGGTCGCCAACAGGAACTTCGTCGCCAGCGCAACGAAGAGCGAAGGGGCGCAGTGAACCCTCATGGTCGACCACCGCGGCGAACCACACCTCGCCATCCCGTTCGTTGATAAATTGCTTCACTCATTTCACCTCATGGAAAGTTTCGACTCAATGTCATGAACGGGTTGTATGGGTCGACCAAATCGCCCGAGGATTCCCCGGCCTCATCCAAGTAGAGGCCCCATTTCTCACCTGATGCAGCGGCAAGAACTGCTACAGAATCTTCTGCCTGTGCCGACCATCCAGAGGGCCAGTGCTGTTCGATGAAGTCGGTGGTCGTATCCCCCTCAGCAAAGGCAGGGTGAGAGACCACATCGTGGAGGAACTCGACATTGGTGGTGGTTCCCAAAATCACGAAATCCGTCAGCGCCCCTCGCATCCGCTCAATCGCCCGCACCCTGTCAGAACCGTGAACAACGAGTTTGGCGAGCATCGGGTCAAAGTCGATGGACGCCTCATCGCCTTCACGAACTCCGCTGTCGAGTCTGATACCAGGGCCGACCGGGGGTCTCCAAAGCGAGAGAGGGCCGGTCGCCGGGAGGAAATTATTGGCAGCATCTTCCGCATAGATTCGTACTTCGATGGCGTGACCGCGCGGGGTGATCTCTTCCTGATTGAGTGTGAGTGGAAGACCACAACCGATTCGAAACTGTTCCTGAACGAGGTCGACACCCGTTACCATCTCTGTCACCGGATGCTCAACCTGCAGTCGAGTGTTCATCTCGAGGAAGAAGAACTCACCTCCTACGACAAGGAACTCGACTGTGCCTGCCCCGACATAGTGAACCGACTGTGCCGCGGCAAGGGCTGCTGCCCCCATCTCGTTTCTCAACAAATCTGAGATGTGGGGGCTTGGTGCCTCCTCGACGACCTTTTGGTGCCGCCGCTGGATACTACATTCCCTCTCCAACAGATGGACTGCGTTGCCGTGGGTGTCACAGAGAACTTGGATTTCGATGTGGCGCGGAGAGATAAGTCGGCGCTCCAAATAGACCGTTCCGTCACCAAAGGACGACTGCGCCTCGCGCTGTGCCGATAAGTAGGCCGAATCCAATTCGCCCGCTCCGTCGACCGCCCTCATCCCCTTTCCTCCACCACCGGCAGAAGCCTTCAGAAGCAAGGGGAAGCCGACCTCAGCCGCCCTTGCATGAAGTTGGGCCATCACCTCTGACAAATCTCCTGAGTCGACTAATTCGGCGCCGGGAACGAGCGGCACTCCTGCCTCAGTCATGAGTCGCCTCGCTCTCACCTTGTCTCCCATCGAATCAATCGCCTTCGCCGGAGGTCCGATCCAAATGATGCCGCTCGCCTCGACCAACTCAGCGAAGTCTGCTCGCTCAGAGAGAAAACCGTATCCAGGATGGATTGCGTCTGCTCCGACGGCGCGGCAGGCGTTGATGATGGCCGAGCCGGAAAGGTAGGTTGAGGCGAGATCGTCACCAGACAGGTGAATGGACTCGTCAGCCATCTCCACATGCAGCGGGTCATTGTCGGCGTCACTGTAGATGGCTACCGATGCGAGGCTCATCTCTCGACAGGCGCGGATGATTCGGCAGGCGATTTCACCCCGGTTTGCAATCAAGACCTTGGAGAATTTGAAGGGCGCCTCGGTCATCCAGTCGAGTGTCGCCATGTCGACCACTAATCCTCATTCTTCCCGGTCTGTCCTGTCATACCGACCACTCAATCCTCGCTCTGCCAAGCAGGAGAACGCCTCTCGATGAACGAGGAGAGACCCTCCTGGCCTTCTTCGCTACCACGCATCTGGGAAGTCTTGTCTAGTGTCCATTCTCGCAACTCTTCGTCAGTTCCAATCCATCTGTCGAAGGTGAGAACAAGTTGCTTCGCTTCTGCGACAGCTGCTGGACCAGTGGACATCACTTCGGCGATGATGCCCTCGATTACCTCATCGAAGAATTCGGGCGTACCCACCTGCTGTTCGACCAAACCCAAGCGGATTGCTTCGTCAACATCGATGCGCTTCGCCAACATCGCTAGCCGGCGAGTTTGGGCACTACCGATTTTTCTGTAGACATAGGGGCCTATGACGGCTGGCAGAATTCCAAGTTTCCCTTCTGACAGGGCGATTCGGGTTCTCGGTTCACCAATCACATGGTCGAGACATGCAACAAGCCCTGCTCCACCGCCAAGAGCGACGCCCTGAACCCCTCCGATGGTGAAGCAAGGGTGGCTCCAAAGAGAGTTAAACAGACGGTCGAGGCGCTTCGCATCCTTTCGATTCTCCTCAGAGGTCTGCGAGCCGGACTGCTGCATCCAGCCGATGTCCGCACCCGCACAGAAGTGCTTCCCAGCACCCCTGAAGACGATGACTCGAAGGAACCGCTCGCCTGCCAAGTCCTCCAATTCGCCCCGCTCGGCCGCCGACCTCTCGCTGCTCCAATCAAGCAACTCGCAAACCTCATCGATGAGTTGCGGGTCGAGCGCATTGAAGACCTGCTCCCGCCGAAGTGTGAGATGTCCCACAGCACCCTCCACTCGCAGATCGCACAGTGTCGTCTCCGGCATTGAGTCTGCAATTGAAAAATCGGACATTCCAATTGCTCCTTCACATTCTGAATACGCCGTATTCGGAGTCGGGGAAAGGCGCATTCAGCGAAGCGGAGATGCAAAGCCCGAGCACATCACGCGTATCCCGAGGGTCAATGATCCCGTCATCCCACAACCTAGCTGTGGAATAGTAGGGAGACCCCTCCTCCTCATACTTGTCGAGTATTGGTTGTTCGAACTCGGCCAACTCCTCGCCTTCCATCGGCATCTCACCCTCCCGGCCTCGCTGGTCATTCTTGACCGTCGAGAGAACCCGGGCAGCCTGGGGTCCGCCCATGACTGAGATTCTCGCATTGGGCCACATGAAGAGGAAGCGTGGGTCGTAGGCCCTGCCGCACATTCCGTAGTTCCCAGCTCCGTGGGAGCCGCCAATAATGACAGTGAACTTCGGTACAGGAGCGCAGGCTACCGCGTTCACCATCTTGGCACCATCCTTGGCGATTCCGCCCGCCTCGTATTCTTTTCCAACCATGAATCCGGTGATGTTCTGCAGGAAGACGAGCGGCACTCCTCGCTGGCCACAGAGTTCGATGAAGTGAGTCGCCTTCAGCGCTGACTCCGAGAACAGTATTCCGTTGTTGGCAACGATTCCCACAGGGTAACCGTGAATGTTAGCAAATCCACAGACCAGCGTAGTCCCGTAGCGTGGTTTGAACTCGTGAAATCGTGATGCGTCTACGATGCGCCCGATGATTTCGTGGACATCCACCGGAGTGCGGTTGTCATTGGGGATGATGCCGAGTAGTTCGTCGATGTCGTGGAATGGCGCCTCTGGCGGCTTGACATCCAGTGCGACTTTGTAGGCCGGCCCGACATTCTCCATCACATTTCGAACGAGGTGCAGCGCTTCGTCCTCATCCTCAGCGAAGTGGTCGGCCACACCCGACTTTGAGGTGTGGACATCGGCGCCACCAAGTTCCTCGGCACTGACCTCCTCACCTGTAGCCGCCTTCACCAACGGCGGCCCAGCGAGGAAGATAGTCCCGTTGCCCTTCACGATAATCGATTCATCACTCATCGCCGGAACATATGCGCCCCCAGCGGTACAGGAGCCGAGAACCGCCGAGACCTGCGGAATTCCCTTGCCACTCATCACCGCTTGGTTTCGGAAGATGCGCCCGAAGTGCTCCCTGTCTGGGAATACCTCGTCCTGCATGGGAAGGAAGGCCCCACCGGAGTCGACCAAATAGATACAGGGAAGGTGGTTCTCTTCGGCAATTCTCTGCGCCCGAATGTGCTTCTTGACCGTCACCGGATAGTAGGAGCCACCCTTGATTGTGGCATCGTTTGCTACAAACATGCACTCTCGCCCGTGCACCACTCCTATTCCGGTGATCAGGCCCGCGCTGTGCGCCTTGCCGTCGTAGAGACCGTTGGCAGCGAGTGTGCTCAACTCGAGGAATGGTGTTCCGGGGTCACAAATCTCAACAATTCGCTCACGCGCCAATGTCTTCCCACGCTTCCTGTGCTGCTCGACATACTTTCCACCACCACCCTCTTTCACGGTGGCAATACGGCCCCGAAGAGCCTCGATGAGCGCCTTGTTGCTCACCTCCCGATTGACGAACGAATCGTCAGCGCGGCGGATGGAAGTTGGAAGTCTATCCATGTCGACCCATAGGGTCGATTTCGAACAGGTGCTTGAACGGTGCGGCTCAAGCAGTTGCCAAAACGCCGTAGCATAAGCGTGTGAGAAGACCCAGTAAGGTACCACAAGGGGCGGTGAATCGCTTCAGACGCCGAGCATTAGGCGACCGAGGTCCCTCAAACCGGGAGCGAGCCCGACGGTGAGAAGCCCGAGGATTATCAGCATCCGAAGATGACGATGACGGTTTTCAAATCGCCATTCGGCAAAGAAGAGGACGACGACGAGAGCGAGCAGTGCCTTCACCGCGAAGAAGCCCCAGCCGCCACCGCTACCACCCTCATCGCCACCGGCAAAGCGCATGATGAGCGTTGAGAGAACATGCTTCTCCGAATAGCCGAATAGATCGACTCCGATCCAAGAAGCCATTCCGTCGACGAGTTGCCCGTAAAAGGCCAACAGAACCACCGGCGTCGCAAACGCCGCACGCCGGATTAGTGTCTCTCGCGCTTCGTGTTCGTCGCCCTCGAACGCCTCCCACTGCGCCAGTGACACGCCATTCCCAAGTATACCTAGAGTAACCCCCTCCGAGGAAAGATTCTGAAACGCCTCTGCGCCGTGATTGCGCGCCATTCCAACGAACAACATCGGCGCGCCGAGAACCAAGAGGGCCGGCCAAAGTACCAACTCACCTGCTGTCGACTGAGCCGTTGCGAACTGGGCCAGTCCTATCAGATTCAACAGGCAAGCACCCATTCCAGCGAACAGGAGACTCTTCTCCAAAGGACTCCAATCGCTCAACTTCTGCCTGACAGGAGAATAATTCGATTCCAACAGGAACCAAACCGA
>Ga0310124_10001264_pt1 | contig 17573 bp, 14 predicted proteins | sample CB11b_AW_Bot5_MG_FD_203507 | JGI IMG/M metagenome (GOLD analysis project Ga0310124, IMG submission 203507) | Marine microbial communities from Western Arctic Ocean, Canada - CB11b_AW_Bot5 | ecosystem: Environmental > Aquatic > Marine > Oceanic | place: Canada: Western Arctic Ocean | collected... | reverse complement strand
TGGCACAACTTCTGCATTTCTCGTGTCGCTGCGAAACATTTGGAGTAAGTGCTTGGTAAAAAGTTACACAGCCCCTCTCGTGATGTTTTGGCAGATAGTTTTTGGTGCGCTGTTTATGTCGCCACTCCTGTTTTTTATCAAAGTAGAAGTGACTCCAGTTGATATCAAAAACTTACTGATTCTTGCGCTCTTTGCCACTGCAATTGCACACACACTGATGCTAAAAAGTGTTGCCTGCATCGGCGCTAGAGCTACAGGAGTGATCATGATGATTCAACCACTGTATGCGATAGTGCTTGCCATGTTCCTTCTAGGAGAAATTCCAACATTGCGCGTACTCGCTGGTGGATTACTGGTGATGTCTGCAATGGTGATCGAAACAATTAAGCAGGCAACAAATTCTCAATAGAATACTAATAACTGCTTCACTGCTTCAATGCTTCACTGTTACACTAGTCACATGTTTTGGGCTGATGAATTCGCCGAGCAGATCTCCGAGCGCTTCCACAAAAAAATTACGGAAGGGACTCCTCTGATCATACGTGACGAAAAAACACTTTCTGGCCGAGTGCATATCGGAAGTGTTCGTGGAATTGTATTGCATGGATTGATCTCACAAATTTTGACGGAAAAGAAAATCGCAAACCAGTTTTTGTTCGAACTCAATGACGCCGACCCCATGGATGGTTTACCGGTATATGTAGACCAAAAAAAGTACGCAGCGCACATGGGAAAGCCTCTATTTTCGGTCCCAGGAATTAACGAAGGCGACAAAGACTTTACGACGGGGTTTGGTGAAGAGATCAAAGAGGCAGTAGCTCCGATGGGTCTACCTATCGAGTGGTATCACCTACGGCCTCTGTACGAAGAAGGAAAGTTTAACGATGTTATTACAGAAGCACTCGAAGGTGCCCCTCGCATTCGAGAGATTTACCAAGAAGTTTCGGGAGGTGGAAAGCCCGATGACTGGTTCCCTCTTAATGTCATCTGTCCTACATGCGGAAAGATTGGAACCACTAAAGTCACTGGATGGGACGGAAAAGAAGTCACGTACGAATGCAAAGAGAAGTATGTAGAATGGGCAGAGGGTTGTGGACATAAAGGCTCCATGAGCCCATTTGATGGGAATGCAAAACTGCCATGGAAAGTAGAATGGGCTGCGAAGTGGAAAGTACTGGGCGTAGATATAGAAGGGGGAGGAAAAGACCACTACGCTGCAGGAGGATCCCGTGAAGTTGCGGCTTTGATTTCTAAGGATATTTTCGACTACCCTGCTCCGTTTGATCTTCCGTACGAGTTCTTTAACTTGGCAGGAAAGAAAATGAGTGCAAGCAAAGGGCTTGGTGCATCTGCAAAAGAAGTTGCCGATCTTCTGCCTCCGAAAATTTTGAAGTTTTTGATGATCCGGAAGGAAGCACGACAGCCGATCGACTTTGATCCGGAAGGAAAGACTATTCCAAATTTATTTGATGAATACGACCGCTGCAGCGACCATTACTTTAACCGTCATGCAGAACCATACGAAGGGTACGCCAGAGCGTATGCACTCTCGCAAGCTGATGTTACTCATGAGCCAGAAGATCTCTGGGAAATGCGCTTTCAGGCCTTAAGTTTTATTGTACAAATGCCACATTTAGATATCGATGAAGAGGCAGAGAAACTTAAGGGTTTAGCCCTTACTGATAACGAAAAGGTAGCCCTGCATGAACGTGCAGAGTATGTGAAGAAGTGGATAGATACTCTTGCTCCTGCCGCATATAAGTTTGTCATTCAAGACAAAGCTCCATCTGACTTAGAGCTGAATACGAATCAGAAAAAAGCACTTGTAGAACTTGGGAAGAAACTTGGTGACCTCAAAGAATGGACAGGTGAAACCGTGCACGACAAAATCCATCGTACGAAAGAAGAGTTTGAACTGCCACCGAAAGAAATCTTCCAACCGCTGTACCGGATTTTTATGGATCGAACGAGTGGTCCTCAGGTTGGATGGTTCCTCAGTACGATGAAGCAGGAAGATGTGGCAAAGAGATTGATGAATATAGTACAATAATTATATGACACTCCTCCTCCAACACGCCGACTACGGCCACCTCCTCCCTGCAGCACATAGCCTGATAGAAGAGCATGCAGATGCAACAACAGCTCATTTGATTGCCACAGGAGCTGCTATGGAAGCACTAGCCAAGAAATTTGGTGGAGACACGCAGACTTGGAAAGTTGCAGGAATGCTGCATGATCTCGACTGGGATTGCCTCGATAAAGATTATAAGGCGCACTGTGGAGATACATTAGACAACTTACTAAAAACAATAGAGGCACCAGAAGAATTGCTTGGTGACATTCGAGCCCACTACCAAGCCAAATATGGTGAAGACTACCCACTAGATTCGCAGCTGCGAAAATGTCTGTACTGCGTGGATGAACTGACGGGATTTATTATTGCTGTGACACTCGTTCGCCCTAGTAAAAAAATTGCAGATGTAGAAGTAAAAAGTGTAAAGAAGAAACTGAAAGACAAGGGGTTTGCAGCACCGGTAGATCGCGAACAGATTCGTGCATGTGAAGAATTGCTCGATATTGAACTTGATGAGTTTATTGAGATTACATTGACGGCTATGAAGGGAGTGGCGCAGGATCTCGGACTATAAGGAAGTCTCAGTATTTTTTGGTTCACGTAGTTACCAAAGATCTTTGTGCCTCTACCGAATCATACAATTCAAAAGCGTATTTTTCGTTTTTCATTAGTCTTTTTTCAAGATCAGAAGAAATCTGACACTCATCTTTAAGATTACTATCAAAATATGACGCATTCACCCTCGCAGTCGCACGGATATTCTCTGCACAAAACTCTTCTCCAGCAAGTGTGAGAGCAGTTATAAGGTCTTCGGTAAGATTCTCTTGTCGACCAATAAAATCAAATACATTCAGAGTGTCACAATACAATCGATAAAGCTTAGATACATATCCATCTTTATGCTTGTTAATTATCTTAGAAACAAATGATTCAAACCCACCTTCTAGATATTCTAAATCAATTGCATTTTTTTGCGATTGCATTCTCTTTATGCCAAACGCATACCGAGACTTATACCACGAAAGAGGATGTCGTATAAACGTAAATGTAAAAACAGAATTGAATATTGCTTCTGTAACATAATATGTGGGTGTATGAATACAGCATGGATACTTTGGTTGTACGTTTTCAAGAACGTGGGTCATGCATCGTACCTCTGCTTGTGACAGACCTTCTTGCAGAAGAGCATGACGTACCCATCCCCCTCCTGTCTTGGGAATATGGAAAAAGAGAGATTGAGAGAGGGGTACAGGCATTACTCTTGTAGAGGAATGGTAGTGTGAACATAGTCCCGTATGACTTTTGCGACAACTTCGTTGCCTCGCTCAGAGTAATGACCCCATTTTTTGCGTGCAAAGAATTGATCTATAGTGCCATCTTCTACATGCTGAGGGAACTCATCTGTAAAATCTATATAGTCATATTCTTTTTCATCGAGAAACTCTAAGAGGGTTGCGTGCGGCTTACCTTCGCGCAATTCCTCCTGCTCAAAATTTATATGTGCAGGAAAAATAGCTATGAGTGGATATGCTCCTGTGCTTTTTATGTCTTTAATCAATTCTTCGAAGATCTTTGTGGTCACTAGATACGCTTCGTGATCTTTTTCGTAAAATTCTGCATGCAAATATTCCTTTTTGCGTGAGTTAGTATTTTGTGTCTTCTGGCGAAGTTGTTTTTTTACGACAAACCATAACCGCACAGAAGGAAGCTTCTCCCACATGCTACTACAACGATTTTCTGATACGAATCTATCGTACTGTGCAATCCTTTGAAGCTCTCGACAGGGATTCTTTCGCAACTCTCTATAGTGCTCTCTCGATGGGAATGGATTTGGAATAAGTAGTAACTCTCCATCTTCTAGAATAAAACGTGGCTTCGTTATGGCTCCTGCTTTTTTGTTCATGTGTGGGCGATACACATTGACTGATCGGCGCATACCTCCGTTAAAGAATCCAATCATTACAACATCTGATGTATATCCTTTTCCTTTGTCTTTATAATGCAAATACACCTGATCGAGACCAGCTCCTGGCAAACCAAAATTGAGAACCTCCCATGTAGGCTCCATATTTTCTAATGCTACCTGAAAAGTACTACTTAGTTGTACCTCGCTCCCAAATGTAAATGAATCCCCAAGTGTAGAAATACGATAGGTGTCATCTGTAGAGTCTTTTGTGTACTCTTTAGATCCTCGTAGACCTTGGCTATTAATCTGATCTAAGGCATTTTCTGCTACCCAGTTTTTTTTAGGGCTCCAACCGAGTAGAGGGTCGTGCGCCAGATGAAACGATGGATCATCAAAAAATCGATCGGAAGTTTTCGACTGGTTTAAAGAATATGAAAGGTACTGTGGCTCATAGATAATACCTTTCCACCTATCCAAAATTTCTAATGCTGCAAAACATCCTCCTTCTAAAAAACCGTAGAGGACCATGATAAGCGAAAGAGAGAAAATTATTTTTCTTCTAGGTGACAGCCATTCTACTACACCATCCTTTTGGGTCATTAGTGTGCAGTATACACAACTGTTTTCTTTGCAAATCTTTTGCAACAGGATCTTTATCAATACCAACAATGGTTCCTTGCACGAAGAAATCAGCCCAAAATTCAAGACATCCCCCTTTTTGGACACCAATTTCAAGTATGGTAATCGGATCTGTTCTTTGAGATGCAAAAGCTCTTTCATAGTGCTCGAAGTATCTGAAGCCTTTTCGTGTTGCGTACAGAGTTGGATCTGGTAAGTCCATACGCTGATTGTACCACCTCATTTTGTCATGCACGGAAATTACGTTTTTTGTGCAACAATGATCTGATGCAAAGAACTTTGTTGGTCGTAAAGCGTTCCATCGAAATCTCCATATACTGCACACAAAGCAAATTCCTGATTCTCCAGAAATGCTGCTACGGTTTCATAACCATACGATCGCACGAGTTCCTGGTCGACTATCACCGCACTTTCTTCCGAATGTTTGTGCTGAATTATTGATGTGAACACTGCTTCGTGTACCTGTTCTTTAAGCAGAGTCCGGCGACGTGCAATCACTTCGACTTGATAGTCATCTGTCTCAAATGTTCTGGTGACCACTGATGGCTCCGATGGTTTACGAAAATTATGAGAGTCGAGAACAAGAATCCCATTGGGTCTCAAATGTACAAAGCAACGCTCCAAAAAAGCAGAAAGATCCTCTGGCCGGGAGAGGTACGGATATGCCTCCCACATACAGCTAATGCAGTGAAATGACCCGCTCACTTCAAAGGTACGCATATCCCCCTCTGTGTACACAGTATTTGCATCTTGTGCACGTGCCTTCTCGAGCAAAGAAACAGATGCATCAACCCCCTTAGTATGATAACCACGTTCCGCAAGAGTCCTTATAATTCTGCCTGTACCACAGGCGACATCGAGGAAAGATGATACATCTCCTTGATATTTCTTGGCTTGTGTTAGCAAGAAATCTACCTCACTTTCTGTTGAAGTTGTCCGTGGAGAAATCAAATCAAATATTTCTGCCATCTGACCATAGTAGTTTTTTTGTTTAGAGTAATCTGCAAAAGAAATACCCTCTTCCTCTAATTTTTGAAACGGTGTGTAGTACGTCGCACTGCAAAAAGGGAAAATGAGATTAGGCATTCGGAGTTGATCTACGGAATCAAATACGAGTTTTACCACACTGTGCTGTTCATCGATAGGAGCGATGTAGTTATAGGCAATATTTTGCAATTCTTCTGGGCCAATCGGAAGCGGGTCACTACAACGACCATACAGCCTCTCCCACTGAAAAATCTGTCCGGGTCGGCGGTCCGGATTTGCACTATGACTTTTCCACCCCAGAAGAATCTTTCTGCGCAACTGCTCTTCGGAACGTACGGGAAAATGCGCAATGTACAAATCAGTCGTTACTTGTTCGGGGAACTTTTGCTGTGTTACTTTATTCAGAAGATGATGACTTCCCAACGGAATCACTGATGCGTTTTTGCGTACAAGCGCAGCAGGAATGAGAATTTTATGGTACTGCGACTGCTCAACCAAGCAACGGTGGCTCACTCTTTTAAGAACATTACGCTCTAGCGAATTATCACTTGGTGTTGGAACATATGTTTTCCACGGAATCAGTGTCACAATATCAGTCGGGAGATGATCACATAGTTTCTGTAGTGAATTTTCCACAGAGGTTTGTAGGAATTCATCGGCATCGAGAGGGAGAACCCAATCGACTCGATCATCTTGCAGCACCTCTTCGAGTAGAGCGGTAAGTGCAGTCGATTGCCTGTAAGCTAGGCTGCTATCAGTTCGAATATCTATAGGAAGTCCTTCGCAGATCAGTTGCCGCAACATTATCTCCGACTCATCTTCTGTACGATGAAGAATAATGATCATACGGTCAGCATTCGATATATGATGACGGACAAATGTTTCTAGGATATCTGCCTCATTTCTCGCCCATGTGATAGTAACTATAGACATAGTGTAGGGGGGGGGTTTTCCGTTTTGATGAGCGACGGCCACTTGCTATGATACGTCAGTGTCTGACACTGTAAACCAGATTATTGGAAAAAGGCAAATACAAGAGACTCTCTCTCTGCATTGCGTCGACGATCTGGAAACATACACATATGATGACTACCAAAAAACGACAGACCTCGCCGTTCGTTTGATAGCCGATAAGCCAGGAGTTCTTTGTATCGGATCGTTCGGTCATGTGGGCACGCCAGGAGTCTCTGATATTGATATATTCGTCATTGTGGAAGATGAACACTATGTATCTTCTTGTTCTGTGATTAATCAATGTGTACGCACTATACCAAACGCATCGTTTTTCTTTCCTCATAAAATTTTTGTTTTTCCACAATCACTTGTTCCTTTGAAAAAAATCCTCTTTTTTGAAAACACCACCGATACAGACATCGTGCTGTGGGGGGACGCAACAATTCTTTCGTGCCAACAGATTCCAACGCTTCAGAGTATTGCAGTCTCGTCAGCAATCTGGAGCAGCACTGTGTGGAGGATAGTCTGGAATCTTCATAAGGGGCAACGAGGACTTCGGTCGCTTCTCCTTCTTCTACAAAATATTGTTCAGCAAATTGCACAGGATTTGCACGTGCTGGAAGATGAAATAGGGAAAGAAACTATTCAGAAATGGGGAAAGGTAATGAGGGAAAAGGTGTTGATGGCCCCCTCTTCTACCAAGAACGAAATTGTATCGCAGATATTGCAAGAGGCAATTACACTGTGGTTACAAGTGGAATGGCGTATGCAGGAGTGGTGGAACCAAGCAAATTTGTCATCGGGAAATCCTCTGCTCTCTGTAGATGATCACGACATTTGCTTCTCCGATACGCCACAAGCACCGGCGGCAGGAATGTGTGTTCTTCCTTCCTACTATATGCATATTCTCAATACCGAATCGGTGATACAAAATCCGTGGAAACAGGCTCTGGATCTACGTCGATCATCAGAACATATCGTAATGCAGTTTGCTCGTGCACACGACTTGGAAGAACACGCACTCTTCTTGCACGGAAATCAAGGAATCTTTCCTACCCCATTCAATCTTCTTTTTGACTACACCAAAACACAGAGTGCGCAGTACGATGACTGTGCAAGTCTGTATGCGCAGCAACGAGACCAATACTACGCTAAGTATCCCAATGATTCCCGCAAAGCCCTCCTTGAACATCTGGATACTCCAATAGAAGGCAAGCGTATTCTGGATGTCGGATGCGGTACCGGAGATGATGTGCAGCACATGATTGACCTTGGGGCAGATGCTTATGGTATAGATGAATCTGGTAGCATGATCGATCTTGTTGCTGAGCGTTATCCAACGCTCAAAAACGTACGTATTGGCAATGCCCGAGATACAGGTTTTTCGGATAATTTCTTTGATATGATAACAAGTAAATATGCTCTGCATTACACAAATGACTTGCAAAAAGTTTTTCTAGAAATGAAAAGAATTCTACGACCGGGTGGCATGATGCTCTGCGTTGAAGTGCACCCACTCTACACACTATTTATGAAGGAGAAACGCATCTACCAAAGTGGCGACATTACTCAGGTTCCATTGTTTCAGGGTGCTCTCACTGTGGAAGCTCCGAGTCACACATTTTCCGACTATCTTGATGAAACAATACTGCAATCTTTTGATGTACAGTCATTTCGAGAAGGTCCTCTGTGTTCCCTAGATGCAGAGACATCTGTTCCTCTGTTTTTTGTCCTGAAATTACGTAAGAAAGACTAATAGCTCATGCCACAAAAGGACATTCTAACAATCTGAATTACCGTTGGTTGGCGTAAAAGCTCCATCTGATCTAGTACAAGATGGAAGAATTTTTCAATTCCCCATAAATATACCACTGATCATGGTAATCCTCTGGCCATCCGCCTTTCGTAGAATCGATATGGTAATCTTTTAACAGATTCATGATATCTGCTTCTCGGAGCACGGTCTTCGTTGAATGAGAACTCAGCTCATGTGGGGGCGATCGAAACCATGTAGAAAAGAAATTTCCATTGGGTTTTAGCGCCCTTGTGGTCTCTTCAATATATCGTTTACAGATCTCAAGAGTCTCAAGGTATGTATAGACTGAAGCGGTAATCACAACATCGAATGGTCCATCAGGGAAAATAATATTCTCTGGTATCGGCAAAAGGTATACCAACAAAAAGCACCTATTTGCGGAATGAAGTTCCAGTATCCCGGACAATACGAAGCATATCAAGATGTATGGGAATACCTTTTCGATAAGCGTACGACCATGCGCATGATTTTCCTGTACAGAAAAAACCTACTGCACCAAAGTATTTCCACATTTCAACGTAAAGCATTTTATCTTCAGTATGGCCTACATAACTGGATTAAGGGGTCTTGTACCCATGTCCCCCGTGGAGTGCACGTCAATACAAAGCAGCTATTCGAAATATTGGAATTTAAAGAAGATCATCAAAGAAATTTACAAGCACTGCAGCAGAAATTTACACATACTTGTACCATAGAGTACGAAGATTTAATTACTAATACTAAAGAAACTCTGCAATCGGTGTTATCGTTTTTGGGAGCAGATACTATGCAATTGAACTCCAGTATCCTTAAAATTTCACCCACCGACATACGTGAATCAGTACTGAATTACGATGAAATAGAGAGAGCTCTGCGGGGCACTTCCTATGAGCATTTTCTCTGAACTACATCGTAGGATTTTCTGTGGTGTGATGCACCAGTGTTTCATCCCACGTATGTTGAATTTTATCCCATACGTTCTCTATGAAGGGTTCTAGAATTTTCTCCGCATATGCTCTGTCTTTCCATACTCTTGGATAGAGTACCGACGTATACGGTATATCATTTTGCTCACAGTATACTATGAGCCGAAACACACTGTAGTAGCAGTAAAATGTATCTTGGCTCATACGGATATGCTCACGTTCTCCCTTACCCGCCCTGTCAAAAAGGGTTGCTACGGACTTATTGCGGGCCCCTGCTTCGCGTAAGCAAATGAAAACGTGCTTTGGTACAAACCCCGCATGATGCCAAAGCTGGTGTGTATCTAAATATCGTGGATCTTTCATGACGTCCGGCCATGACTGATGCATGTCATCTTTGTAGTATTCGAGGGTGGCATTCTCCCCATTTTTTCTGAGAATTTCTCTCTTCCCTTCTTGCATGACATACTTCTGTAAACGCATATTCGCCAATGTAAAAGGTGCGTACTCCAACCCCCCTCCCTCTGCTGGTCCTGTTCCGATATTTTCCGGATTAATATCCCCAGTATTATACCCAGCATTATGAAAAAGATGAGTAAGTACTGTCGTCCCAGAGCGACCAAGACCAGTAATAATATACCCAAACTCCGACTGAGGTTTTGCTGTCATATTAGCCGTTTTATCTTGTGTATTATATGGGTGCATTCCTAAAGAGTATGATACTCTCATCTGCCAATGCAACAAAATATGTACATCTTCTGGGAGAATATTATTCAACCAATTCTTGCTGTCATTCAGGCAAAGCATATTGTAGAAATAGGTGCAGCAGATGGTATACATACAAAAGATCTTCTTGCGTATTGTAAAACATGTAATGGCCAGTTAGATGTTATAGACCCTGCGCCACAGTTTGATGCCGAAGATTGGATGTATACCTTCTCGACATGGCTGCGTGTCCATAAAGATTGTAGCCTGAATATCCTGCCAAAATTGGAAAAGATCGATGCTGCTATTATTGATGGAGACCACAACTGGTACACCGTATTTCATGAATTACAAAGCATTGAAAAACGTACAAAAGACAGTGACGCATTTCCTATTGTCATCTTTCATGATACAGGATGGCCCTATGGTCGAAGGGATATGTACCATGATCCGGAATGCATTCCGAATGTATATCGTAAACCATTCAAAAAAAAGGGTATTTCGCCAGATACAGGAATGCTTCTTGAGCACGGTGGAATTAACGCACATTGTCACAACTCTATTGAAGAACACAACATACGCAATGGCGTTCTTACTGCTATAGAAGATTTTATTGAAGAATCCGAGCACCCGTATCTCTTTCATACTATTCCAGGCTTCTTTGGCCTTGGTATTCTTGTTTCAGTTGACCGCATAAAACAAAATCCTTCGCTTGGTACACTACTGAATAATCTCACATTATCACAACATCTGCATGCGTACGTGCAACAGTTGGAAGATACGCGATTGCATCAGCTCATAACATTGCAGGGTATACAGGAAAAAGAGCGTATACACCTCGGTACGATACAAACACTTCGACGCACAGACCAAGTTATACGAAAAGACCAAGCAGCTCTGCAGGAAAAAGAGCGTATACACCTCGGTACGATACAAACACTTCGACGCACAGACCAAGTTATACGAAAAGACCAAACAGCTCTGCAGGAAAAAAATATTGATTTGCAGAATCAGTTTGAAAAAACGGAGCAACATATCCTCTCTCTTTCTGAGCAACTGGAACATATGCACTCCACGAAAAGCTGGCGCATTACCTATCCACTCCGTTCTTTGTGTGGATTGTTTCGCAAAAATACACAATCAGAAATACACAAGGCTGAACAGTCATCACAGGAATTCCTTCCTCTTGCAGGCTGCACCATTGTCTCGAAAAACTTTCTTGCACAGGCTCGCATACTGGCTAAGTCCTTTAAGGCGCATCATCCCGATGCACCGTTTTATGTTCTTATTGTTGATAGAATCAACGATGAATTTGATCCAAAAGAAGAGCCATTTACAATTATTGCTGTCGATGATATTCCTGTTCCTCTGCGTGAAAAAGTTTATTTTCAGTATACGTGCCGCGAGTTAAATACGGCGGTAAAGCCTACATTCCTGCAATGGTTATTTCAGAAATATGACATGGAGAAACTGGTCTATCTGGATCCGGATATTGAAGTTTTTCAACCACTGCACAGTGTTTCTAAGGCACTGGACAATGCCAGCATTGTTTTGACACCCCATATGCTAAAGCCCGTAGATGACAAAACAGTACAGCCCGGTGAAGTGGATATACTCCGCGTCGGAGCCTGTAATCTTGGATTTATAGGATTACGTCGTACCAGTACCACCATGGACTTTTTACAATGGTGGGAAAGCCGACTTATTCATCATTGCTTTGAAAAACCAGAGGAGGGATTATTTTTTGATCAAAAATGGATTGATCTTGTGCAAAGCTTATTTGGCGATACACATATTCTGCGAGACGAGACACTTAATGTAGCGTATTGGAATTTGCAAGAACGTACTGTTGCTTTCGATGGAATACAGTTTACCGTTAACGGAAAACCGCTGACGTTTTACCACTTTAGTGGATTTAGGCCCGAAGACCCAAAACGTATTTGCCTGTACCATAATAGTAATCACCAATTTAGTAATCATCCTGGCATTCAGCAGTTATTTGCAAATTACACAAAAAATTTATATGAAGAGGGATATGCACAATGTACAACGTGGCCCTACAGTTTTAATGCATTCGAAAATGGTATACCCATCACACGGGAAATACGCCGATGCTACCACGATCTTGGCGATACACAATCACAGTTTGGTAATCCATTTGCCGTAGAGAATGCACGGTGTTTTTTTGACTGGTTAAATAACTGCCATACAGAGTTACGCGCAGACTCTTACCTTACGAATCTTCATGCATATCTTCATAATACAGGGCCAAATGTGCGTGCAGCTTTTGATGAGCACTATGCTCAGTGGCTTGTTCATCCTATACGAAAGGAATTATACGATCTTGATACGATTTTCCTTACTTCATTAAAACGATATACCAACGACACTCCTGCAGAGCAGACACTACCCTGTCTGAAACAACCACTCATACAATGGCGTCATAGATTGCCTTTCTATACATTCTACGTGCGTATAGCAAAAAAAATACTACCCCAAAGAATATGGATGAAAGTCTATAAAAAATTACAAGCAAACGATATTTTCATTCCAAACAATAATACAAGTACAAAAGAAGAAACTATTCGTGAAAAAGGCATTCATTTTGTCGGATACTTTACCAGTAAAAATGGTGTTGGGCAGGCGGCCCGCATGCATCTTCTTGCGGCACAGACCGCAGGTATTCCTTGTACAGTGCAAAATATTTCTACTACTGGTATACAGCAGAACACAGGTCATTTGGAAAATGCACAGAAAAAAACCAGTCTATCTGATATACAGATTGTTCATGTTAATGCCGATCAGGTTCTCAATGTGTTTCAGCATTACGAGAATATCAATATGCCAGACTCTTGCAATATCGGCTATTGGGCCTGGGAACTTTCTCATTTTCCAGAGCGATTTGCAAACAGCTTCAAGCCATTTAAGGAAATCTGGACATTTAGTGGATTTACTGCAAAAGCCATTGCTGCTGTTTCCCCTGTTCCTGTTGTCACCATACCTCTACCGATCTCTATAGATGCAACAAACTTACCCTCTATGCGTACGGTAACTGGTATACCTCAGCATCACACGCTCTTTCTATTTATGTTTGATTACCTGAGTATTTTTGAGCGAAAAAATCCCATTGCCGCAATCGAGGCATTTCGTCATGCCTTTCCCTCAAGTGACACTGCATCGTTGCTGATAAAAACTACAAATGCCGACAAAGATCCTCGTGCTGCAGAGCGTTTAGAGCGTTATGTATCTTCACATCCGCATATTCATCTGATGCAACAGAGCATAACCCTGAATGAAACTCATGGTCTTATTCAAGCTGCAGATGTGTATGTCTCATTGCATAGGGCAGAAGGATTTGGCCTGACAATTGCAGAAGCAATGGCATTGGGAAAACCTGTTATTGCAACAGGTTACTCTGGAAATATGGAATTTATGAATATAAATAACAGCTTCCCTATTCGATATCAGTATGCCGAGCTACAGGAAAATTTTGGACCATATCATCAGGGAAATGTGTGGGCAGATCCTGATATTGCACATGCAGCTTCTTGTATGCGATACGTGCATGAGCACCCTAATGAACGTACGGCTATTGGAGCGCGCGCAGCGCGCGATATTGCAGAGTATTTTTCACCAACACACATAGGAAAACTGGTCAAAACACGTTTATCAAACTTGGGCAGGTAATGTCAGTGCAGATTTATACGCGGCAATTACAGTAGTGGGGTCACCTCTTTGCTGTATCTGACCCTGATCCATCCAAATAATATGACTGCTTAGCTCCTTCAGACGTTCGATACTGTGGCTTACCATTACAACAGTTACATCACTACATATGAGTTCTTCCATTTTTTTACTCGCTTTTTTTTGAAAATAAATATCTCCTGCGGAAAATACCTCATCAAGAAGAAGTACTTCTGGTTTTGTATGTATAGCAATTGAAAAGGCAAGTCTCTGGTTCATACCGCTTGAAAGTTGGTACGGGTACATTTCTACGTACTGCTGTACTCCTGCAAACTCAAGGATGTTCAAAAAGGCATCACGAATGTCACTACGCGACATGCCAAACATAGAACACGCCAGACAGATATTGTCACGTACAGAGAGCCTATGTCGCAAACCGACACTTAGTTCAATAAGTGAGGTTACTTTTCCACGCGTTTTTACTGTTCCGCTATCAGGTTCTAAAATTCCTGCAATGAGCCTCAGCAGTGTTGTCTTTCCTGAGGCATTTCTGCCAACGATACCTAGTACTTCGCCTCTCGCGACTTCGAAACTTACGTCCTGCACTGCATTGATACAATTGGAATGGTGTCTTTTACTTCCTGAAGGCAAAAAGTCTGCCATACGTGAGAGAATGGTTCCATCGGTACGCGCATGAACCCAAAATGTTTTACTTGCATGCTCAACAATAATGACAGGATCTATGCTCATAGCAGTGCAACAAAGTTTGGACGTAGTTTAGAAAATATCATATAGCCAATGATAAGTGTAACGAGAGCAAAACCAATAAAAACTATAAACATACGGATATCGGGAATGCGTTGATAGATGAGGAGTTCACGGGAGAGATGAATATGATAGTATATGGGATTAAAAAGACTGAGTTTTGCCCCTAGCCCCGTTGAGCTTGGTGCGTAAAAAATGGGAGTGGCAAACCACCATGCACGCGTAAGAACAGACCAAATCTGCTGCACATCACGAAAAAAAACAAACACGCTCGCAAGAAATAGTCCAACGCCCAGTGTAAAAATAAAGGATACCAACAGTACAAAGAAATAAATACCGATAAGCATTGGTGTAATCCCTGTCCACAATAAAATACCGACGAAAACAACAATCTCCAAAGAATGTGAAAAGAGTGCATGTATCACTGCAGAAACTACAAGAATTTCTGAGCGAATGGGGAGTGCTTTTATCAGATCTGCGTTAGAAGTAATCGTTGTCATACTCCGCCCGGTACCCGTTGCAAAAAAGTTCCACGAGATGATTCCCATCAGAAGATACAGTGGATAGTGTTGGATATTTGTTCCCAGCCTGTGTGAGAACACAAACATCATAATGAAGAAGAGTAGTAGTGGCCCCAGTAAATACCACACGAACCCCAGTACACTGTTTTCATTCTGCAGCTTTACATTGGCTTTCGTTATCTCGTAGAGAAACGTGCAATGTTCCCGAATCTGAGAGAGAGAGCGTTCTATGCATCATAGCTTACAGATATGTACGCTCTCGTGCTACTTACACCTCTATCACATCATCACGTTCTGGCATGATCACCTCGATATCTTTACAAATATTCTTTATACGATCTGCAAGTGGTTGCATCTGATCTAGCTCACCATGAACGAGAATTAATTTTTTTACACCCTTGGTAGAGCAAATAAAGTTATCGAGATCTGTCATATCTGCATGGCCAGAGTACGCATTGATGTAGAGCGTCTGTGCTTTTTTCTGATATATCTTATCAAAGATTTTTACCTCTGTTACCTCTGGGTCAATGATACGACGACCAAGTGTGTTTTGGGCCATGTACCCAACAGCAACGATAGTATTACGTTCATCTTCAATTTCATTTTTAAGATGATGGCGGATACGACCAGCCTCACACATTCCGCTACCCGCCATGATAATCATAGGGCCAGGAGTTCCGTTGAGCTCCTTACTTTCTTCTGTGCTCTGTGTATAGCGCACAAGAGAGAACTGGAACGGATTATGTGCTTTTGCTAAGAACTTTTCGTACATATCTTTGTCATAACATTCTGGATGCTTCATAAACACATCTGTTACTTTTGTCGCAAGTGGAGAGTCGATCACAATAGGCATTGCTGGAATTTCTTTGTCATCCCAGAGCACATGCAAGTCATACACAATCTCTTGTGTGCGCTCGAGGGAAAATGCAGGAATGAGAACCTTTCCTCCACGGCGAGCCGTAGTAGTAATAATATCCCGCAATGCGATCTTTGCAGACGCTATATCTTCGTGTGGGCGGTTTCCATATGTCGATTCACAGATCAGCGTTTCGACCGGAGGCATATCCGCAGGATCGCGAATAATCGGAAGCATGCTGCGGCCAAGGTCTCCACTAAACCCTACCATTTTTGTTACACCATCTTCGGTGATTTCGAGTACCACCATTGCCGCTCCTAAAATATGACCTGCATCAAGGAACTGTGCTTTTACTCCTTCGCATACATCAAACCATTCATTGTAGTTCTCCCCTTCGAAATGCTCTAAACAATTCGTTGCATCTAGTATGGTGTAGAGAGGGCCATCACACGGCATCATGGATTTTTTGAGGTACTTACAAAAGTACTCTTCATCTTTTTCGTTAATATACCCACTATCAGCAAGCATCACTGCTGCTAAATCTTTCGTCGCGTATGTGCAATGAATCGAAGCGGTAAATCCATTTTTGCTAAGCAAAGGTACTCGACCTACATGGTCTGCATGTGCATGGCTCAAAATCATGGCATCAATTTCTTTAGGATCGAAAGGAAACTCTGCATTCTTTACGGCAGATTCCTGTCTGTGACCCTGGAATAAGCCACAATCGAGCAATACCTTTTTACCGTTTACTTGGATTTCGTGGCAGCTACCAGTAACTTCCTGAGCTGCTCCATGTGGAATAATTTTCATGAAAATGAGGTATAAAAGCGGGTATTGATTACAGAATAGCAGCTTTTCTGTGCCACTCCTAGGTATCCTTTGCTCTATACTGTGATCTACATGACCAAAAAAATCGTTACCCCTATTTTGACTTTATTTACAGCAATCTTAAGCACTGTTCTGGCAACAGAACAAGCGCATGCGAGTGGGCACACGTTGGAAGATCGTACTGCTGCACGCAGAGCGAGTCGACTTGGTACTCCAGTACAGCAACGCACTGTTATTCAGCAGCGTCTACCACAAACTACACCAGCGCAGCGGCGGCTCTTACGATTGAATAGCAGACGTGTACGACAAACGACTGTCCCCGAAGAAATAGAAGAAACACGTGAGCCCCTTTCTATACTCAAGCGTAGAGAAGAACGTAGGATGCGCAGACTTTCTGGGGCACCAGTGCCTGTAAAACAGCAGGTAGCAGATGGTGTAAACATGGAACGTGCAAAGCAAGGCCTTGCACCGTTGCGATATCACACAGATCTAGAGATTTCTGCACAAGGTCATGCACGCGATATGTTCACTCGCGATTATTTCTCTCATGAAAACCCAGAAGGACAACGAAGTGGAGATCGTATTAAAGAAACCGGATATGGAGTAGTAAATGCACAAGAATGTCGCTGTAGTTACAAAGTCTACCTTGGCGAAAATATTGCAAAAGGACAGAGCACTGTTGCACAAGTAATCGAAGAATGGATGGACTCTCAAAGTCACCGCGAAGCTATGCTTAGTAAAGACTACCAAGAAATTGGCGTTGGTATTATCGACGACATTTGGGTGTTGAATTTTGGAAGTGTGGATATAACGCCGGTCAGATAGCTTCTTCTTGTCCCTTTTCAGATGAAACAGAGTCTTCTTACTTTGTTTTCTTCTTGGGGAAACAGGGAACCTCATTCGGTTCCCTAGCTCCCCCAAACCCCCATTACCCTC
>Ga0310124_10001263_pt1 | contig 17593 bp, 11 predicted proteins | sample CB11b_AW_Bot5_MG_FD_203507 | JGI IMG/M metagenome (GOLD analysis project Ga0310124, IMG submission 203507) | Marine microbial communities from Western Arctic Ocean, Canada - CB11b_AW_Bot5 | ecosystem: Environmental > Aquatic > Marine > Oceanic | place: Canada: Western Arctic Ocean | collected... | reverse complement strand
GACGAATCAGCCCCCGGCACACCGCGCAACTTGTCCGCCGTGGCTGATGAGAGCGACACTGGGCAGATCACGGTGGGCTGGAGTGCACCCGCCGCCGACGCAGACGGTGCGGATCTTACAGGCCTCGAAGGTTTCGTGTTGTTGCGTGCCGAAGGCACCGAAGGCGCGCTGCTGACGGTGGATACCCTGCTCGCCGACACGCGCAGCTACATCGATACAGGGCTGCAGGCGCTGACCAGCTATCGCTACGCGATTCTCGCCTTCGATGCCTCAGGCAATCAGAGCGCACAGGTGTTGTCCAGTTCCACGCGTACCGCGGGAATCCCAACACCGACTGCATTACAGGCCGCCGATGGTCTCGGGCGGATTACGTTGCAGTGGCAGGCCGTCGACAGCGATGACCTGGTCGGTTATGACGTCTACCGTTCGACCCGCTCCGACGGCACTTACGAGGCCATTGTGGGCGGCGAGGCGTCGCCATTCACCACAGGCCGTACGAGTTACATCGACTCCAATCTCGCCGGCGGTACACTGCTGTTTTACAAGGTTCGCGCCATTGGCGCCAACGGCATCACCAGTGAACTGTCAACCTTCGTCAGCGGCGAGGCGGCAACGGACGAATCGGCCCCTGGGGCGCCGCAGAATGTCTCCGTCATCCCCTCGGAAACGGATCCGACGCGGATCACGGTCCGCTGGACGGCACCCGTTGTCGACGCCGGTGGTGGTTCGCGCACGGGTCTGTCTGGTTTCCGCCTGCTGCGTGCCGAAGGCTCCGGGTCCTTTATTCCAATCGCCACGCTCACAGCCGATGCGCGTCAGTACAACGACAGCGAGCTTCGTTCTCTCACCCTTTATCGTTATACGCTGATCGCCTTCGACACCGACGGTAACGAAGGTGCCCAGTCCTCATCTGCTCAGGCGACGACGATCGGCGTGCCCGTGCCTTCGGGAGTCCGTGCTACCGATGGCATCGGCCGTATCGCCATCAGCTGGGATGCCATCGACGATGACGGCCTGCTCGGTTATGACGTTTACCGCGCAACCCGGTCAGATGGCACCTATGAGGTCCTGGCCGGTGGCGAGGAATCCACATTCACGACGGGGCGTACGAGCTACATCGACTCCAATCTCGCTGGCGGCACGTTGCTGTTTTACAAGGTTCGCGCCATCGGTGCCATCGGTGCCATCGGTATCACCAGCGAGCTGTCCGCCTTCGTCAGCGCCGAGGCCGCCGCCGACGAGTCCGCACCGGGGGCACCACAGAACGTCTCCGTCATCCCCTCCGAAACGGACCCGACACTGATCACGGTCCGCTGGACGGCGCCCATCACCGACGCCAGCGGGGCCACACTTACCGGCCTGACCGGATTCCGTCTGCTACGTGCCGAGGGCTCCGGCTCTCTTGTCCCGGCTGCCACGCTGGACGCCGATGCGCGGCAGTATGACGACAGCGACCTCCGGTCCCTGACGCTCTATCGTTATGCATTGATCGCCTTCGATGCCAATGGCAACGAGTCTGCGCAATCATCAGCAGAACAGGCCCAAACCATCGGTGTGCAAGTGCCTTCAGGTCTGCTCGCCGCCGATGGCATCGGTCGCATCGATATCAGTTGGAGCACCGTCGATGACGATGATCTGATCGGTTACAACGTATTCCGCTCGACGCGGCCCGATCTGGAGTTCACCCAACTCGAAGGGGATGGTGGGTCCAGCTTCACCACCGGTCGTACCACCTTCGTAGATTCCACCGTGACGGCAGGAGAACTGTCCTATTACAAAGTGGCTGCCGTCACTTCGAGTCTGCAGAGCGAACGTTCCGCTTTTGTCAGTGGTCGAGCTGCCACCGACGATGTCGCGCCGGCGTCGCCTTCTGATCTCGTCGTTATCGCCGACGATTCGCAAGTCCTCGTCTCCCTCAGTTGGTCAGGCTCGCGCCGCGATCAGGGGGGCGGTGATCTCACCGGTCTGACGAGCTACATCCTGTTCCGCGGCGAGGACAGCGCCAGTGCTTTGGCCGCCCTCGACACGATCGATGCCAGTTCTACGGCCTACGTCGATACCGCCCTGCAGGCGGCGACGACGTACTTCTACGCCATCAGCGCCATCGACGGTTCCGGCAATGTCAGCCCCCGCTCTTCGGCCGCGTCGGCGACGACGCATGGCATCGGTGCGCCCGCCAATGTGGGTGCCATCGGTGATGTGAAGAGCATTACCGTCAGTTGGACGGCGAGCGATTTGCAGGACCTGCAGGGTTACAACGTCTACCGCTCGGCGCGCTCCGACCAGGATTACAGTCGCTTGAAGGGAACGGAAGGCACCTCCTTCACCACCGGGCAGACCAGTTACATCGACTCCAATCTGACGGGTGGGCAGATCCTGTTTTACCGCGTGTCCGTGGTGACCACAGAAGGGGAGAGCGAGCGGTCCGCCTTTGACGGCGCCACCGTGCAGAACGACACGCGGGCACCGGCAGCGCCGACCTTCCTCGACGGCGACCCCATTACGGGGGACCCTGAGCGTCTGTCGCTGAGTTGGCGCGCTCCGAGTTCAGACTCGAATGGGGCAACTCTGACGGGGGTCAGTCTGTACCGGATCTACCGCGCCGCCACCTCGGATGGCGAATACTCGGAGATCGCCAGTTCCTCCACTACATCCTACGACGACACGGGCCTGGATCAGCGCACCACGTACTACTATCAGGTGGAAGCCCTCGACGACGATGGCAACATCAGCCCACGATCGTCGACGGCGGCGGTGACGACGAGTGGTGTCGATCTGCCGACGAATGTGCGTCTCGTTGCCTCGACGCCATCCAGTAGCTCCGAATCACCGATCGTGACGATCAGCTGGACCAAGTCGGTGGGCGCGATTCTCCGCTATGAGGTTCAGCGGACAACCGTGGCAAACAGTTCGACGGATTCGGATTATACGGTGGTGGTGCCGAACGATGTCAACACGACACGCAGTGACGATGGTGTCACCCGCGGTACGACCTACTACTACAGGATCAGAGCGGTGGACATCGATATCAGGGAGAGCGACTGGACGGAGACCTTGTCGATTACCGTGTCCAACTAAAGGTCTACCCAAGTTTCAGCAGGTAGGTACAGGGGAGTGACCGGAGTGACCGGTGGGACCGATCACTCCCCTGTGTCGTTCAGTTCGGCGTGCCATTTGAGTCGGCATCGAGGATTTCTTTGAGTTCCTCGGCTTTGGCTGGGTCGACGCGGCCGATTCCAATTGACGTCGAGCCTGATCCGGCATGCCTATCTTGTTGCTGCCATCGAATTCACGGCGCAGCAGGGAGTAAATCTCCAGCATGCGAGCCGTTTGGATGCGGATTCCGGCGAGTTTGTGGGGGGTGGACATCTCGGGCTCCCTCAGAAGGGGTTCGGTCTTCATCGCAATACGGGATTCACAAGCAATCCTCATTTCCAGGGCCGGATCTGGCACTTCATGCGGCGTGATCTGAGGGCAGAGGAACTGGCGAAACATGTCGAGAGTCGACTCGAGGAGGCCGGCGTGCGTTCAGGGGACGGCGTGGTCGTGGCTGTCTCCGGTGGTGTGGACTCCGTCGTGCTGTTCGACATTCTCCACCACCTGGCTCCTACCCTGGTGCTAAACCTGCACGTGGTGCACCTCGATCATCGCCTGCGCCCCGACTCAGCCACCGATGCCGCCTACGTGAAGGCCCTTGCCGAGCGGCACGGCTGGCCGGTGACGGTGGAGTCAGCGGATGTCGCGGCAAAGAGTCGTGAGTTCAGCCTGTCGCTGGAACAGGCAGGACGCGCCTGCAGGCGCGATCTATGGCAGCGCGTGCGCGAGCGCACCGGGGCCGCCTGGGTGGCACTGGGGCATCATGTCGATGACCAGGCAGAAACGGTGCTGCTGCGATTGCTGCGCGGCGCCGGAACCACCGGCCTCGGGGCGATGCGCCTTGTCTCCGCGGACCGTCTTCTACGGCCATTGCTGGCTGTGCGCCGGTCCTCGATCCAGGCCTATGCAAAGAAGCGCAATCTGCAGTTCAAGGTGGATCCAACGAATGCCGATTTGCAGATTCCGAGGAATCGGGTCCGCCATGAACTGGTGCCACTGCTGGAGAATCGACACAATCCCAACATCGTCGAGGGTTTGGCCCGCACGGCTCGACTGCTGCAGGCGGATGACGACTATCTCACCGGGGTCTCAGAGGAAGCCGCCCACCGCGTGCTGAAAGTGCGTCGAGGAACCTGTCTGACGCTTGATACCGGTGTCCTGCGCGGTTATCATATAGCGGTCCAGCGGCGTGTCTTACGTCAGTATCTTCAGGAATTTGCACCACTCGGCACGAGTCTCTTCGCGGTCGTGGAGGGCATCCTGGAGCGCGTCGCCCAAGGTGCTTCTGGTATGCACCAGATGAGTGGTGACATCTGGGCCGAAAACACCGGTGTAGATCTCGTTCTGCGGCGTGGGTTCGCGACGTCGGTGGTGACGTCGGTGGCACTGCCAGGAGAGACGTCAGTGCCCGAGCGTGATGCGATACTGCGCGCGACGTTCATCCCCTCGACGGCCTTTGCCGACCTGTTGCCGGGCTTGGGGATCTGGCGCGCCGTCTTCGACGCACGGGTCATCGATGGCGGGTTGCAGTTGCGTGGGCCGCGGCGCGGAGATCGACTGTGCCCCTTCGGTTTGGCAGGGCACCACAAGAAGCTGAGCGATTGTTTTATCGATGCGAAGTGGCCGCGCATCCTACGCAGCGACGCCCTACTGCTTACACGCGTCGCCCAGCAGGATGGTGAGCACGAAGAAGTGTTGTGGGTCGCCGGTCTGATCCAAAGCGAGGCTTTCCGCGTGACGCCCACCACGGAGCGCATCCTCTACCTTGAGTTCGATACCGGCTTGCCTGAGTCCGGCACATCGAACCCACAGTTGCAACGATAGGATAGGATGGACGAACAGCCCCGACAACGTCCCGAAGGCTCTGGTGACGACCGTGGGCGTATGCCATGGCGTTGGCCGTCGCGCAGTCGCGCGTTCTGGATATTTCTCATCCTCGTGCTGATTATTGCCGGCAAATTCTATGACAGCACACCATCGGATACGCGCGAGATTTCCTACGTCCAGTATCGGCAGTATCTGGCGTCCGGTCACATCCAGAGGGCGACGATCGTCGGTGACCAGGAGTTCCACGGTGTCCTGAGAGATGGCTCTCGTTTCGTCGTCAACCTGGGCCCTATCGACGCCGAGACGAAACGGGAGTGGGACACAAAAATCGAAGATTTCTCCTTCGAGGACAAGCCATTCCAGTGGTATTCCGTGCTCATCTCGTTCCTGCCATGGCTGCTGTTCATCGGTTTCTGGATCTTCATGTTGCGGCAGATGCAGGGCGGACCCAAGGGCTTGTTCTCCTTCGGCAAGAGTCGGGCGAAGGTGCTCACCGAGGACCGGCGCAAGACAACCTTTGACGACGTTGCCGGCATCGATGAGGCGAAGGAGGAACTCAAAGAGATCATCGAGTTCCTCAAGGATCCGAAAAAGTTCCAGCGCCTCGGAGGTCGAACGCCAAAAGGAGTTTTGCTCATCGGTCCCCCAGGCACCGGCAAGACGCACGTCGCCCGTGCGGTGGCCGGAGAAGCGGAGGTTCCCTTCTACTCGATCAGTGGTTCCGATTTTGTCGAAATGTTCGTCGGTGTCGGTGCCTCCCGGGTGCGCGATCTGTTCGAGCAGGGCAAGACCAACGCCCCTTGTATCATCTTCATCGACGAGATCGATGCCGTTGGGCGTCATCGTGGCGCCGGTATCGGTGGCGGTCATGACGAGCGCGAACAGACCCTGAACCAGCTGCTCGTCGAGATGGACGGCTTCGAGTCGAACGATGGGGTGATTCTCATCGCGGCAACGAATCGCCCCGACGTGCTCGACCCGGCGCTGTTGCGTCCAGGACGTTTCGATCGTCGCGTCGTCGTCAATCTTCCCGATGTGCGCGGTCGCAAAGGCGTCCTCGAAGTGCATTCACGAAATGTCCCCATGGCTGAGGACGTGGATCTCGAACGGCTTGCCAGAGGGACGCCCGGTCTATCTGGTGCCGATCTGGAAAATCTCGTCAACGAAGCGGCCCTGTTGGCGTCGCGTCGTGACCGCGAGCATGTCATCCACAGCGACTTCGAGGAAGCCAAAGACAAGGTCATGCTCGGCGCCGAGCGCAAGAGTATCATCATGACCGAAGAGGACAAAAGGCTTGCCGCCGTGCATGAGGCAGGACACGCTCTGGCGGCCAAATTGACCCCGGGTGCACCAGCTATCAACAAGGCCGTCATCGTGCCTCGTGGGCAGACGATGGGCATGGTTTCCTTCCTCGCTGATGAGCGCCACTCCGTCACCGAGTCCCAGCTCAAGGCGCATCTGATCACCGGTCTCGGTGGCTGTAGTGCCGAAGCCCTCGTCATTGGCGAACGCTCTACAGGGGCGCAGGCGGACTACAAGCAGGTAACCGGTCTGGCCCGTTCGATGGTCTGTGACTGGGGCATGAACAAGGAGCTGGGACCATTGGCTCTCGGCGGCGACGACGAAGAGATCTTCCTCGGCAAGGACTTCGGTCGAACCCGTGCCCACTCAGAGCATACGGCACAGGCTATCGATCGGGAGATCCGTGATCTCGTTCTCGAAGCCGAGGCACGCGTCGGCGAGTTGTTGCTGGCCCATCGACAGCAGCTTGAGGACCTGGCGGCGGCGTTGTTGGAGTTTGAGGTTCTCGATGACAAGGAAATCGACCGGGTCCTCGAAGGGCTGCCGATCGAACGCCCAGCGGAGGCGCCAGCAGCCGCCTCGGCCGATGTCGTTGCAGACGAGCCCTTGCCGGTGGCTGCCCAGCCGCCGGCTGAGGGTGACGCGGCGGGGTGATCTGGCGACTGCACCGCCACCGGCAGATCGATTTCGATCTCCGCGTGCAGATCATAGGGGTGCTCAACGTCACCCCCGATTCGTTCTACGATGGCGGTCGTTATGTTGATTCGCAGCAGGCGGCCGATCATGCCTTGCAACTGACGGATGAGGGCGCGGATATCATCGACATTGGCGGCGAATCCTCACGTCCTCCCATCTACGGCGAGGTGGCGCCGGTAGCCATCGACGAGGAATGCCGGCGCGTTGTCCCCGTCGTGAAGGCCATTCGACGGCAGTCTGAGATCCCAATCTCCATCGATACCGTAAAACCGGAGGTCGCGCGCCAGGCCTTGGCGGCAGGGGCGGATATCATCAACGATATCAGTGCTTTCGAAGAGGCGTCGGGGGGCATGGCCGACGTTGCCGCGCAGACCCAGGCGCCAGTGATCCTGATGCATCGGCGGGGAACGGCGGCGACGATGCAGCAGGACACGCAATACGACGATCTCGTCGGTGAGGTCGCCAGGTACCTGCAAGCTCGGGTGGAAGTGGCCAGAGAAGCAGGCATCGATGCCGATCGGATCGCTGTGGACCCAGGTGTCGGTTTCGGCAAATCCATCGACGGCAACCGCGAACTCATCCGCTGCGCCGCCCAGTTTTCCGTCAGTGGTTGTCCCGTCGTTATCGGCGCTTCACGCAAGTCTTTCATCTGGAAGCCCATGGGCGTTGACCCCGATCAGGCCCTCGAAGGCAGTCTGGCTGCCGCCGTTCTTGCTGTCGCCCACGGTGCTCGCGCCTTGAGGGTCCACGATGTGGCGGCAACCGTACGCGCCGTGCGTCTGGCTGAGTCCATCGAAATCCCCGCGCTTCCTTAAAGACTGGTCACGGTGGACGATCTCATCCTCTTCAGGCTCTTCGGCTTCCTGCCAGTCAACGTCATTTCGCTGCTCGACATCCTCGTCGTAACCCTGGTAATCTACCGTCTCCTGCTCCTGATTCGTGGCATGCGCGCGGCGCAGATGCTGGTAGGATTGTTCCTGCTGGCCACTGTCGCGCTCGCCGCCAGATGGTTGGAAATGTCGGCCCTCGCCTATCTGTTGGAGCAGGTGCAATCGATTCTGCTCATCCTTCTCGTCATTCTGTTCCAGCCGGAACTGCGTCGCATGCTCGTCGTTATAGGGCAGAGCCCGATTCTCAACTGGTTCTACAAGGCGGAGCCATCCCGTGTTATCGATGAAGTCGTCAATGGCGCCGTACAACTTGCCGATCGTGGCTATGGAGCACTCATCGTTATCTCTCGCGAGGCTGGGCTCGGGTCGATCATCGAGTCCGGTGTACCCCTCAATGCCAGCGTCTCCGCCGATCTGCTGACGACAATTTTCACGCCTCGATCTCCACTACACGACCAGGCCGTCGTCATCCAGGGGGAGGCCCTGGTGGCGGCACGCTGCACCCTGCCCTTGGCCGAGGAGGTAGAGGATCAACGCCTCGGCACCCGGCATCGCGCTGCTCTCGGTGTGTCACAGGAGACGGACGCAGTGACTATCGTCGTGTCCGAGGAAACCCAGACCGTATCGATTACCGTAGGAGGGGGATTGGTCCGCGGTCTCGATGCGCGGGAGTTAAAACAAAGGCTGTCAGAACTGCTATCCCCACGCGAAGCCGTCGGCGGGCGTCCGGTCCTAGCCGACGATGATTGACAGAGCTGATGGGGCAGTCTATATTGAATATTTATTCCAAATAAACGCATAAATATGACAAAATGCCGACTGCGAAACAGACCCGACACAACATGATTCGTAACGTCTTGCGAGACGAACGGATCGACACCCACGAGAGCATGGCCGGTGCCCTGTCACGCCACGGGATCGATGTCAGTCAATCGACTCTGTCGAAGGATCTACGTGAACTCAGCGTTGTTCGCGTACCACAGGCGGATGGTGGCTTCCGCTACTCGCTGTCCGACGGTGTGCAGCACGTCGACCGCGGCGTGCTCGAACGGGAACTGCGAGATTACGTAACCGAAGTGGACCGGGCAGGCAATATCATAGTGATCAAGACCCTTTCAGGGCACGCCCAGGCCGTGTGCGAAGCGGTGGACCGCATGGCGTGGCCGGAGGTGATGGGTACGTTGGCCGGAGAGAATACGATCTTCGTCATCTCTGCGACCCCTACCCAATCACAGGGTTTGAGTGTGCGAATGGAGAATCTGACGGGCCTTTCGGCAGGGAAAGACAGTTGAGTATCATGCAGCACGATCTGCAGCAGTATATCGACAAAGCGTCGATCCTCGTGGAGGCTCTTCCGTATATTCAGTCCTTCCGTGGCAAGACGGTGGTCGTCAAATATGGGGGCAGTACGCTGACGACGGAGGCCGCTGTGGATACCGTTCTGCGAGACCTCGTATTCATGGAACTGGTCGGCATCAATCCCGTCATTGTGCATGGTGGTGGCTCCGCCATCGATCGGCGCTTACAGGAACGTCATATCGAAACGACGCGGGTCAACGGCCTACGAATCACGGATGCGGAGACGATGAAGATCGTGGAAGACGTGCTCTTCGGTGAGGTCAACGCCGGTCTCGTCGCCGCCATCGAGACACTGGGTGGCAATGCCGTTGGCGTCTCGGCCCGGGATGCCGGGATCCTGGCGGTTCGTCCTCACGTCGCGCAGACCCCTGACGGTCCCGTGCCGCTGGGATACGTAGGGGACGTGGAGTCCGTCGATGCGGCGCCTCTGAACGAACTGATCTCCCGGGAGACGATTCCCGTGGTGGCACCTATCGGTCGCGGTGAAGATGGGGCCGCCTACAATGTCAACGCCGATACGGCGGCGGGCGAGATCGCTGCTGCGATACATGCGGAGAAGCTCGTCTTCCTTACCGATGTTATGGGGATCATGGAAGACCCCACGGATGAGAACACGCTGATGTCGACAGTACACCTCGCCCAGGTGGAAGGCCTGATTTCCTCCGGCGTCCTTCAGGGCGGCATGATTCCAAAGGTGTTGGCCGGCGTGCACTCCGTGAAGGCCGGCGTGCGCAAGACGCACATCATCGATGGGCGTATTCCACACTCCATGCTTCTCGAGTTCTTCACAGACGAGGGTGTCGGCACGCAGGTCGTGCAATGAGTCAAGGTCTTACAGCCTAAGGAAATGGTATCATGAGAACTGACAAGGTTATCGAACAGGAGCACCAATACATCCTCCAGACCTATAGTCGGCCCGACTTCGTCCTGGAGCGTGGCAATGGAGTCTATCTCTTCGATCTGGATGGCAACCGCTACCTGGACTTCGTCAGCGGTCTGGCAGTCAATGCCTTTGGCTACGGCGACTATGACATCCTCAAGGCGATCGAGGAACAGGCGGGACAACTGATGCACGTGTCCAATCTGTATCACACCGTGCCATCGACGGGTCTGTCACGGCAACTGGTAGAGAACTCGTTCGCGGATCGGGTCTTCTTCTGCAACTCAGGGACCGAAGCCTGGGAGGCGGCGCTGAAATTTACGCGCAAATGGGGCAACACCGTCGCGGGGGGCAAGTATCGTTACTTGTCATTCAACAATTCGTTTCACGGCCGCACCATCGGTTCCATCTCGACGACGGGACAACCCAAGTATCATCAGGGCTTTGAACCGCTGCTTCCGGGTGTCGATTTCGCCGACTTCAATGATCTGGCTTCGGTCGAAGCGGCGCTGACAGATGAAACCTGTGCCATTCTCGTGGAACCGATTCAGGCCGAGGGTGGCATCCACGTCGCCAGTCAGGAGTTTTTGCAGGGTCTACGGAGCTTGTGCGATGAGCGCGACATGCTGCTCGTATTCGACGAGATCCAAGTCGGCATGGGACGTACCGGTTCCCTGTGGTCGTACCAGCAGTTTGGTGTCGAACCGGATGTGATGACCCTCGCCAAGGCGCTGGGGGGCGGTCTGCCCATCGGTGCCACACTGATGACGCAGAAGGTCGCCGATGCGATCCAACCGGGGGATCACGCCGCCACCTTTGGCGCCAATCCCGTGGTCGCCAACGTTGCCGTCACGGTGCTGGCAAAGCTGATGGCGGAGGGATTTCTTGAAGGCATCCAGGAAAAGGGGGAGTACCTCCGGGCGGGTCTGGAGAAACTGCAGCAACGTTATCCGGACAAGATCAGTGAGATTCGTGGGCGTGGGCTGATTTATGGTGCCGTCGTCACAGATACGACGCCAGCTGAGTATCTGGGAGCCTTTCGCGAGCGGGAGATCCTTGTCGCTCCATGCGGCACGGATGTGGTCCGCTTCCTACCCCCACTTGTCGTCGAGAAGGAACGGATCGGCGAGGTCATCGACGTCTTCGACGAGATCCTTCGTCAGGCATGACGACCGAAGACAACTCGGCGACGGAGAAGCCGTGGGGGGGGCGTTTTACCGGCGCCACAGCCGAGTTGATGGAGCGGTTCAATGCCTCCATCAGTTTCGATCACAGGCTGCTTGAGGTCGACGTTGCGGGAAGCAAGGTCTACGCCCAGGCGTTGGTGCGGGCGCAGCTTCTCAGCCAGGAGGAGGGAGCGCAGATCGTTGCCGGTCTGGATCGGGTCCGGGAGGAGTTGGCCCAGGCCGACCACCTGTTCGAGCCACGCCTCGAGGACATTCACATGGCCGTCGAAACCCGGCTTGTAGAGCTCATCGGCGCTGTGGGTGGCAAGCTCCACACCGGTCGCAGTCGTAACGATCAGGTCAACCTCGATGAGCGTCTCTATCTGCGTGCCGCCATGGCCGCCACCCTTGGGCGGGTGCGCCATCTGCAGCAGGTGTTGGTGCACAGTGCCGAACAGCACACCGATACCGTCATGCCGGGGTACACCCATCTGCAGCAGGCCCAACCGATCCTGTTCGCGCACTACGCTCTGTCCCTGTTCTGGGCGCTGGAGCGGGATGCCGGACGGCTGGCCGATGCGGCACAGCGGGCAGATCGTATGCCCCTCGGCTCCGGGGCGCTGGCGGGATCCGCCTTCGAACTAGATCGTGAGTTCATGGCCCGCGAACTCGGTTTTTCGGCGGTGACACCGAACAGCCTCGATGCCGTCAGCGACCGGGATTTTCTGTTGGAAACGCTGGCGGCCCTGTCGATTCTGATGACACATCTGAGTCGCTACTGCGAGGATCTCATCCTCTGGTCGTCGGCGGAGTTTGCTTACGTCGAGCTCGATGACGCCTACGCCACCGGTTCGAGTATGATGCCACAGAAGAAGAATCCCGACTCGCTGGAGTTGGTGCGCGGCAAGACAGGGCGCGTCTACGGTGACCTGGTGGCGCTGCTGACGACGATGAAGGGCCTGGGCCTGACCTACGGCAAGGATCTGCAGGAGGACAAGGAACCGGTATTCGACGCCTTCGCCACCGCCGACGACTGTCTTGACGTGTTCGCCGCGGCGTGGGATACGATGACGATACGGGTGCAACGCATGGAGGCCGCCATCGACGACGGTACGTTGGCGACGGAGTTGGCCGATTTTCTGGTGGAGCGGGGCGTACCCTTCCGGGAGGGGCACCACGTCGTCGGCGCCGTCGTGCGTGCCGCACTACAATCAGGACAGCGGCTCACCGAGTTGTCCGTAGCCGACCTGCGGCAGCATCACGATGCTTTTGACGATGAAGCTCTGCAGCGTCTCGACCCGCGGGCCAGTCTCGGGCGGCGCAACCTACCCGGGGGAACGGGGCCGCAGGCGGTGGCCGTGCAACTGCAGCAAGCCAGGGAGATTCTGGCGGCTGAGCCATCGACGTGAACGCTGTTGCCGAGGCCCCCCGGGTGCGGATCTGCGGGGCCCGGTTCGGCATCCGCCATGTGCCGATGCGCATGCCTTTTCGTTTTGGCATGATCACCCTCACCGCCTCGGCTCAGATCCACCTGTTCCTCGAGGTGGAGAGCAGCGATGGCCGTCGGGCGACGGGGTTGGCCGCCGATATGCTGGCGCCAAAATGGTATGACAAAGACCCGGACAAGAGTTACGCCGACAATCTGAACGACCTCGTCGCCGGGGCCCGACTCGCCGTCGAAGTGGCGATGTCGGTCCCTGGAGCGCGGTCGGTGTACCACATTTGGCGTGAGACGTACGAGGCTTGCCAGGTCGCGGGCGCCGGGGCGGGGCGCAATCCTCTGCTGGCCAGCAATGGTCCATCTCTGGTAGAGCGGGCCATGTTCGACGGACTCGGCATCCTTCTCGGTGTGCCATATCACACGCTTCTGCGAGAGAATCTGGTCGGTATCGATCTTGGCGACATGCACGCCGAGTTGGCCGGTGTCGCACCAGCGGAGGTGATCCCGAAAGAGCCTCTGGCGCAGATTGATCTGCGCCATACCGTCGGCCTCGCTGACCCCATCCGCACGGCGGATATAACGCCCGATCAGCGGCTGCTGGACGGTCTGCCGCAATCCCTCCAGGAGTATGTCGAACGCCAGGGGATCCGTTACTTCAAGATCAAGGTAGGTGGCGATGCCGACGAGGATGCCGCGCGCCTCGCTCAGATCGCCGAGGTTTTGCCAGCCGGTGATGTCACCATCAGCCTGGATGGCAATGAACAGTATGACGACCCGGCGGATCTCATGGGACTGCTGGACCGCCTGGAGCATGGGGAGAGGGCGACGCGTCGACTCTACGACGCCATCCTGTATCTGGAGCAGCCACTCGACCGGACCGTCGCTCTCGACAGCACTCGCGCCGGGGCGATTGGCGCCCTCTCGGCCCGCAAGCCGATGGTGATCGATGAGTCCGATGAGAGCTTGACGACCTTCAAGGAATCAGTCGCACTGGGGTATCGCGGGGTGTCGTCGAAGGCGTGCAAGGGCATGACGAAAGCCCTCGCCAATCTGGCCCTCTGCCAACGATTTAACGAGGAGGCCGGACAACCAGGGCATTACACACTCACTGGCGAAGATCTCACAAACGTGCCCGTCGTCGCCCTACATCAGGATCTCGCGCACCTGGCAGCGTTGGGCGTCACCCATGCCGAGCGCAATGGTCACCACTATGTGCGGGGTCTCGACTATCTGCCCGAGTCCGAACGGCAGACCTGTGCCCAACTGCATGCCGGGTTGTACGAACAGCCCGACGACGATCTGGTCTGTCTCGCGGTAACGGACGGGCGTATTGGAGTTCAGTCACTGCAGCTACCCGGGCTTGGTGTCGGCGTCGATATCGACCCGGAGGCGACGATTCCCCTCGATGACTGGCGACCGGAGGATCTGCAAGAAGCCCATGGCTGAGCGTCTGTCGGTGCGTGATGTGAGCTACTATATGCGCAATGTGCGTACTCGCATGCCCTTCCGTTATGGGGTGGCATCCCTCACCTCGGTCCCAATTCTGCACGTTCTGGTAGACGTCGAACTCGCCGATGGCACGCCGGGCTCCGGGGTTGCCGCCGACATTCTGCCACCGAAGTGGTTCGACAAGGATCCGACCAAAAGTTACGCCGACAATATCGATGATCTCGTTTTTGCGGCGCGCGCCGCAGCCAACGCCTACACCGCTGCCTCCACCACCGCCGCTTCCGTCTTCGATATCTGGCGCGATGGGTACACCGAGACACTGGCTGCTGGTGATGGAAGAGGGCTCAATCACCTGACATCGAGCCACGGCAGCACCCTGATGGAGCGCGCCCTCATCGATGCACTCGGCAAGACGCGCAGTTGCACCTATCACCAGATGTTGACGGCTACAGATAACCCCCTCGGCCTCAACCTGGGCGCGATCCTGCCGTCCCTGGCGGGTGTGTTGCCGGCCGCGGCTGTTGCCGCCACACCGCAGACTACCATCGCGATCCGCCATACCGTGGGCCTCGCAGATCCGATCAGAGACACGGAAATACCATCGGCAGAGCGACTCGATGATGGCTTGCCGCAATCACTGGAGGCGTATCTGCGCCAGCAGGGACTGCGTTGGCTGAAAGTGAAGGTTAATGGTGATCTTCCCGCCGATGTGGAGCGCTTGCGAGAGATTGCTGCCATTGTCGACGAGGTTGCGTTAGGGGGCGTATCGATCTCACTCGATGGCAACGAACAGTATGGTGAGTTGCAGAGCTTCACCGATCTGCTGCGTCGTGTGGAGACCGAACTGCCAGCGTTCTACGAGATGATTCGATACATAGAGCAACCTCTGGAGCGGGCTGTCGCTCTCGACCCGACGCAAGCTGCGGGTATCGCCGCGGTCTGTGCCCGCAAGCCGATGCTCATCGATGAGAGCGATGGGGATCTCGATGCCTTCACGCGGGCCGTCGAATTGGGCTACCGCGGTGTGTCGACGAAGAACTGCAAGGGATTGTTCAAGGCTCTCGCCAACGCCGCCCTCGCTCGCCGCCTCACGGCAGAAGGGGACGGGGCAGGCACCTTTTTCCTGACGGGTGAGGACCTGATGAATCTACCCGTCGTGCCCTTGCACCAGGATCTCACCCACGTCGCCGCTCTTGGGATCAAACACGCTGAGCGCAACGGTCACCACTATGTGCGCGGCATCGACCACCTGTCGCCTGCCGAGCGCCGACAATTGCTGCTCGAACATGCCGACATGTATGACGCCGATGGCGACACAGGATTTTTGCGAGTAACAAATGGCACCATCGACATCCGTTCCCTGCAGCGTCCCGGTCTGGGTGCGGGTGATAATATCGACACGGACGAGATGGTGCCGCTGAAGGACTGGACCTTTGACAGCCTCGCCTGATCACCAGGAAGCGACGACCCGACTGCAGCGGATGGTGCGCTTCGATACGACGAATCCTCCTGGCAACGAACTGGCGCTGGTCCAGCACCTGGCGGCACAACTGCAGGCAGAGGGTTTGGAGGCACATGTGCTCGAAGCTGCCCCCCAGCGGGCGAGTCTGGCAGTCCGCCTGCGGGGTGACGGTTCGCAACGGCCCCTGCTGATGATGTCACACCTCGATGTCGTTCCCGCTGAGCCAGCTCGTTGGAGTCATCCGCCATTTGCCGGCGAGATCGCCGACGGCATTCTGTACGGACGAGGTGCCATCGATTCGAAACTCACCGCCGCCGTGCACCTGCAGGTTCTGTTGATGGCGCATCGAAGTCGGTTGCCATTGAAGCGCGATCTGGTTCTGATTGCCGCCGCCGACGAAGAAGTTGGGGGCACGTATGGTATGGAATGGCTCGCCAGGCAACACCCGGAATGGTTCGACGCCGAATATGGTATCAACGAAGCGGGTGGATTCGCCGTCCTCGTCGATGGTCAGCCGATATACACCTGTCAGGTGGCGGAAAAGGGTGGCGCCGATGTCGATCTCGTCGCCAGGGGCCGCCCCGGCCACAGCTCGGTGCCGCATGACGAGAATCCCATCGTCCATCTGGGGCAGAGTCTGACCGCCCTTTGCGGCAAGTTGCCGCACCGAGTGACACCGGCAGTGCGTGCTTTTTTTGAGTCGGCGGCGAAGGTGGTGCGACCGGAAGTGGCGTCGCTGCTGCTTGATTTACTCGACCCGCAGCGTAGTGCCGCCGCGCTGGCAGCGTTGCCGGCGGCGGCGCCGGTAAAGGGCATGTTCGACGCCATGCTGCGCGACACCTGTGCGCCGACGATGCTGGCAGCGGGTATCAAACGAAATGTCATTCCCTCTGCAGCGACGGTCAGTCTCAGTGGTCGACTCCTGCCGGGCGTGTCGGAGGCAGAATTCATCGCTGAAGTCACCGAGTTGCTGGGGGAGGCGCAGCAGCACGTCGATGTGCAGCTGAGCAGCTTCCGGGCGGGGGTAGCCTTCGATCACGAGACGCCACTGTTGGCGGCGATGGCGAGTGCCTTGCAGCGCCACGAACCGGGGGCGGTACTGGCACCATACATGCAGACGGGTGGTACCGACGCCAGATACCTCACGCATCTCGATATCAGTGTCTACGGATTCGTGCCGATGCGCTTTGAACCAGGATGCGATTTCTTCGATCTCTGTCACGGCCATGACGAACGGGTGTCGCTGGACAACATCGCCTTTGCCGTGGATGTCACTTTCGATGCCGTGCGACTACTGAACGAGTAGTGCACCGAAAGCGGACCGGCGCTAGTCGTCAATACCGGCCTTCTTCAGCTCCCGAAGAAATTCTTCCTCCGCCATAATCTGCACGTCCAATTGCTGGGCCTTTGAAAGTTTTGAGCCCGCCTTGTCACCGGCGATGAGAAGATCGGTCCTGGCGCTGACGCTGGAGGACAGTTTGCCGCCCAGGCGCTCGACGAAATCCCCCGCTTGCTGTCGTGAGTAGCTGACCATGGAGCCTGTGAGCACGACGGTCTTACCGATAAATAAGGAGTCCGTCGTAGGTGCTGGCGGCGCCTCCGCCTGCAGCTGTAAGCCCGCGGTACGCAGCTTGGCGAGCAGGGCCTGGGTGGCGGGCTCGGCGAAGAAGTCGCGTACCGATTTCGAGATCGTTGGACCGATCTCGTCTACTTCGGCCAGTTCCTCTTCCGTCACCTGCGCCAATTCCTCGATAGATGGAAAGTGGCGGACGAGATTGCGCGCCACCGTCGCCCCCACGTGCAGGATGCCGATGCCGAACAACACACGGTTGAAGGGCTGTTGCCGGCTGGCCGCCAGCGCCTCGACGAGATTGTTCGCCGATTTTCGGCCGAGACGCTCCAGGCTGGCAAAGCTGTCGGCGTCGAGGTCATACAGATCGCCTACATCCTGCACCAGTTCCCGGTCGACGATCTGCTCGACGACGGCCGTACCCAGACCTGCGATATCCATAGCATTGCGGCCGC
>Ga0310124_10001262_pt1 | contig 17605 bp, 20 predicted proteins | sample CB11b_AW_Bot5_MG_FD_203507 | JGI IMG/M metagenome (GOLD analysis project Ga0310124, IMG submission 203507) | Marine microbial communities from Western Arctic Ocean, Canada - CB11b_AW_Bot5 | ecosystem: Environmental > Aquatic > Marine > Oceanic | place: Canada: Western Arctic Ocean | collected... | reverse complement strand
ACCTTTGGGGTGATGGGAGTGATCAACATGGCCCACGGCGAGATGGTCATGCTGGGCGCCTATACGACCCACGTGGTCCAAGTTATGGTGCAAACATATTTGCCAGCCGCCTTCGCGCATTCCCTATTACTGGCGATTCCCTGCGCCTTCCTGGTCGCCGGCCTGTTCGGCGTATTTTTAGAACGGAGCGTGATCCGGTTTCTTTATGGCCGGCCGCTTGAGACCCTGCTGGCGACCTGGGGCCTGAGCCTGATGTTGCAGCAATTCGTCCGCTCGGTCTTTGGACCAACCAACCGGGAAGTGATCGCGCCATCCTGGATGAGCGGCTCCATCGAAATCACCGGCGGCCTGGTCCTGACCAACAACCGCATCTGGATTATCGTTTTCGCCGCGCTGGTCTTTCTGCTGCTGACCCTGCTGATCCGCTACACGGATTTCGGTTTGCGCATGCGGGCGGTGACCCAGAACCGGGCCATGGCCAACGCGGTGGGCATTCGTTCCAACTGGATCGATGCCATGACGTTCGGCCTGGGCTCGGGCGTGGCCGGATTGGCGGGTGTCGCCTTAAGCCAGATCGACAATGTCAGTCCCAACCTGGGCCAGGGTTACATCATCGATAGTTTCCTGGTGGTGGTTTTTGGCGGCGTCGGGAATTTGTGGGGCACCCTCGTTGGCGCGCTGTCCTTGGGCCTGGCGAACAAGTTTCTGGAACCCTATGCGGGCGCGGTGCTGGGCAAGATCCTGATCCTGGTTCTGGTTATCCTGTTTATCCAAAAACGGCCCCGGGGCCTGTTCGCCCTAAAAGGCCGCGCGGCGGAGGAATAGGGGGATGAAATTAGGCGCCCGCACCTGGATCTTCACCGCCCTGTTGGCCGGTATCACGATCATCGTGCCGATCCTCAACCTTGCCCTGCCCCCGGACTCGCCCCTGCATGTGCCCACCTATGCGGTCAGCCTATTTGGCAAGTATCTATCATTTGCCTTATTGGCCCTGTCGGTCGATTTGATCTGGGGCTTTTGCGGTATTCTCAGCCTTGGCCATGGCGCCTTCTTTGCCCTGGGCGGCTATGCCATGGGCATGTATCTGATGCGCCAGATCGGCGATCGGGGGGTCTATGGCCATGCCGAGCTGCCGGACTTCATGGTCTTTCTGAATTGGCAGGAGCTACCCTGGTACTGGCTTGGATTTGACAACTTTTTCTTCGCCATGGTTATGGTGATGCTGGCGCCGGGCGCCCTCGCCTTCCTGTTTGGCTGGTTCGCCTTTCGCGCCCGGGTTAGTGGCGTCTACTTCTCCATCATCACCCAGACCATGACCTTTGCCCTGATGCTAGCCTTCTTCCGCAACGACATGGGATTTGGCGGCAACAACGGCCTGACCGACTTCAAAGAGCTTCTAGGCTTTGACTTACATAGCCAAGGCACCCGCGTCGCCCTGTTCATGGCCAGCGGCATCACTTTGCTGGCCGGTTTTGTTCTGTGCCGGATGATCGTGGCATCAAAGCTGGGCAAGATCCTGGTGGGCATTCGCGATGCGGAAACCCGCACGCGTTTTTTGGGCTATCGGGTCGAACATTACAAATTGTTCGTCTTCACCGTTTCCGCCATGATGGCGGGGATCGCCGGTGCCCTATACGTGCCACAGGTCGGGATCATAAATCCCGGCGAATTCGCGCCCGGCAACTCCATCGAAATCGTTGTCTGGGTGGCCCTGGGTGGGCGCGGCACCTTGATCGGCGCGATCATGGGCGCGGTCCTGGTCAACTTGGCGAAAAGTTATCTGACCGCCGCCTTCCCCGAGATCTGGCTGTTCGCCCTGGGCGGCCTGTTCGTCGCCGTGACGCTGTTCCTGCCCAAAGGCATCGCCGGCAGCATTTCGATGCCCCGCTTGATAGGAGCCCGCGGCCGGCCATGAGCGAAGTTCTGTATCTGGATGGCATCTCGGTCAGTTTCGGCGGCTTCAAGGCCTTGAATGATTTAAGCCTGGTTGTGGAGAGCGGTGAGATGCGGGCGATCATCGGGCCCAACGGCGCCGGCAAGACTACCATGATGGACATCATCACCGGCCGCACCCGCCCGGACAAGGGGATTGCCCTGTTCCGTGGCGATATCGACCTGACCCGCATGGATGAGGCCGAGATCGCCAATTTGGGTATCGGCCGCAAGTTTCAAAAACCGACCGTGTTCGAAAGTCATAGTGTCGAAGACAATCTGCAACTGGCGCAAAAGGCCCCGCGTAGCCCCTTCGCTACCCTATGCGCCAGACTATCCAGCGCCCAGCAGGATGCAATCGACAAAACCCTGGTGACCATCGCCCTGTCGGATGACCGCCGGCGCCTGGCCGGCGAATTATCGCACGGGCAAAAGCAATGGCTGGAGATTGGCATGCTGTTGATGCAACAGCCCGAATTGCTATTGGTAGACGAACCGGTGGCAGGCATGACCGATGCGGAAACGGAACAAACCGCCGATCTTTTACGCCAGATCGCGTTGACCCGGACCGTGGTCGTGGTCGAACATGACATGGAATTCATCCGCGCCCTGGACACCAAGGTCACGGTCCTGCACGAAGGTTCGGTGCTGTCCGAGGGGCCGTTGGAGGTAGTGCAAAACGACCCCCGGGTCATCGAAGTCTATCTGGGCCGCTAAGCCATGCTGCAGGTAGACAACATTGATCTTTTTTATGGCGCCTCCCAAGCCTTGCGCGGTGTCTCGCTGGAGGCCCGGCCCGGCGCGGTAACCTGTGTGCTGGGACGCAACGGTGTTGGCAAAACCTCGCTATTACGGGCCATCGTTGGTCAGCAAGCCATTCAAGGCGGCAGCATCAGTTGGGATGGCCGCGATATCTCCAAAACGGCCAGCCATGCCAGGGCCCGCGCCGGCATCGCCTATGTCCCCCAGGGGCGGGAGATTTTCCCGTTCCTAACCGTGGACGAAAACCTGCGCTCTGGTTTTGCCGCCCTGCCGCGGGCCGAGCGACGCTTACCGCCCGAAACCTTTAAATTATTCCCGGTGCTAAAGGATATGCTAGGGCGCCGGGGCGGTGATCTATCAGGCGGTCAGCAACAACAATTGGCCATCGCACGCGCCCTGGCCATGCAGCCACGCCTGCTGGTGCTGGACGAACCGACCGAGGGGATCCAGCCTTCAATCATCAAGGATATTCAGCGTATCATCGCCCTATTGCGTGACCGCGGCGATATGGCCATTGTTCTGGTGGAGCAATATTTTGAGTTCGCCCGCGACCTTGCCGACAGCTACATCGTCATGGAGCGGGGCGAAGTCGTACTATCCGGCCAGCGATCGGAAATGGTGGAAAAAGATGTACGCCGCTACCTCACGGTCTGAACCGCCTATTCCCGCGCAACCACAGCAGCGGCTACAACGCTTGCAAGGTGCTGCCAGGGTCGGCTTTGCAGGTCCGGTGGCCCGGCTGACCGAGCTTTATCAAGCCAACCCCTGCCGTATCCTCCTGCCGCGCCGGCCCGGCGGCGGGGTCGAGGCGGTGTTGTTGAACACCGCCGGAGGCATTACCGATGGCGACCGCCTGGACTACACTATTACCGCGCGGCGCGGTGCCCAGGTCACGGCCACCACCCAGGCAGCGGAAAAAGTCTATCGCTCCCGCGGCGGCGACAGCCATGTTCGCTGCCACTTGGCGCTGAGCGGCGGGGCCATTCTGGACTGGCTGCCCCAGGAGACCATTTTATTCGAGGGTGGCGCCCTGGCCCGGCAAACCCAGATCGAAATGGATGGTGGCAGCCGCTTGCTGGCCATGGACTGGCTGTTGCTGGGGCGCCTGGCCAGCGGCGAGCGGCTGCATCACGCCGCCATCCGCGACCGCTGGCGCCTGCGCCGGGACGGACGGCTGATCTGGGCCGACGATTTCCGCCTGCGGGGTGATATTGAAAGCCTGCTCCAGCGCTCCTCGTTGTTGGCCGGGGCCCGCGCCTTGGCCACCTTGATCTATGCCGCACCCGATGCAGACCGGCATCTCGATGCCGCCAAGAACCTGTTGCGGGAAACCCATGGTCGCGCCGGAGCCAGCGAACGGCCGGGCCTGTTGATTTGCCGATTTCTGGCCCCGGATGGCCTGACCCTGCGGCGCGACGTGGAGGCGTTCCTATCGCCCTTCCGCGCCGCCATCCATGGCCGGCCTAGCCCCCTGCCGCGCGTCTGGGCCTGCTGATAAAGAATATTAAGGAGGAATCGTATGTATCTGACACCACGAGAAAAAGACAAGCTGATGGTCGCGACCGCGGCAATGGTGGCCCGCAACCGCCTGGCCCGGGGGGTACTGCTGAACTATCCCGAGGCCATCGCCCTGATCACCGATTTCGTGGTCGAGGGCGCCCGCGATGGACGCACCGTGGCCGACCTGATGGCGGCGGGAGCCGAAGTCATCAGCCGCGACAAGGTGATGGAAGGCGTCCCGGAAATGCTGCCCGATGTTCAGGTCGAGGCGACCTTCCCCGACGGCACCAAACTGGTCACCGTCCATCACCCTATACGTTAAGGTAAAACATTATGATACCAGGTGAACTACTTATAAAAAAAGGTAACATTAATCTAAATGTATCTCAAGACGTCATAACCTTGACCATCGCCAATACCGGCGACAGGCCGGTGCAAGTGGGCAGTCATTACCATTTTTATGAAGCCAACAGCGCCCTGGATTTTGACCGGGAAGCGGCACGGGGCCGGCGTTTGGATATTCCCGCCGGCACCGCCATCCGGTTCGAGCCGGGCCAGCGCCGCGAGGTGCCATTAGTGCCCTATAGGGGGAACCGCGAGGTCTATGGTTTTAATGGCGCCGTGATGGGCGCTCTGGACGGGGAGGGTTAGAGCATGGCCGCGATCATGAACCGGGCCGACTACGCACATATGTACGGCCCCACCGTAGGCGACAAGGTCCGCCTGGCCGATACGGATCTATTTATCGAGGTTGAGCGGGACCACACCACGTATGGCGAGGAGGTAAAATTCGGCGGCGGCAAGGTGATCCGTGACGGCATGGGCCAATCACAACTGGGCCGGGGCCAGGGCGCGGTGGATACGGTTATCACCAACGCCCTAATCCTGGACCATTGGGGCGTGGTCAAGGCCGACATCGGCGTCACCGATGGCCGCATCAGCGGCATCGGCAAGGCGGGCAATCCCGATATTCAACCCGGCGTCGACATTATCATCGGCCCCTCGACCGAGGCCATCGCGGGCGAAGGCAAGATCATCACCGCCGGCGGCCTGGACGTCCATATCCATTTCATCTGCCCGCAGCAGATTGAAGAGGCGCTATATTCCGGCATTACCACCATGATGGGCGGTGGCACCGGCCCCGCCACGGGCACCAACGCCACCACCTGTACGCCGGGGCCGTGGCATCTGCAGCGCATGTTGCAGGCGGCCGATGGCTTTCCCATGAACCTGGGCTTTTTCGGCAAGGGCAACGCCTCACTGCCCAGGCCCCTGGTGGAACAGGTCGAAGCCGGCGCCTGCGGCCTTAAACTGCACGAGGATTGGGGCACCACGCCGGCGGCGATCGATTGCTGTTTGTCGGTAGCGGACGAGATGGACGTACAGGTGATGATCCATACCGACACCTTGAACGAAAGCGGCTTCGTAGAGAACACCGTCAAGGCTTTCAAGGGCCGTACCATTCATGCCTTCCACACGGAAGGCGCCGGCGGCGGCCATGCCCCCGACATCATCAAGGTCTGTGGCGAGGCCAACGTGATCCCCTCGTCCACCAATCCAACCCGTCCTTACACCCGCAACACAGTCGATGAGCATCTGGACATGCTGATGGTCTGCCACCATCTGGACCCCAACATCGCCGAGGATGTGGCATTCGCCGAAAGCCGCATTCGCAAGGAGACCATCGCAGCGGAAGACATCCTGCACGATCTGGGCGCCTTTTCCATTATCGCCTCGGACAGTCAGGCCATGGGCCGGGTCGGCGAGGTTATTATCCGGACCTGGCAGACTGCCGACAAGATGAAAAAGCAATTCGGTGCCCTGGCAGGCGAGATGGGCGACAACGATAATCTGCGCGCCCGGCGTTACGTGGCAAAATACACCATAAATCCGGCCATCGCCCAGGGCATAGCCGCGCACGTGGGTTCGGTCGAGGTGGGCAAGCTGGCGGATCTGTGCCTGTGGTCGCCTGCCTTCTTTGGCGTCAAGCCGGACATAGTTTTGAAAATGGGCACCATCGCGGCGGCACAAATGGGCGACCCCAATGCATCCATCCCAACGCCGCAGCCGCAATATATGCGGCCCATGTTCGCGGCCTTTGGCGGCGCCCAGACGGCCTCGTCGGTGACCTTTGCCAGCCAGGCCAGCATCGATATGGGCATCGGCGGGAGTTATGGCCTGGCCAAACCCCTGCTGGCGGTGGGCAACACCCGTGGTGGTATTGGCAAGGGGGCCATGATCCTGAATGACCATATGCCCAAGATAGACGTCGACCCGGAAACTTATGAAGTCCGCGCCGACGGCAGGCTACTGACCTGCGAGCCGGCGGAGGTTCTGGCCATGGCGCAGCGCTACTTCCTGTATTGAGAAAGGGAAATCCGGATGCAACGCGCGATCGCCCATTTTAACGCCGCGGGCTGGCCTTCGGAGCAGGCCACCGACGGCGTGACCCTGGCTTTTGACGAACGCCACCGCCGGCGCATTCGCCTGCGTACGGACAAGGGCGAGGAGATTCTGCTGGATTTGCCAAAAGCCAAGGCCATGGCCCATGGCGACGGCCTGCGCACCAGCGATGGCAGCTGGCTGGCGGTCCGGGCCGCGCCTGAACCGCTGCTGGAAATTCGTTGTGCCACCCCTGTCGCCCTGCAGCGGATGGCCTGGCATTTGGGCAACCGCCACCTGCCCACGGATATCGCGGCGGATCGCCTGCGCATTCGCCCCGATCACGTGATAGAGGCCATGGCGCGGGCCATGGGCGCCCATGTTGAGGCCATCACCGCGCCGTTTCAGCCCGAAGGCGGCGCCTATGACGAACAAGGCGGTGGCCATAGCCATGAACATGGTCATTGAGCCCTTGCATCTGTTGCGGCTGCAAAGCTGGTTGTCGCCCGGCTTCCCCATCGGCGCCTTCAGTTATTCCCATGGCCTGGAATATGCGGTGGAAGCCGGCTTGGTCCATGACCGGGATAGCCTAATCGATTGGTTGGAGGCGGATTTGCGCCATGGCAACGGCCGCAACGATGCAATCTTTCTGGCCACGGCACTGTCCATGGAGGACACAGCCTTCTTGGAAACCGCGGAACTGGCGGCGGTATCCTTCGCCAGCCGGGAACTGGCCCTGGAAGGCCTGTCCCAAGGAGCGGCCTTTCTGCTGACCATGATGCGTACCTGGCCCCATGACGCCCTGACGGCGCGGCAGGAATTGTTGTCCCAAGCCGCCATCGCGCCCACCCTGGCCATCGCCACAGCCATGGCCTGCACCGCCCACGGTATAGAGCCCAACACCACGCTGCATCTGTACCTCCAGGCCTGGTCGGCCAATTTGATAAACGCCACCGTGCGGCTGGTGCCCTTGGGCCAGACCGACGGACAATTGGCCCAGGCGGCCTTGGAAGGCGCCGTGATCGCCACCGCGCAGGAGGCCGGCGCGGCAAGCCTAGATGATCTCGGTTCCGCTGCCATGATGGTGGATTGGGCCAGTATGCAACATGAAAACCAATATACGAGGTTGTTTCGATCATGAACCCAATAACAGATCTATCGCCCCATCATGGACCGCTCCGCGTAGGTGTCGGTGGCCCCGTCGGCTCCGGCAAGACGGCATTGTTAGAAGCATTGTGCCGGCGCATGCGGGACGAGCGGGATATCATCGTCATCACCAACGATATCTACACAAAAGAAGATCAGGAAATTCTCACCCGCTCTGGCGCCTTGCCTGCGGCGCGAATCATAGGCGTTGAAACCGGTGGTTGTCCCCATACTGCGATCCGCGAGGATGCCTCGATTAATCTCGCGGCGGTGGCGCAGATGAGCCAGGCTTTCCCAAACGCGGAAATCTGTCTGATCGAATCCGGTGGCGATAATCTGGCGGCGACCTTCAGCCCGGAGTTAGCCGACCTGACAATCTATGTCATCGATGTCGCGGCGGGAGAGAAAATTCCCCGCAAGGGCGGCCCCGGCATTACCCGCTCGGACCTGCTAATCATTAACAAGATTGACCTGGCTCCCATGGTGGGCGCCGACTTGGAGGTTATGCGCCGCGACAGCGAACGCATGCGCGGCGGCCGTCCCTTTGTTTTCACCAACCTGAAAACTCACCAAGGTTTGGAAGTGGTGGTGGACTTCATTACCGCCTCGGGCGGCCTTGAACCGGTTATGCCGAAGGCTGCTGGCCGGTAATCAGGGCCTCCCGATCCTTGATGCCATCGACCAGGTGCCACACGCAAACCCGGACTCGTTCAGTAGTTTTCAATTCTGGATGAGTTAGCACCCAAGCCGGCATGGACTGGCACAGCCGGCCTGGCGGTACCCGCATCAAGGCCGGCTCCCGATCAGCGATGAAACAGGACACGATTGCCATGCCTAGTTCAACCTTGGCCGCCCCGAACTGGAGCAGCATATCAGGAATATGCCCGCAGGCCGGACAGCGTGGATATCGCTTTTCCTGATCCACTTGGGGATTTCCTCCAAATCCCCCCACCCGATCCACCGGGCTGTGGGCGTATCACCTGTGGCCCCCCGCATGGCGTATACCGCATCCGCCGTGTCGGGCAGGGTCCGTCGCAAAGCACTAGGCGGCCTGATGCCAAAGGCCAAGGCATTGGCCGTACTTGAAGGCAATCTTACCGATAGCCCCGATTTGGATACGATGAGCGCCGCCGCCGACCGGCAATACATATTGCAAATTAGCCGCTACAATAACCTGGATACCGACGCACGCGAGCAAGACCTGAAGCGCATCATGCAATCTGTCAAACCCCGTCCCAACCGCTTTCTCGATGAGTCTTTCATTGCCGTCAACCGCTCCATGGGCATGCCCCCGCCCGACGAGGTCGTTATACTATTTTCTGCATCTGCAAAACAGGCGGGTCGCTTTCGCAAGGACGACCCGGACATCCTCAAGAAGGTCGGCGCCCTCAATAAGGCACACCCGGATGATTACATCTACTACATGGGGAGAACCACCGGTTAGGCTTGTGCGAAAGGTTGAGACGAAAGGCATCGTAGTAGCCTTCCGCCGGTATTTTCCGGCAGCCACGCGTCATTGCTCTTGCCCTTTCGTAATCCATGTCTAAATTGGCCCTGGGAACACAAGGGCGGGACCATGAACAAGATACAGAACCTGAAACTGGCGGAAACCCTAGCGGCGGAACGCCAGGCGGCTCAGGCGAGGCGGCCCAGCCGGGCCGAGGCGGAAGAGGCCGTCCGCACCTTGATCCGCTGGACCGGCGATGATCCCGATCGGGAGGGTCTGAACGGCACGCCGGAGCGGGTGGCCCGCGCCTATGAGGAATATTTCGCCGGTTATCACGATGACCCGGTAGGAATTCTGCAACGTACCTTCGAAGAGGTCGAAGGTTATGATGAAATCGTCTTGCTGCGCGATATCCGTTTCGAAAGTCATTGCGAACATCACATGGCGCCAATCCTGGGCCGGGCCCATATTGCCTATTTGCCCAACCGCCGAGTTATCGGCATTTCAAAGCTGGCGCGGCTGGTGGAAGTCTATGCCAAACGCCTGCAAATTCAGGAGAAGATGACGGCGCAGATCGCCAATACCATTCAGGAGGTATTGCAGCCCCTGGGCGTCGCCGTGATGATCGAGGCCTCGCACCAATGCATGACCACACGCGGCGTACACAAACCGGGCGCCGCCCTGGCGACCTCGCGAATGCTGGGCGTATTCCGTGAAAATGCCGCCACCCGCCGCGAATTTCTAGCCATGATCCGCAGCAGCGGCAATCTCGACGACTGATACCAAGCCACGCTCCAAAATGGCTGGTCAAATAATTTTCTGGTTTCCTCAATATACGGCATTTATACGATATAGAAGCTGAGTGTATTCTTTCATCTCTAACAATCAGAAAGAGATCACATCATGAGAAAACTCGTCGATAATGTCAAAATGTAGCTGCCCTTATGCTGGAAAATAGGTCCTTCGACACTATTCTCGACGGCCTCTACACTGGCGGTTCTTTGCCGCTCACAAACGCACGTTCCAATGGGATGGCACAAAACCTGGCACCGGGCTTTCGAAGGTGTAGAGCCTGGTATCCAATAAATTACCTAAATAAGCGGTCCGCCGATCAGGCCCGCCGAAGGCGATGGACGAGATGCTCTTCATGACCTCCGTCTGGATACTATCGAGATGTTCCCGGCCCATTTCACTGGCCAGAAAGGCCTTTTCTACAACGGCCAATTGCTCCGCGTCGTTTTCCTCGACCACAACGGTCTGTTCACGGTCGGCGGTGACCCGGACCACCCGGTTGGAAACCACCGACGTCATCCAGAACGCGCCTTCTTCGTCAAAGGCCAAGCCGTCGGGATAGGTGCCGGCGCCGTATTCCACGAAGGTCTCGCGCGGGCCCAAACTGTTATCGTCCTTGATGCGGTAGCGCGAGGTACGCCGGGCCATGGTCTCGTTCACGTACAGCCAATCGCCGGAGGGATCGACGATCGCCTCGTTAGTGTATCCGATGTTATCCGCCACGATGCGGGCGCCAGCCCCGTCCATCAGAATAATGAAGCCATCAGCGACATCCGCGCGATAGGCCAGGGCGCGGGGGTCATGACGGGTGGAGGTGGTGATCCAGATGCGGTCCTTTTGATCAACGCCAACGAAATTCGCCGGCGGCAGGGCCTGGCCATCCAGTTCCACCAACAGCGGAGAGACACTGCCATCCTGCGACAGTCGCCAGACACCGCCGCCATCACCGTGCAGATCTGCCAGCAGAAAATCGCCCGCGCCGGTCAGGGCAAAGCCATTTGTCGCCACCGGCGGTAGATTGTTACTCCGTTGACCCAGAATATCTCGGCGTCCGCCAGCCGTATCGATTACACTGACGCCGCCCTCCCAATGGGATGTGATGACTGTGCCGTCGGCTAGGCACAACACGCATTCGGGCCGGGTCAGGCCGGCGCCATAAAAATTAAGATCGCCGGGTTTCAATTGGAAAGTATCCGCACGCATTTTCTATCTTCCTCCCTCTGTGCCCGGCTATTATAGCCCTCCGGCCAGGCCGGCCCAGCTCTGATGTTTCGGGGCGCCTGGCTGGTGCTGCCGCAGGCTCTGTTTGCCGCGCCGCGTCAAAACGCGAATAGAGCAGTTCCGAATCGATTCTAAGTGATTGGAAAATGACTCAATTTCTAAAGAACAGAGCACTTTGAGAATGAAAATACTCTGTTCGGGCAATCTTCATGGTCAGGCAATAATTTCCTGATATAAGGCCGCCATTGCAGCACTAAAACCAATCATTGATGACCGTCAATTTGATCAGGAAGTCCAACCCCTGTTCATGGTCATGGGCGGTGAAGTCCGTGACCCGCGTGGGGCCGAATTCGTCGACCTGTCGGCCATAGACGTGCGCGGCATTTATCCCAGCTACGACGCAGCCTTCAACATCTGGCGGGGCGGGGCACAAGCCACCGTGGACCGCGCCTTCACCAAATAGATGATCATCCGCCTGCCTTAACTGTTGGCTGAAGTAGGCGATCTGGAATTAGGCCCAGGCGACGGGCCACGGCCACACTACATGACGGATAGTCTTTTATTCGTCTTCGTCGGGCCTGATCCCACAATCCAGGGCAACAAAACTCTGGCGTTTGCGGCTCTGGATCCCCGGACCTCCGCTTCGCTACGCCCGAGGATGACGTAGTGTCGCACAATGTGCCTCGAGCCGTCCGGAACAGCCAAATCTTGCAGTTTCCGGATTTTTTCGGCACAATCTTGCTCTCATATTATTATTTTGAATTTGCCAGCGGGGAACCAAACGTGGCTCACGGTTCAAAAATTGAAAGTAAACGCGACCCAGAGGTCAACGTAGCCTTTGATGCCGTGATCGTCGGGTCGGGTTTCGCCGGCATGTATATGCTGCACCGCCTGCGCGGCCTCGGCTTTTCCGCGCGGGTGTACGAGGCGGGCGGCGGCGTCGGCGGCACCTGGTATTGGAACCGCTATCCGGGCGCGCGCTGCGATATCACAAGCATGCAGTATTCCTATTCCTTCTCGGAAGAATTGGATCAGGAATGGAGCTGGTCGGAAAAGTATTCGCCACAGCCTGAAATCCTGGACTATGCCAACCACGTTGCCGATCGCTTCGACCTGCGCTCTGACATCCGCTTCGATACGCGGGTAACAGCAGCAACCTTTGACGAAGATGCCAAGCACTGGAGCATCGAGACCGACCAAGGTGACATAGTGAGCGCGCAGTTTTGCATTATGGCGGTCGGTTGTCTTTCCTCGGCAAACCTGCCGCCATTTGAAGATATCGAGAAATTCGAGGGTCCTATTTACCACACTGGCGAGTGGCCCCACGAAGGCGTCGACCTTACCGGGCTTCGCGTCGGCGTCATCGGCACAGGATCGTCCGCAATCCAATCAATCCCGGTCATGGCCCAGCAGGCCAAGACATTGACGGTGTTTCAACGCACGCCCAACTATGCCGTTCCGGCCCGGAACGCGAAGCTTGACCCGGAATTCGAACGGGAGACCAAGGCGGGTTACCCGGAGCTGCGGGAGAAAATGCGTGCCCGGCCAACCGGTTTCTATTTTGATTTCAACACGCAACCAGCGCTTGAGGCGACGGCGGAGGAACGCGAGAGAAAATATGAGGAGGCCTGGGCGCGGGGTGGCCTTCCCTTCCTTGGCGCTTTTGGTGATCTATTGTTCGAAAAAGACGCCAATAACACCATTGCGGAATTCGGCCGCAAAAAAATCCGCGATGTAGTGAAAGACCCGGCAACGGCCGAGTTGCTGTGTCCCATCGATGTTTTTGGTTGCAAGCGTCTCTGCGTCGACAGCGGGTATTTCGAGACCTATAATCTGCCCCATGTTTCCCTGGTCGATATATCGAAAAAACCGATTGAACGCCTCACCAAACAAGGCATCGTAACGGACGGCGTCGAATATCCCGTTGACGTGATTGTCTGCGCCACGGGCTTTGCCGCCATGACCGGTTCGTTCGATAATATCCGGATCACCGGGCGGAGCAGCCTGACATTGACCGAGAAATGGCAGGCCGGACCACGGACCTACCTGGGCCTGTCCTCCCAGGGCTTCCCGAACCTGTTCATGATCACCGGCCCGGGCAGCCCCTCGGTCCTTGCCAGCATGATCCAGGCGATCGAGCAGCATGTCGACTGGATGGCCGATTGCATGGGCCATATGCGCGATATCAGCGCGCAAACCATTGAGCCGCTGGTGGAATATGAGGACGACTGGGTGGATCACGTCAACGAGGTGTCAAAGGTCTCGCTGCGGTCGACCTGCAGTTCCTGGTACGTCGGCGCCAACGTGCCTGGCCGGCCGCGCGTCTTCATGCCCTACATTGGCGGATTTCCTGTCTACGTCGATAAGTGCAACGACGTCATGACGAACGGTTTTGAAGGCTTCGTCTTGGACGGTGAAAAAAGCAAGGCCGCGCCGCGGGTGCGCTTGACCGAAAAATGGCGTGTACCAGTGGATATGGATATCATATCTCCGGCCATGATTGCCGCCCGGCGGGTGCCCATCGTCTGATAGCCTAATACGGGGTCCCCGTATTAAGCGGTCTCCGCCAAGGTAAACAGCATATCGGCGGCCTCATCCCGATTGGGTATCAAGGCTTGATATTCCGCGCTTTGGTACCAAGTCCGCGCGCTATCGGCATCGGGAAATTCGATCAGTACAAGTACATCATAATTTGCGGCACCGGTCAGGGTCTCCAGGATCGGAGCGCGAACCAAAATTTGCCCCCATGGGCGGTGAGGGTTTGCCCGGCGGCCTTGGCGTAGACGCCGAGTTTTTCCTGATCCTTGGTTTTGGCATGTACAACAACATAGGCAGTCATTCGTCATTCCCCCAATAAAGTAGCTAATGTTGATCAATTAGTCTTAACACGCGGCCTCACCGGCCCGCCAGATAGGCAGCCAATTCCGGCGGCGTCAGGTCGGCGTCGGCCTGAAACAACTCCAGTAGCACATCGTCGGGCGCGGCACACATGATGTAGCGCCAATTGCCGAATTCGCGGATATCGCTGCGAAATATCACGCCCTTAGCCTGCATTTCGGCCATTTTTTCTGGTAGGTCGTCACAACAGATGCCCAGGTGATGCACCGCGCTGTGGCTCCCGTCCAGGGGCCGCTGGTCATAGATATGCAGCCGGCCGTCGCCGACCCGCATAAAGACGTTGCGGGCGCCGCCGAAATCGCCGTCGAACACCACCTCGCCGCCCAACATCGTACGCCACCAGGCCACCGTGGCGGTTATGTCGCTAGCAAAAATATGCGCGTGATGCAGGCTTACCGTCACGGGCCCTTAGGCAGGGCGACCGCCGCCGGCGCCACGGGCACGCCGGCAACATCGGCGCGCATGCGGAAGACTGTGCCGGCATCCTCCCGGCCGCTGTCTCCCGAACCGGTGACAATATAAATATCCATCAGATCGTCGCCACCGAAACAGACGGAGGTGACCATGGGTAAGTCGCAGGGAATGGACCGGCGCAGGCTGCCGTCGGGCTCGAACACATCAACCCGGCTGCCATACGCGATAGCAACCCAGACACTGCCGTCGACCGCCACGGCCAGGCCGTCGGGTATACCGTCGACGATGGGCGCGAAGGTACTATGCGGGCCAAGGTCGCCATTTGGCTTCACGTCATAGACCCGCACCCGGTCGCGCCGGGATTCCGAATGATACAGCTTGCCGCCATCGGACGAGACGCCCAGGCCGTTAGTCAGCATTACATCCTGGCCAACCACGCGGGCGCTGCCGTCCAGATCGATGCAATATAGATCGGCCGGTTTCGGCTCTTCCTCGGCATTCACGGGCCGGAAAGACAACGCGCCAGCATAGATACGGCCCTTGGCATCGGTGGTGATGTCGTTGAAACCGATCCGGCCTGCTTCAGGGTCGTCGCCCAATATCACCACGGTCGGGCTGCCGTTAGCCGGTTTCAAAGCGATACTACGTCCGGAAACCACAATGCCGCCATTTTCATGCAGGGCCATGCCGCCCATGCCCCGACGATGTTCGATCACCTGGCTGATCGTGCCGTCGGGCGCCAGACAAAAGGCGCCGCCATTCGTAACGTCGGAATAGATCAGTCCACGACTGGCATCCCAGACCGGCCCTTCGATCAAACCATATCCCGTTGCCAAGGTTTCCATACGCAAAGCCCTCCCGTCGATAAGTTTTAATCGGCGGCTAGATCATCGCCCGCCAGCGCCCGGCGCACAAGTGCCGCCGTTTCAGCCACGCCATACAAGGCCGCGAAGGAGCCAAAACGGGGGCCCTGGCTCTGTCCGAACAGAACTTCATACAGGGCCTTGAACCAATCTCGCAGATTCTCGAATTTATGCGCCTTGCCGATTTCATACACCTGGTTCTGGATATCCGTCCCCGAAAAACCCGGATCCATTGCCTCCAGTGCCGCCAACAAATCTTCCATCGCGGCCCGTTCCTGATCGTTGGGTGGGCGGTAGCTTTTGTGCGGCTTTACGAAGTCCTGATAATAGTTGATAGCATAGCCCACCAGAGCGTCCAACATGGGATGATTTGCCGCCGTGGCACCTGGCGCATAACGCGAGATAAATCCCCACAGCACCTCCCTGTCCTCGGAATTACAGGCCCCGGCCAGGTTCATCAACAAAGCGAAAGTCACGGGCACAACTTCTCGGGGCGGCTGCCCGGCGTGGATATGCCAGGCCGGATTAGCCAGCTTTTCCACCTCGTCCAGTTCCGGGTAACTATCCAGAAAGCGAAGATAGTCATCCGCCGCCCGGGGGATGACATCGAAATACAGGCGCTTAGCCCGGCGCGGCTGTTGAAACATATAAAGCGACAGGCTTTCCGGCGCGGCGTAACGCAGCCATTCCTCGATACTTAGACCGTTGCCGCGGGATTTGGAAATCTTCTCGCCGTTCTCGTCCAGGAATAATTCATAGGTGAAGCTTTCTGGTGGCCGAGCGCCCAGGACGCGGCAAATCTTCGATGAAAGGCGCACGGATTCGATCAAATCCTTGCCCGACATTTCGTAATCTACATCCAGGGCGAACCAGCGCATGGCCCAATCCGCCTTCCATTGCAGCTTGCACTTGCCGCCCGTAACCTCCACCTCGACCTTGGCCCCGGCGTCGTTCGCATAGGTAATAGTACCAGCATCCAGGTCCCGCGCGATGACCGGTACCTGCAATACCTGCCCGGTGTCAGGGCAGAGGGGCAGGAACGGACTGTATGTGGCCTGTCGTTCGGCCCCCAATGTGGGTAGGATCACGCCCATAACTTTGTCGTATTCTCGCAATACCGCCATCAGAGCGGCGTCAAACTGGCCCGATTGATAGCAATCCGTGGACGAGACAAATTCATAGTCGAAGCCAAACTGATCCAGAAAAGCCCGCAGGCGGGCATTGTTGTGGGCGCCAAAGCTGTCATGAGTGCCAAAGGGGTCCGGCACCTTGGTCAAGGGCATTTCCAGATACCGGGTCAGCATTTCCTTATTGGGGACGTTGTCGGGCACCTTGCGCAAGCCGTCCATGTCGTCGGAAAATGCCACCAGTCGGGTTGGGATATCGCACAATTCATGAAAGGCCCGGCGCACCATTGAGGTCCGCGCCACCTCGCCAAAGGTGCCGATGTGGGGCAGGCCGGAGGGGCCATAGCCGGTTTCGAACAACACATGGCCCTTTTCAGGCATCCGTCCATTCACCCGTTTCAGCAGCATGCGGGCCTCTTGAAACGGCCAAGCCTTGCTGTCAGAAGCGATTTCAGTATTTCTTGTCATGCAATCCGTTCCCTACGGGGCTGGCACATTAGAGCACAATTCCACCACGTCAACTGGTGGTGGGCCGGCCCATCCCGGCCTATAGTGCGGCAAGCATGAGCACTTTGACACCGAACCCCGGAAACCTTGAATTTGCCGCCCCGGCACTGATAGCGGGCGCGCGCCTGACCACCTGGTTAAGCGCCGAGGGGGAGATTGAAGAATTAAGCAGCGCGGCGGCAATTGCGCGGGCTAGAGACGAGATACCCATCGCTTGTCATGCCATCGCTACGGCATACAGGCTAGGCGCCCGGACTTTCGCTGCTTACGACATTCTGGAGTTGTTCGCCTTTACCCGCCCGGCGCAATTCTGCCTGCCCACGCCCGGCGGCCTGGCCATCGCCCTAAATTTGGCGCCGCCCAGGGATGCCGCCGAAGGGGCCCTGGCCCTGCAAGGCGCGGCCCGGGCGCTGCTGGGGGAATTAGCCGCCGGTCACGGCATCCCGGAACGGCGGCGGGAACGGGAGCGGGAGCGATTGGGCGCTCTGGCCATGACCATGGCGCGGGCCGGCTGGCGCTGGGGCCCGGCCGTCCTGGCCGCGCTGAGCGTACCATCGGATAATTCCAGCGGCGGCTTGAACGCCTGGCACCGCCTGCCGGACCGCGAGGATGGC
>Ga0310124_10001259_pt1 | contig 17638 bp, 16 predicted proteins | sample CB11b_AW_Bot5_MG_FD_203507 | JGI IMG/M metagenome (GOLD analysis project Ga0310124, IMG submission 203507) | Marine microbial communities from Western Arctic Ocean, Canada - CB11b_AW_Bot5 | ecosystem: Environmental > Aquatic > Marine > Oceanic | place: Canada: Western Arctic Ocean | collected... | reverse complement strand
GCGGTACAGCGGGTGCTGAAGGAGGTCTCCGGACTGAGCCTGCTCGAAGATATGGTGACCGGGCTCGTCGTCGAGCGCGGGACGGTCGTCGGCATCCGGACCCGAGGGGGCTTGGAGGTGCGGGCGGGCGCTGTGGTCGTGACGGCGGGGACCTTCTTGCGTGGCAAGATCCATATCGGTGGCGAGGAGAGCGTTGGCGCGGGGCGTGTGGGGGAGGCTCCTTCCCTGGACCTCGCCCAGGAACTCGAAGCCCGAGGGCTCGAGATCGGCCGGTTCAAGACCGGGACGCCGCCCCGCATCGATGGGCGAACGGTGGACTACGCCCGAATCGAGCGCCAGGACGGGGATTCCGGGGACTTTCGCTTCGCTGCCTACGAGAGGGAGGTGGTCCCCGAACAGCGACCGTGCTGGATCACCTGGACGGGCGAGGCCCTGAAGCAGGTTGTCGAGCGCAATCTCGAGCGGAGCGCTCTGTTCGGCGGTGAGATCTCGGGAAGGGGACCGCGGTACTGTCCTTCGATCGAAGACAAGATCGTGCGTTTCCCCGATGCGCCCCGCCATCAGGTCTTCCTGGAGCCGGAGGGCCTCGGGACGACGGAGCTCTATGTGAACGGCCTGTCCACGTCGCTCCCCGCCGAGGTTCAGGAGGAGTTCCTGAGAACTGTCCCGGGCCTGGAAAGGGTCGAGGTGACGAGGGTCGGATACGCGGTGGAGTACGACTACTTCCCTCCTCATCAACTCCGGTCCACGCTCGAGGTTCGGGATATTCCGGGACTCTATTTTGCGGGTCAGATCAACGGAACGACCGGGTACGAAGAAGCCGCGGGCCAGGGGCTGGTGGCGGGCGCAAACGCCGCGTTGAAGGTGCTCGGTCGCGAGCCGCTGATCTTGGAGCGCGACCAGGCATACATCGGAGTCCTGATCGATGATCTCGTCACGAAGGGCGTTGACGAGCCGTATCGACTGTTCACCTCACGTGCCGAGTTCCGGCTGATGCTGCGCCAGGATAACGCTGCCAGGCGGTTGGGGCCCGTCGCTGAGGAGATCGGTCTGTTGAGTGAATCCCAGAGAGATGCGTTGCACGGGCGACGAATGCGAGAAGATCGCATTCGAATGTGGTTCGTGGAGAGCGTGATTCGGTCGGAGAGCGCGAACCCGATGCTCTTCGAATGTGGCTCGGCGCCCGTCACCCAGTCGGTCCGTGCCGTCGAGTTGCTCAAGAGGCCGGAGGTGTCGGCGAGCGCACTGGCGCGGGCGGGCGGTGCCCCGTTCAACTGTGTCGAACAGGGGGACGCGCTGGCTGCGGTCGAGGTCGATCTGAAGTATGAGGGCTACGTTCGCCGCGAGCGCGAGCGCGCCGGAAGACTGCGGAATCAGGCGGCGTTCCGGTTGGCTCGTGACCTCCCGTTCGAGACCTTCGCGAGCGTGTCGTACGAGGCGCGAGAGAAGCTCAGTCGGATTCGGCCGGAGACCCTCGCACAGGCCGGGAGGATCCCCGGCGTTTCGCCGTCCGACCTTCAGAACCTGATGCTTGAGGTTCTTCGGCTGCGGCACGCCGAACGCTAGGCTGGCGCGAGGACGCCTCGCAATGTTTCACGTGAAACAAGCTCCCGGGGTGCGGCAGCGACGGCCGGGGGTGTTTCACGTGAAACAGGTCGACGGAGAGGTCCCAGCCGAGGGCTAGGGGGGGACGAAGACCGTCCTCAGCATGGCCCCTTCTGGCGTGAGGTCGGAATTGAAGTCGAACTCCGAATCCCCTTCCAAGGTCACGGACGTGCCGTCCCGCTGCCACTGTGCACGCGACACATCAGGCGTCGGCAGGCTCCTCATAAAGATCGCGGTCGGGCCTTCCACCGTTACTGTGCCGGACTCGCTCGAGGATTGGCCGTACCCTTCCACGATGGCCGTATAGCGTCCCGAGGGTTGAACGGAAAGACTAAACCACCGCTCCGGGGGTCGTGAGGTCCACGGAGACTTCGGGATTGGCCTTGCTCGTGAGGAGCATCGAGGTGGCGAGCCAGTCTCCGACCATGAAGTCCGGGTTCGCCGTCGGACCTTCCCCCGGCCCCATAGAGTCGTCACCTCCGCACCCGCAGATGACGAGTAGAAGGAGGAGCGCGAGCCGGCCGCCACGTGGTTGCCGGTGAATCATCGTTTCCATAGTCGGGACCTCAGAGCTTGAGCCAATGTCCCCTCAGGAGCACTATCGGTATGCGAGGCGGGAATGTAGCATCCTGTCGGCGGCAACGAAGCATGTGTTTCCCATGGCGGCTCCAGGCACGGGCTGACGTGCCGTCCGCGAGTGCACTCGTAGCTTTACCTGCCTTCCAGTGCCGCATATATATAGACCATAGACTAAGGCCATCCTGCACTCACGCCCCCAACGGTTCCAACTCTTATGTCTCGCGTCATCGCCGTCGTCAACCAGAAGGGTGGCGTCGGAAAAACTACGACTGCCATCAATCTTGGTGCGGCACTCGCCGTAGCCGAGCGGCGCACGCTGGTGGTCGACATGGATCCTCAGGGTAATCTGACGAGCGGGCTCGGGCTCGCTCCGCAGGAGGGACGCGCCACGATCTACGACGTTCTCATGGGAGGCCATGGCGCCCGCCAAGCGATCGTCGGGTCGGTCCAGTTTCCACTCCTCGATCTCGTGCCGAGTACGAGGGATCTGGTTGGCGCAGAGATCGAGTTGGTGGGAGCGTTGAGCCGAGAGACGGTTCTGCGGCGGGCGCTCGACCCCATCCGAGACGACTATGACTACATTCTCTTGGATTGCCCTCCGTCTCTGGGGTTGCTCACCTTAAACGGACTGGTGACCGCCGACTCTCTCTTGATTCCGATCCAGTGCGAGTTCTATGCTCTCGAGGGTCTCAGCCAACTTCTGAACACGGTGCGCCTCGTTCAGAGGGCTCTGAACCCGGGTCTCGAGATCGAGGGTGTGTTGCTGACCATGTTCGATACCCGTCTGAACCTCGCCCGGCAGGTAGCTGCCGAGGCGCGGGAGCACTTCGGAGATCGCGTGTATCGAACGTCGATACCGCGGAACGTTCGATTGGCCGAAGCGCCTTCGTTCGGCCAATCGATCCTGAGATACGACGTGCTCTCACAAGGAGCACAGAGTTATCTCGCGCTCGCGAAAGAGTTGATAGACGGGCGTGGGCCCGTGGCGGCCTGAAGTCGTAGTAGCTGAGCCCAGGTGTCAGGAGGACGTGGAGCAATGAATCCGCCAGCCCGGAAGGCCCGGCTCGGCAAGGGCCTAGGTGCCCTCCTCGGAGACTACATGGATGTCGCCGAGCCCGGTGGTGAAGCTCAACGGCTCAAGGTGTCGGCCATTCGGCCCAATCCCAAGCAGCCCCGCCGGGCCTTCTCGCCGTCCGAACTGGAGGAGTTGGCGCAGTCCATCGCCCAGAATGGACTTCTCCAGCCCCTGTTGGTTCGTCCCGCCCCGGGGAGAGCGAACCACTACGAGCTGGTTGCGGGTGAGCGGCGACTGCGGGCGGTTCGGAAGCTCGGTTGGAAGGACGTGCCCGCCGTCACGCGCGAAGTCCCTGACGACGTTCTGCTCGTTCTCGCCCTGGTGGAGAACCTGCAGCGAGAGGCGCTGAGCCCGATGGAGGAGGCGGAGGGGTACGAGGTGTTGGTGACTCAACATGGCCTGAGCCATTCGGCCATCGCGCGCTCCGTCGGCAAGGACCGGTCCACCGTGGCCAACATGTTGCGCCTCCTCCAACTGCCGCCGTCCGTGAGGGGGTTGGTCGATTCGGGCGAGTTGTCTGCGGGCCACGCCAGGGCTCTGCTCACGATCGACGACCCGGGCCATCTGATCGAGCTCGCTCGCCGGACCGTGAAGGAGGGGTGGTCTGTCCGGGAGGTGGAGGGAGAGGCGCGCATTCAGCGTCCGAGAACCAAGAAGGGCCGTACGCGCGCGTCGACCGCGAGGCGCGACCCGGTGTTGCGGGTGCTGGAAGAGGAACTGCGAGCCGTCTTGGCTACGAAAGTCGGTGTAAAGTCAGGCAAGAAAGGCGCCGGCGTCATCGAGATCCCCTTCCACAATAGCGAGGACCTCGAGCGCGTTTTCCAGCTCATTACGGGCCGTGAGGTTACGGAGGTGGTGTCGTGAGCCGCCCAGAGTTGCAGATCATCGTCGTGCCGGCGGCGAGCGAGAGCCGAACCTATCGGGTGTCCTATGCACGCCTCTATGCGCTCCGGGGACTCGCGATCGGATTGGGCGTGTTCTTCGCGTTCCTGGTAGCCACCTGGGGATACATGGCGGCGCGAGTCTCACACGTCGTCGAGCTCGAGGCCGAGCTGGGTGTGTTGCAGGCGGAGCAGGCGAGAATGCCGGCTCTGCTACGCCAGCTACAAGACTTGGAGGGTCAGTACGAGAGCATGCGAGCCCTCTTCTTGCCGGATGGGACGGGGGCTCCCTCGGAGCTTTGGCTTCCTCCTCCGGGATCGATGAGCGGTTCGGTCACGGCAGACGAGGGCGGCGCTACCCGGCCGGACAGCTGGCCCCTGACCGAGCGCGGATTCGTGACCCAAGGGCTCCTCGACGATGAGGGGCGGGCGCATCCCGGGCTGGACATCGCCATGCCCACCGGCTCATACATTCGTGCCGCAGGCGCGGGTGAGGTGATCGACGTTGGAGAAGATGCGACCTACGGACGATACGTGCGCATCGATCACGGCAATGGCTACGAGACGCTATATGCGCACGCGTCATTGACGTCGGTGCGACTCGGTGAAGCCATCCGAAAGAACGAAGTAATCGGGCTGACGGGCTCCACGGGACGCTCGACGGCACCACACTTGCATTTCGAAGTCGTGTTCGAGGGAGCCGCGGTCGACCCTCTCGAGTTGGTGGAGCAACCATAGCCCGCCAATAGCCTCGTCATCGACAAAGGAAAAATTCAACTCATGGCCAAAAACCCCCCACCCGCCACGCCACCCGAGGCCGTCATCTCCATTGTCGGGGCGGGCATGTCTTTGGACGGAGATTGTGAAACGAATGGCTCTCTCAGGATCGAGGGCACGATTCGCGGAAATGTCCGTGCGGCCAAGTCCGTCGTCATCGGGAAGAACGGCCTGGTCGACGGTTCCATCTTTACCCAGGACGCGGTGATCTCCGGCCGGGTTCTCGGGTCGGTGACGGCCGAGTCGCGGCTCGAGCTGCATTCGACGAGCCATATTTCCGGCGAGATCTACACGCTTCGGCTGCAGGTCGACGATGGTGCGTCGCTCCAGGGACAAGTCTCGGTGGGGGAGGTCCCGAAAGGGGCGAAGCAACCCTCCGCACCCATCAAGGCGTCGAGTGGCAGAGAGGCCAAACCTTCTCAAGAGAAGAACGATTCTCAGGGCAAGCACGACGCCCAAGGGAAGAACGATTCCCAAGGAGAAGCACGATATGGCGGGTCTCGCTGACGGTGTGCCGGAGCCTCGGGAGTTGTCGGCGCCCCGATCGTGATTCTACCAGATCAATACGTTTTCCACACAGTGTGAACAACACCGTAATCCCATATTGTATAAGTGGTTACGGTAAGATCTGCCGTTCTCCGGCAGGCTTGGCACACACTTTTCCACACTTCGAGTGGGGCCGTCTGTGAAATCGACTTCACTCTTGGAGTATCTCGACGAGTACTTGGACGTAGGGACCTTCCGCGACTATGCGGCTGCCCACAATGGCCTTCAGGTGGAAGGCCCTTCTGAAGTGCAACGCATCGCTGTGGCGGTCGATGCTAGCGAAGCGGTCATCCAGGGAGCGGTTGCCGCGGGCGCCGACCTCCTCATCGTGCACCACGGGATCTTTTGGGATGGCCAGACCCGTGTCTTCGGTCCTCGCTTTCGCAAGCTGAGAGGCCTGATCGAGGGCAAGGTGGCTCTCTACTCGGCGCATCTCCCGCTGGACGCGCACCCGGAGGTCGGTAACTGTGCGGTTCTCTGTCGCGAGCTGGGGTGGGCTCTCGCGGGTCGATTTGGGAGCCATGGGGACCGTGACCTGGGATGGTGGTGTGACGTGGATATGGAGAGAGACGCCCTGGTCGCGCACGTCGGGGACGTGGTGCAGGGCCCTGTACGTCTCATCCCGGGCGGACCCGACCGGATCTACCGGGTCGGGGTCGTGACGGGTGCAGCCTCCGCAATGCTCCGTGACGCCGCGGATGCCGGTCTCGACACCCTCATCACGGGGGAGGGGCCACATCACTCCTACAACGACGCCATTGAATTCCGAGTAAACGCCGTCTACGCCGGCCATTATGCCACCGAGACGTGGGGGGTTCGGGCACTGGGTGCTCACATCGGCGAACGCTTCGGCGTGCCATGGGACTTCATCGACGCGCCTACGGGTCTCTGAGTCGGTTTTCGGAGTGGCTCGGCGGGTGGCTCGGGCGGTTGCTTGCGCTAGGGGTCCCTACGATCATTAACTCCCAAGTTGATCAGATCGAGGAGGAACACACCATGCGTGCTCGGTATCTTTCGGCTCCGGCCCTCTCCACCCTCGCTGCGGGGCTCTTCGCCGCGCAGGGGGTGCTCTCCGCCCAGATCGTGCCGTCGCCCGAGACCCACTTCGGCTTCGAGATTGGAGCCGAACGCAAGTTGGCCGACTGGACGGACCTGACTTCGTACTACGAGACCCTCGCGAATGCGAGTTCACGTGTGAAGGTCGACACGCTCGGCCTCACCACGATGGGCCGCCCCTTCGTGATGCTGACCGTCACGAGTGAGGAGAATCAGGCCCGTCTAACCGAGCTCTACGACGTCCAGATGAAACTCGCGGACCCGCGCCTCGTCTCCGGTGAGGAGGAGCTCGAGCGCCTCCTGGAGCTGGGCAGGACCGTGGTGTTGATCACGCACTCCATCCACTCGACCGAGGTCGGAGGCGCTCAGATGGCGGCGAGGCTGTTGCATCGCCTGGCTTCATCCGACGACGAGCAGGTTCGAGAGATCTTGGATAACGTGATCCTCCTGGACATCCCTTCCCTCAATCCGGATGGGACGGAGTGGGTGGTCGACTGGTACAACGAATGGGTGGGCACCGAGTACGAGGCCAGTCCCATGCCGTGGCTGTACCACTACTACGTCGGCCATGACAACAATCGAGACTGGTACGCGTTCACGCAGAAAGAGACGCAGTACACGGTTCTGGGAGCCCATAATCTTTGGCATCCACACATTGTCCACGACGTCCACCAGATGGGGGGTGGAGGCGCGCGTATCTACTTCCCTCCGTACATCGATCCTATCGAGCACAACGTGGACCCGGGCCTCGTGACCGCCGTCAACATGCTCGGCACTTATATGGCCGCGGAGCTCACGTCGCAGGGTAAAGCCGGTGTGGTGACGAACGCCATCTACGACGGCTTTTCGCCGGCACGCGCGTACCAACACTACCACGCGGGCGCGCGCATTCTTTCCGAAACGGCGTCGGCGAGAATCGCCACATCAGTCGACGTCTCACGCGACCAGATCGGAGGTGGCCGGGGCTACGACGCGGCGGTCGCCTCGGCCAACTACCCGAACCCCTGGACGGGAGGACGGTGGGGGCTGCCGGAGATCGTCGAATACATGGATTCCGGTGCGATGGCGCTGCTCAGGAACGCTGCGAAGAATCGGCGTTTCTGGCTCGAGAATTTCTACCGGGTCAACGAACGGGCCGTAGAGGGCTGGGATACGTGGCCTGCGGCTTGGGTCCTTCCCGCCGACCAGGCGAACGAGGGAGGGTTGGCTTATGTGCTTCGGATTCTTCGCATGGGCGACGTGGAGGTTCACAGAGCCGCCCGTGCCTTCGAGGCCGACGGAGTCGTCTATCCGGAGGGCACCTACGTCGTTCCGATGACTCAGCCCTATGCGTCGTTCGCCCAGACGCTTCTCGAGGTACAGCACTATCCGGATCTCCGAGAATATCCGGGGGGCCCGCCCAGGCGACCCTACGACGTCACGGCGCACACGCTTCCTCTCCTCATGGACGTCGAGGCGGTCGCCGTCGAGAATCTCCAGCCCGGCGTGGCGGTCGTCATTGAAGCAGAGGCGATCACCACACCCGAGTTTGCGTTCGAGCTGCCGGCGGGCCTTAGGGGTGATGATGCTCCGCGCATCGCGCTCTACAAGTCGGCGCAGGAACCGATGACCGCCGGCTGGACGCGGTGGATGTTCGACCAGCACGACTTGGTTTACGACACGCTGAAGGACGCCCGGGCCAGGACGGGGGACCTCCGCCGGGACTACGACGTGATCGTACTTCAGGGTCAGAGCGCATCGTCGATCGCCGAGGGGTATCGGGCAGGGGTCCTTCCCGACCAGTACGTCGGTGGCCTTGGTGCGGAGGGCGTAGACGCCCTACAGGAATTCGTCGAAGCCGGAGGGCGCCTCGTTGCCATCGAAGAGGCGACGGACTTTGCCGTGGACCTCTTCGGTCTCGGAGTCACTAACGCCGTGGATCGGCTGGACAACAGCGAGTTCTATGTGCCCGGCTCCATACTGACGGTTGAGCTGGAGACGGACCATCCGTCCAATCGGGGGCTCGGAGAGTCCGTATCAGCTTGGTTCTGGAGAAGCAGCCGTGCCTTCGAGGTCTCCGGTCCCGAGCTTACAGTGACGGCCCGGTACGGTGCCGGAAACCCCCTCCGCTCCGGGTGGATTCTGGGTCCCGAGTACCTCAGCGGGAAGCCCGCTGTGGTGGAGGCACGGGTCGGTGAGGGTTCCGTCGTGCTGATCGGCTTCCAACCCAACTACAGAAGCCAATCGATGTCGACGTGGCCGTTGCTCTTCAACGCCATGGATCCCCGGCCCAGGGGACGGCCCCGCACCGACATGGACGGGGCTCGATGAAATGTCCGAGTTGCAGCGCTGAGGTTGCGGAGGGGAGTTTCTGCTCCAGTTGCGGTTCCTCCTTGGGAGCGGTGGCGTGTCCGAGCTGCAGTCATGAGGCGCTGGCGGGGGCCCGTTTCTGCAATCAGTGTGGAGGCGCGATGTCCGCAGGGCAGGCCGAAGTTGTGCAGGGCACGGCTGCGCAGGGCAAGGCGGGCTCAGGGGCGAACATAGGGTGGTGGATGTCCGGTGCTCTGATGGTGGGCCTCATCCTTTTGATCGCTTACCCGGTAATCAGCCCCGATCGGCAGGTGCCGACCCCACCCCCGGCCTCATCGGGAGCCACCGGGGCCGCCGCCGTGGACCTGTCTTCGATGACCCCCCGCGAGGCTGCCGATCGGCTCTTCAATCGCGTGATGACGGCCGTGTCTACGAACGACTCGACGGAGGTGGTGAGCTTTCTCCCGATGGCAATCCGTGCCTATGAGCTGGCTGAGCCGTTGGATGCGGATGGGACGTTTCACCTGTCGATGCTCCACCTGACGGCGACCCTCGACGAGGAAGGACTCGCCGATGCAGAGGCGATCCTGGAGGAGCTGCCCGACCATCTCCTGGGACTCGCGGCCGCGGGCGACGCCTCCCTGGCACTGGGCGACACCGCAAGCGCACGAGTCTACTTCACGAGATGGCTCGACGTGTACGACGTAGAGATAGCAAGGGATGTCCCGGAGTACCGGGATCATACCCAGATGATTCCGGGCATGAGGACGAGGGCCGAGGCGCTCGTCGGGAACGACTGAGGTGATTGCAAAGTGAGTGACACAGAAGACCCGATTGAAGGACAGACAACCGTTCCCCCTCCTCCCTATTCGAAGGAGACAGAGGATGAGCGACTCCTACAGTCCACCGTAGACGAGCTGAAGGAGCGAGGCCTTCTGCGCGGAGGAACGGAGTCTTGGCGGGTTTTCCGCATCATGGGCGAGTTCGTGGAGGGGTTCGATGAACTCTCCGGCCTCGGCCCATGTGTGTCGTTCTTCGGGTCCGCTCGGCTCACGAAGGCCGATCCCGCGTATCACAAGTGCGTTGATACGGCTCGCCTCCTGGGTGAGGCGGGATTCGGCATCATCACGGGGGGTGGTCCCGGCATCATGGAGGCGGCGAACCACGGCGCCCGGGAGGCAGGGGTGCCGTCCGTGGGGTGCAACATCGAGCTCCCCTTCGAGCAGGGATTGAACCAGTTCGTCGACGTCGGGTTGGATTTTCGCTACTTCTTCGTGCGGAAAACGATGTTCGTGAAGTATGCGCAGGCCTTCGTGATTTTCCCTGGAGGGTATGGCACGCTCGATGAGTTGTTCGAGGCGCTCACCTTGATACAGACCGGGAAAGTCAGAGATTTTCCCGTGGTTCTCTTCGACACGGACTACTGGGCGGGCCTGATGGATTGGATGCGGGGCACACTCGCCGGAGAGGGGAAGATCTCTCCGGAGGACCTGGACCTGTTGTTCCTGACGGACTCACCGGAGGAGGTTGTGGAGCATGTGCTGGCCTCCCAGCCTGGCTCGGTGCCCCGGGTGCAGCGTTAGAGGAGCGAGGCGGGTTAGGGTTGTGAGGTCAACTAAGAGGCGCTTTCTTTGTAGGCGCTGAAGCGTGACGGTCGTGAGGCCGCGCACATAGAGGTACCCCGAACACACAGGTTGCACTTGACGAAAACGCTCACGCAAGCGTCCGGGGGCTACGCCCCGAGCGGCAAGGACTCTGGGATCGTAAAACCCAAGGGGACGTCGCAGATTCCGGGTCACGCCGGGTTGATCACGATTTCGATCCGATCCCGGAAGCCGGAGTGGCTCAAGGTCCGTTCTCCCGGCGGTGCGGGGTACCTACGGCTGAAACAGCTCATGCGGAGCCAATCTCTCCACACCGTCTGCGAAGAGGCGGGCTGTCCCAACATCGGAGAGTGCTGGGAGGCCGGTACAGCCACTTTCATGATCCTGGGAGACGTGTGCACCCGCGCGTGTAAGTACTGCGGAGTGGCCCACGGATTGCCCACGGAGCTCGACCTGGGTGAGCCCGGCCGTGTCGCGGACTCGGTTCGCATCATGGAGCTGGAGCACGTGGTCATCACGAGCGTGAACCGGGACGAGCTCAAGGACGGTGGCGCCGGAATCTACGCCGAGACCATCCGCCGGATCCATGAAGCGGTTCCGGGCTGCTCGGTCGAAGTGCTGGTGCCCGATTTCAAAGGTGATGGGAGTGCTCTTCGCACGGTTCTCGAGGCGAAGCCGGCCATTTTCGGCCACAACTTGGAGACGGTCTCACGACTTCACCCGGACGTGCGTCCGGGGGGGCGCTATTGGCGCTCGATCTCCTTCTTGGGTGCCGCCAAACGGATCGCCCCGACCATCTTGACCAAGACCGGCATGATTCTGGGGATGGGAGAGAAAGAGGACGAAATCCGCCAGGCCATGACCGACATACGGGATGCGTCGGTTGACATCCTTACGCTCGGCCAATATCTGAGACCGTCCGTGCAGCATATTCCCGTGGCCCGCTGGGTGACCCCCGCGGAGTTCACGGAGTGGAAACGCGTCGGTGAGGAAGAATTGGGCTTCAAACATGTCGAATCGGGGCCTCTCGTTCGTTCCAGCTATCATGCAAAGGAGCAAGCGAGGGAAGTCCATGTCGGGGGACCGGGCAAGATCCAGCAGATTCAGGAGGCCGATATTCCGGCGCCCGCAGAGGTCTTTGGGATTTCGAGCGATGTCTGAGGCCGAGACCGTGCCTGTCGAGGCGACGAGCGGGGAGCCTGGGTTGGCCGCTATGTCCAAGACCAAGCTCGTCGAGCTTCTCAGGGAAATGCTTCTCTACCGGAGGTTCGAAGAGAAGGCGGAAGAGGCCTACGCGATCGGACAGATCGGCGGTTTTTGCCACTTGCACATCGGGCAGGAAGCTGTCGCTGCGGGTGCGGTCCTGCAGCTTAGGCAGGACGACTACGTGATCACGGCCTACCGAGACCACACGCAAGCGCTCGCGAAGGGGCTCTCGCCCGACGCGGTCATGGCGGAGCTCTACGGCAAGGCCAGCGGGTCCTCCGGTGGCATGGGCGGCTCCATGCACATCTTCGGCGTGGAACAGGGCTTCATGGGCGGCCACGGCATCGTCGGCGGCCAAATCGGCTTGGCGCTGGGCATGGCGTGGGCCATCCACTATCGGGGGACCGATCAGGTGTGCGTCTGCTTCTTCGGCGACGCAGCCGTGAATCAAGGGGTCTTCCACGAGTCCATGAACATGGCCGCGATCTGGAATTTGCCGGTCATCTATGCCGTCGAGAACAATTCCTACGGCATGGGGACGAAATTCAGCCGTGTCTCGGATACCGACATGGTGCAGAAGTCGGCTTCCCATGGTGTGCCGGCCACGGTCGTCGATGGGCAGGATGTCCTGGCGACTCATGCACACTTCGAGAATCTGATCGAACAGGTGCGTGGTGGAGCGGGTCCCCAGTTCGTCGACGTCCAGTGCTATCGATTCAAGGGACACTCGATGTCGGACCCGGTTTCGGGTACGTACCGGTCGAGGGAAGAAGTCCACGACCGGACCGACAACTCCGATCCGATCAAGATTCTCCGGGATCGCATGTATGAAGCCGAACTCCTGACGAGTGACGAACTCGAGATACTCGACGCGGAGGTTCGGGGTGTCGTCGCCGCCGCCGCGCAGTCCGCTGAAGATGCCCCGGAGCCGAGTTTGGACCGGCTCTACGAACACGTCTACTCAGAAATCAACGTCCACGGCCGCCTGTTCTTCGACGGTCGGGAGAGGTAAGGGAGCGTCATGGCGGAGCTTACCTACCGGGCCGCCCTCAACGAGGCCCTTGCTGAGGAGATGGAGCGGGACGATTCCGTCTTCCTACTCGGCGAGGAAGTGGCTGAATACGATGGCGCCTATAAGGTGTCCAAGGGGCTGCTCAATCAGTTCGGTGACAAACGGGTCGTGGATACACCGATCAGCGAATTGGGCTTTACGGGACTCGGTGTGGGTGCGGCCATGCTCGGGCTTCGTCCCGTCGTGGAGTTCATGACCTTCAACTTCTCGTTCCTTGCGCTGGATCAGGTCATCAACAGCGCATCCAAGATGCTCGCCATGAGTGCAGGTCAGATCGGCATCCCGATGGTCTTCCGGGGCCCGACGGGAGCCGCGCTCCAGCTCGGCGCCCAGCACTCTCAGGCGTGCGAGACCTGGTATCTGCACGCGCCAGGGGTGAAGGTCGTGACGCCCGCCACGCCGGCCGACGCGAAGGGGTTGCTCAAAGCAGCCATTCGAGACAACGACCCCGTCGCGGTCATGGAAGGCGAGTTGCTTTATAACCTGAAGGGAGAGGTCCCGGACGGCGAGGACTTCATCATTCCCTTGGGCCTCGCTGACCGTAAGCGCGAAGGTGGGGACGTTTCGATCATCACACACGGACCGACGGTTCACGTTGCCCTCCAGGCTGCCGGACAGCTGTCTAAAGAAGGGATCGAGGCCGACGTGCTGGATCTGCGGTCTCTCAGGCCTCTTGATGTCGAGGCGATCCTCGCGACGGTCGCGAAGACGAACAGGGCGGTGTATCTGGAGGGGGGCTGGCCTTACGGAGGTGTCGGGGCTCAGATCGTGTCGATCTTGATGGAAGAAGCGTTCGACGATCTCGACGCGCCTGTGCTCCGGGTCACCCAGGCGGACGTGCCCATGCCGTACAACAAGAAGCTCGAGGCTTGGACCAAGCCGGGCGCCACGCGCGTGGTGGAGGCCTGCAAGAAGGTGCTTTATGTCTGACGCTTCACGAATGCCTGGACGGCTCGGCTGACTATGGCAACGAAAGTTCACATGGAGGCCCTCTCCCCGACGATGGAGGAGGGGCAGGTGGTGAAGTGGCTCAAGTCCGAAGGGGACGGGGTCAAGAACGGCGACATCATCGCCGAGATCGAGACCGACAAGGCCACGATGGAGTTGACCGCCCGGGGCGACGGCATCCTGAGGGTGATCCTCGTGAAGGAGGGCGGTATCGCCCCGGTGGGGAACGTGATCGCGGTGATCGCGAGTGAGGACGAAGACATTTCCGAGTTCGCGGCTGCGGCGCTTGCTCCATCTGACGGAAACGGTGCCGGACCCATGACTTCGGACGATCCACGAGTCGAGGTCGAGGACGTCGGTAGCGAGCCCGTCGGCGCGGTGGGGGCCCCTGCGGTAGGAGCTCCAGTGGTTGCTGCCCCTGTCGGCGACGAGGCCGGTCGCATCAAGGCGTCGCCCCTCGCCCGACGCCTGGCCGTCGAGTCGGGGCTGCAACTCTCGGCGGTGGCCGGATCCGGGCCGTCCGGCCGAATCATCAAACGGGATGTCGAGGCAGCCCTGGCGGCGGGCCCGTCCCCTGCTGTCGCTCCTGTCGGCATCTCCCCGCCGCTCGCAGCTTCCGAGGCGGATTACGAAGATGTTCCGCTCACGCAAATGCGGAAGACGATCGCGCGACGCCTGGCTGAGTCCATCGGTCCCGTACCTCACTTCTTCCTGACCGTCGACGTCGATATGGGGCGTGCGATCGAGGCGCGCCGGACGATCAACGCGATGCTCGAAGCCGAGGGCAAGAAGATCTCTCTCAACGACTTGATCATCCGCGCCACCGCCGCGGCGCTCAGGCGCCACCCGGCATGCAACGCCCACTGGCTCGGTGACGCCATCCGGCGATTCAATCGCGTACATGTCGGTGTTGCCGTTGCGATAGACGACGGTTTGATCACTCCGATCATCAGGGACGCCGACTCGAAGGGTGTGGCTCAGATCGCCACAGAAATCAGAGAGTTGGCCGGCCGGGCTCGCCAGAAGAAACTGCAGCCCGAAGAGTATACGGGCGCCACGTTCTCCATCTCGAACCTGGGGATGTTCGGCATCCATGAGTTCACGGCCGTCATCAACCCTCCGGAGGCCGGTATCCTCGCGGTCGGTGGAGTGGAGGAAACTCCGGTCGTCGAAGACGGCCAGGTGGTGGTTCGGAGTCGCATGAAAATGACCATGAGCTGCGATCATCGCGTGATCGACGGTGCGCTCGGCGCGGCATTCCTCGGGACGCTGAAGAAAATGCTCGAAGAGCCGACGGCCATTCTGCTCTGACGAAAGGTGGTCCGTGACCGACACCGTATCGCGCGTTCTGAACATCGAAAAGGAAGAGTTGCCACTCGCTCTCCTCTCGGTCGCCTACTTTTTCTGTGTCCTGTGCGGATACTTCTTCCTGCGTCCAGTGCGGGAGGCGATGGGCGTCGCCCGGGGGATGGACGAACTCCGCTGGCTCTTCGTGGGCACGTCGCTGGTATCCCTCGTCCTCGTGCTCGCCTTCGGGGGAGTCGTTGCGAGGACGAACCGCCGCCGGTTCATCCCGATCGCCTATCTGTTCGTGATCGCGTGTCTGGTCGTGTTCTCCGGCATGCTGATCGTCGACGGGGCCGCGGGTGGGGGGCTCATCGGCACGGATTCGGAGACGCCAGTGGCGCGCTACGTCGGCTACGTCTTCTTCGTCTGGCTCAGCGCCATCAATCTGTTCGTGACCAGCGTCTTCTGGGCGTTCATGGTGGACATCTTCGACATGCGTCAGGGCAAGAGGATGTTCGCGTTCATCGGTATCGGCGGGACGCTCGGGGCGCTGGTGGGTGGCTGGGCGACTAATGTGATCAGTGGCATGACCGAGTCGGTCTATCTCCCTGCAGGGCTGATGCTGACGGGCGCCGCATTCTTCGGGGTGGCCATCGTCCTCGTGCTCATGCTGGACCGCCTCGCCCTTTCTTCCGAGCATTCACGGCACACCGCCGAGGGGGCGGCCTCTGAATACCCCCAAGGGGTTGGCGAAGAGGCGGCTGGGGATGAAGCTGCGGATGAAGCTGGGGATCCGGCCAACATCGGCGGGACGTTCTGGGACGGCGCGAGGGCCGTCGCCAGCTCGCCGTATCTGCTAGGCATCGGTGCCTACATCGTCCTGATGGCGATCGCGAATACGCTGATCTACTTCACACAAGCCAACATCATCCTCGACAACACGGACACGTTCAGCCAACGAGTGGCGGGATTCGCCCAATTCGACGCCCTGGCACAGGGCGCCACCCTCGTCGTCCAGCTTTTCGTGACCACGCATGTGATCAAACGCATCGGCGTGGGCTGGACACTGGTCATCCTACCCGTCGTCACCATGCTGGGCTTCGCGATTCTGTCGGTCTGGACCGCCTTCGGTGTCATGGCGGTCTTCCAGGCGGTTCATCGCGCTACCCGTTACGCGATGTCGAGGCCGGCGCGGGAGACTCTGTTCAGCGTCGTGTCACCCTCGGAGAAGTACAAAGCCAAGCCGGTCATCGATGTCTTCCTCTATCGCGGCGGAGATGTAGCGGGGGCTGGCGTGGATGGCATGTTCGCCGCCATGGGACTCACGTTGGCCTGGGTTGCAATGGCAACCGTGCCTGTGGCAGGCCTCTGGGCCATGCTATGTCTCGCGCTGGGGCGGGCCCAGCAGGCACGGGATTCCTAGAACCCGCCTCCGCCTCCGCCGCCGAAACCACCCCCGGTAGAACCACCGCCGCCACTGAAGCCGGAGCCGCCACTGCTACGGGGCTGTGACGTCATTGCACTGCCAACTCGCCCCGTCATGCTTCCGAGATCCGTCACGAAGATCGTCGGCCGGAAGCGGTGTCCCGCTGGGCCGGAGTACCAGTCCGGGGGTTCCTTGTACAGGTCGTCAAAGGCTCGAGCCCACTTCTTCTCGACCTGAAGCGCCATGGCGTGGGGCAGGTACCGCTCGAACATCTCCGGCGAGTCGATCATGCGGCGAAAGCGGTCGGATTCGACACGATCGAGAAAGTCCTGGAACCCCAGCACGTGCTCGAGCTTTCGTGCCCCACGTACCGTGCGTGCGGGCATGACGACGCCGAATCCGACGATCGGCACGGCCGTGCCGTGAGGAGGGCCGCCAGCGCACCCAGGCCGAGGGGTAGATAGAGAGCGTCTACGCTATTTCCGAAAAAGCCCAATCCCAGTATGAGAAAGACGGTGGTTGCCAGGCCGGCACCCACGTAGCCCTGCACGATCTTGTCGAGGCGATGATGGTAGTAGCCGAGACGAAGGAGCCGCTGGAAGATTTCGTCTTTGATGGGGCCCAGATGTTTGTAGAACTCGTTCTTAAGGTCGTCGAGCTGCACGACTTTGCGGAAACCACCCTCGAAGAGGGCGCCCATGAGCCGACTCTCGTCTGGCTGTAGCTCCGTCCACTCATCCTGATCCTTCACTAGTTCGAAGGAATAGGTGCTTCCGCTCAGCCAGGCCACGAGGCCAGTCGACTCGCGTTCCTCGATCCTCAGGTAACCGCGCACGGCGAGGTCGACGATCGAGGCCGTGATGTCCCTCAGGTCGGGACTGTTGTCGATTAATGTGCCGATCTCCGCCGGCGTCAGATCCTCGGGGGGCTCGTACTGGGGTGAGATCGCCATGCGAGAGGGGTCGCGACCTCGCGTCCGCCAGAGTTGATACATCACGACGAAGCTCAGGATCGGGATGAGGAAGATCCAGTTAGCCCGAAAAGACAGGTTGATCTTTTCGGCCGCCGTGGGGCGGGCTATGACGCCAGGGGCCCAAGCCAGCGATAGCGTCATCCCCTCCCTACTCCCCAGGGGCTGCGTCGTATCAAAATAGAATAATAATTCTATTTTAGTGGCTGTGGCGTTCCTTGCGGTCGACCCGACAGGGCCGGTGAACACCCTCGCCTCCACGTCGCTAGCTTCGGGCGGCAGTCGGACGCGTGCGCTGGCGACCTGAATGGGAACCT
>Ga0310124_10001257_pt1 | contig 17683 bp, 28 predicted proteins | sample CB11b_AW_Bot5_MG_FD_203507 | JGI IMG/M metagenome (GOLD analysis project Ga0310124, IMG submission 203507) | Marine microbial communities from Western Arctic Ocean, Canada - CB11b_AW_Bot5 | ecosystem: Environmental > Aquatic > Marine > Oceanic | place: Canada: Western Arctic Ocean | collected... | reverse complement strand
TTGGTGCTGTTGCTCGACGGCAAGAGCTTCGCCGACGAGCAGATCATCATCGCTCTGGGTTTCGTGCAGGCGGCGACCGAAAACGAGCGCGTCGCCGTCGCTTCCTGGCCGACCTGGTGGATCGTGGCCTGCAATACGAAGATGGACTGCTGATCGTCATCGATGGCGCCAAGGGCCTCTATAAGGCGGTCAGTACGGTCACTATTGTCAGTCTGTTAGACCGTAATGTCTCTTCACTTGACCGTTCGGGGATAGCTTATACGGTTCTCGACCAGTCGAATAAATCTTTCCCATACTGGGGTTTTCTACACGGATCTATGCAATTTGAAGTATAGATTGCGATCTGCTGATATATTTGTATGTATACGTCGGGTAGAATAGGCTTAGAAGAAAATCTATTACCTCCAACGATAATTATCTTCATTACGACAAAGCGATATATATATCTGTACGGCGCTCTGCAATACATGCATTTGTTTGCGCCAAGAGATCTTCGGTGTCTTCCTTCCCTTTGTATGTAGCATATGATTCGTAGGCGGCCTCCATTTGAGCAAGCGTATCGTATTCTCTTTCCCAGATGTAAGTGTTCGACCCATCGCGGCCAGCCGCAGGCCGCGAGCGACGTTTCTTGGCGAATCCTCCAATTTCTGCTTCAATCACATTCCAACGTTCCTCAACGGCCATCATATCGTCCCACTAACCGTGAATAATCTGATGAGTAACTCGCTCGCGAATTGTCATTTTCGAAGTCTCCTTTTGAAGATAGTTTCAGTAATTCCTTTGTTGTGGATAGCGATGCGTCAAAGTGATCAGGATCATGTAGATTCTTTCGGGATTAGAGTCGTCCCACTACTCACAGGGGAGCGAACTCGAACAACCGGGCCTCGACAGCCGTGTCATAGGTCGGTGACAGCTGTCCGCAGCTGCTGCACGTCGCCCTGGAGTTCCTGCGTGGCCTCAGATGCACCATGATCCTGCCATGCCCGTCAAGATGACTGCCCTCAAACACAAATCGCTTGAACTTCGTGCACTGGTTCAGTACCGTGATCACGCGCAGGATAGTCTCGCACATTGCAGACGAACTACATCATCATACACTTTCGGGGGTCGCGTTCAGCAGCACGGCATTGGCCAGGGACCAAAACGACGTAGGTGCTGGAGACAACACCAGGTTAGCGAACCGACCACTGCACAGATGCAACAATACAATGCCCTAATCTCTCCGATTATGCAGGTGTTACAAGCCGTTCAGTCGACCTTGTATCCGGACCCACCGAACAACGGGCTGGCGTGGCTGGCGACAAAGATCCACTTGTTGCCTTTCTTTTCTAACACCTGGGAAATGCGTGTGCGGTAGTTCGCCACCACCACACCCGCTTCCTTTGTCGTAATCTTTCCACCCAAGTAGTACGAGGCGTAGGCAACGTCTTTAGCTTCTCCGACCAACCGGACATTTACGTGATACGCTTTGGTGACCAATCTAGGTCCCTCCGTCAGTGAGGCCACCATTTCTGCGGCGGTAATATACTCCCACATTCCCCCTGACGAGTAGGCCACAATCTGTTCGGCGGCGAACTTATCGGTCGCCATTTCGCCATTGGCCAAGCCACTCCAAAATTGCTTTATCTCTGCTTTGACAGCTTCGATGTCACTCGACTCGTTTGCTACAACTGGGCTAACGATCGCGACCAATAGCACAAGTGAGATTAAGGAGAGTCTGTACATAGTGAAGTCCTCCGTTGTTGGCTTACATTTTTCTCGACTAGAGCGAGGGCAATGTAACGCTCTATATGTAGAGAGAGCAATACTTGGTTCGGTAGACGGTGTACCGGTTAGATTGAGTGAGTATCGCAATGTTTTCAGCAAATGGTACAAGGGCCGCTGGTGTAGTCGTATCTACTTAGCTACCCTACATACACGGACGGACCCTGGTTTATTCTCGCACCACAACAGATTTAGAGGCCTTCGCAACAGATCCATCTGCCCTTCTGTACCCCTCTCGATAAACTGCTGAAAGAAACACTTGGCTGTCGACTCACGGGCTCTGCGATTCATCTATTCCCGTTTGGTCTGCAAAAAACCTGAGTTGGTCTATTCTTCGCTATCTGATCTTCGAGGTTATCGGGTGCGTCCTGCTATTTACCGAGACCCCCGACCATCTTATGTCCTCTGACCGCCGAATCTCAGTCCAGTACATAGGGACAAATAACTTTTTTTTATGCATATCGACGGTGATGATATCCAAGTTTTGGTCGCCATCGTCTATATCGACCATATTGCGCATATCTAATTTGTTGCCTTCACGCCGCCACAGTCCTGTAAAATTACCTAACATCATCGGACCTTCATCCGGAAATCCGCGACCGCTTCCGTGACAGGGCACAATCGTGCCAGGGCCCAAAGTGCAGGACCAGGCAACGGATTCGCCGGAACGGCACATCCACCCCGGCACAGCGACGCCACAGACTGTCTTGGGCTGTCCTGCTGGCGCTCGTGTTCCACTTTGAGCTCATCGTAGGCTGCGGCGGTACCGTGAAGGTCGTCGCTGCCCTCACAGAGCCAAGCGCCATCCGAAAGCACCTGCAGGGCGTCGGTTTACCCGCCCGCGCCCCACCGATCGCCCCGGCCGGTAGGCAGCCACAACAAGAGTTCGACATCGACTACGCCGCCTCGGCTGCCTGAGGCAGTGACGCCCGATCTCAAGTCAACGGCCGGGGGGGAAGGGGCTCGCGCCAGTCCATAGATCTGGCCCAGAAAGCCACAGGACAGCGCAAACAACAGCGCCCCTCGGATCCAGTCCGATGAAGACAACTGCACCACGGGATTTGCCAGTGCGATCAGCAGGGCCAGACAGAAGGCGATCGCCAACGGTAGCCACGCGTCAGCAGACCCCCGACGAACTTGGCAACCAGTACCGTGCCCCGCGATACGGGATGAGACAACAACAGCGACAGCCTCCCCCTCTCGGCCTCGCCGTTGATTCCATCGAATCCGAGCACCACGGAGAGAAAGCTCAACAGCAACGCAATGGACTGTATGAAGTCGATATGTGCCAGGGTCAGCAGACGGTCGGGCTGTACGCAAGGTCCTGTATGCCCAGGCCGTTCTCGTGGGAGGCATCAAAGATCGAGCCGATGGCACTGGTGATGATCTGCACGTAACTACGTCGATCAAGATTGCCATCGAGAAAGACCTCGAGACTTTCTTCGGTCCAGACCTGCTCGTCTGTACCCTGTCTTGACGGCCTCGAGACTATCGATGTTGGCGTCGTGACAGTACATGCCCACGTAGAGGGCATCACTGGTGTAGGAAAGATGGACACGGGTAGTGATCTCGGCGGGACGAACTTATTCTCGATATGACTGGAACGGCAGCTCGACCTGACCGCTCTGCTCCCAGGCGGGTTCATCCAGGCGCCCGTCGACGGTGATGGTGCCTGACGCTGGACCGACATCCATGACAGTGCCCAACTCCCGCAAGCGGGCCATCCCAGCATCGCGTTGGTCGTTGTCGAACAGAAAACGCGCGTGTCGATACTTTGCCCGCCAGCTGTGCGGGGCTTGTTCTGCGGTTCTTTGGAAGATTTCCTCAGCCTCCGCCACCCGTGCCTGTGTCAGCAACTGGTCGGCTTCCTTCAGCCATCGTCGACTTGGGCCTCGATCCGCAGCAGGGCTTCACCGCGGATGCCTTCGTGCGAGTCATCCGCCAAACCCACGGCCATGACGTTGAGTGTTTGCTCCTGCGCCTCCGTCAGGCGACTGTGCAGGATGCTGAGTGTCTTCAGGGCTTCGTAGCGCACATCGGCGTCGGGTCCTGCAGCGCTTCCATCATCTCGTCGAGCAACTCGGCCCGTTTTGACAGCCCAGCTCGATAGTCGGCGCAGGTCTGGCGAGAATTGGGCGAGGAACGGGAGCTAGTTCTTACGAACAACGGCAAACCGATCGCCATCGTCAGTGCCACAGATGAGGAGAACTTCGAACAGTCCCTTCGGGAGATCCGTCAAGCTCGTGCGACACGGGCGATCAAGCAGTTGCAGGAGCGGGCGATGGCAAGGACGTGGAGAGTGAAATAACCACAGCCCGTAAGGGTCGCCGTCGATGAAGATCATCCTGGACACCAATGTCTTGGTGGCAGGCCTACTCTCGCCGTATCGATCACCCGCACAAGTACTTCAATTGGTGGCCGGGAAGGTACAGATTTGCATCGACCTCCGGATCGTCTCGGAGTATCGACAGGTGCTTGCCCGTCCGAAATTTGGCTTTGACCCAGACCCCGTGGAAGACTTGGTCGATTATCTAGAACAGGCAGGAGAGTGGGTCATTCCTACACCATGGGGCCTAGCTCTACCCGAGGCTGACGATGCGGTCTTCCTGGAAGTCGCCAAGGCTGGTGGAGCCTGTTATTCAGAATGGGAGCCGCGACTCCACGCAGCGGGCGCCATGCGATGGGCAGGACTGGACGGGCGGGTCATGGCGTACACGACAACATTGGTAGCTGCACGCAAGTAGGGCGTCTTGGGCAGAGCTGCCTCGTCTTCAACCTCAACCGCATCCTCATCCCCTGGACACTCCTCGCATGGCGGATCGCCTGCCCAGGTCCTGCGTAATCCGAGATCGCTGATCACTGCCACCAGCAGATCCCGCCACCAGATACCATAGAGACCGCGTGGCGGTTGGCACGGCAGACGATTGGGGTAGTGCCATCCACGGAACTGCGTGGGCACAAGAATTGGCGTGCGCCATTTGTTCTCACCTGGGAACCCACCGGACAGATCGTAGTGTGCCGTGTAGAGGGGATGCGACAGTGGCAGTTCGTTCAGAAAGCCTTCGCCCCCAAGTGCATTTCGCACTTGCTGGATGGCTTCGCGCAGGAAGCGTTCATCCGCAAAGCAATCACCGCCATCCACCAGGAGCAGCCCGCCAGCCTTCAGATATCTTCCCAACAGCTCAGACTCATCCTCGCTGAGATGCACAGCCCCTTGCTGCTCCGACCGCGGATTGTCCGTATCTGGGAACAGAAACTGGATGGGGTCGTCGAGTAGGCCCTCGTCCCGAAAGCCTCTGACAGCGCCTCCTGTGACGAAGGCCTGGATCGGCGTGTTATCGCGCATGTAACGGGCGAGATCTTCCAACCGAAAGACCTGTGTTGTGCCATCGAGAAGCAAGGGTCTGAGATGGATGAAACCCTTGGGCGGCGTCTTGCCCGACGGATCAACAACAATCGCTGCCCGATACCGCCCGCTTGTTGCCAGTGTTGACAGATCGACAAGATCAAAACCCTCGTCCGGCTCAATCGGGACGGCGTTCAGAAGTTCCCAATCCTCCTGCTCGTCGGTGGACTGCTGCGGGTCAAATTTCACACGTACCTCGGTCTTGCCGAGAGACTCGGCGACGAGTGGCACCGGCTCCGCAGGGGTTGCGCTCACGACGAGCCCTGGCGCTGCATCCTCGCCGGGTGGCAGCGCGTACCTGTGCATCTGTCCACGCACCCATTCCTGTGGCACATTCACTCGTCGGAATCGCCTCAGCGTCAACGGCCTCGGCAAACGTACAAACTGCCCTTCAAATTGCGGGTCTGGTGACGATGAGTACACCCTCACGAGCTCAAGCCCTATTGCGTGAAGGAGCAGTGATACGACTGCGCACAGTGCCAGGCGCCGGTGAGATCGCCTCTCTGAAGTGACCACTTGATCTTAGCCCACGTGTTTTAGACAGCGGCGGTGGAGCCCTCTCAACAGTCCGGATGACTGCAGGGCATATGGCATCCACATGCGCCTTGTGGACCGTCACCTGATTCCGGTATATGGTGACAGCTGTTCGTCACCCTCAAGTGACGCCTTCGCCGTCCATCGAGAAGGAGTTCCGCCATGATGCTCCGTGTCCTGATTGTAGTTGCCGTCATCGCCACTCTCGGTAACACCTACTACCGGTCGGACGACGCCGTGATCCACCACTCTTACGTCGGTGCGCCGAGGGCTGCCCTGTCTGCTGATTTGCTCTGCACAACGCCGGTCGGCACCTCGTTGGCTTCCGTGCCAAATGTAGCGCCGGTGCCCCGAGTTCTGAGAGTCTGTACCTGCAGTGTGGTCCGCCGTAACGATGGCATCTGAAGACGCTCGATATTCCACCCATCATATCTGACTTTGAGAGCAAGACGACAGGTTTGGCCCACGTAATCAGTTGTCCACTTCCATCGGTCGATGTTCGAAAAAGACTTCACATTCGTACACGGCGATGCGGGGGTCTGGAACTTCATGGTGCCGCGGCACGGTCAGCGCCGGCTCCTCGCCGTGCTCACGCGGCAGCGAATGTTCAGCCACCGATCAAGCTGTACCTGCGCGCGGCTGCAAATGTCGTCGCGTATACGCTGTCGGCGCCTTAATCTGCCCGGCTACGCCACGTCCAGATCGCTGACGAACAACTCCTCGCCCTGGTCCCTGGCCTGACAGATCCACTCTCCCTGTGGGTTCAGTACCCCTGAGGGCGCCGAGCAAGGCAGGTCCGTGGGTGCACAACTGTCGACGGTCACAATCCACGTCCTGGCAGCCCGCGCGCGGACCCTCAAGTTCGTTTCGTGGAATGGCCAGTAGACCCCCCGTGACCAACTGCCCCCATCACGACCACCGAATACGGAATGGAAGATGACCCGCGCCCCTTGATCGGCCAGCTGCTGGCTGAGATGGGGATCGGCCATCGGCGTGCAGGCAGGATTCGCCCAGAGATCGTTGCAGATGAGGGCCCCGACCAAGACTCCATCCAACTCGAACGTGCTTAGGGGCTTGGTGGCGTAGGCCTCAATCTCGCCGCGGGGTGGATCGGTGAGGCTACCGCACCTGAGGATCTTGGCGTGGAAACCGAGATACGACCCGTCCCTGTCGTAAGCGCGCACCTGATTGTAGCATGCACCGTCCGTCTCGACGAAGCAGGTTCCCAACATGAGACCGACACCGTGGGCCCGCGCCACACGGGTCACACTCGCCAGCGCCTCGGCGGCGGCCACCGCATCAAAGTCTGCGGTGTAACCACTGAGCGAACCTTCCGGTGTCACCAGGACATCGGCCCCCTCGTCAGCGGATCGGATGATCGCCCCTTCGATCGCTGCGGCATTAACATCGATGTCCTCGGCAACCGGCATCTGGTATCCAGCGACGCGCATCTGACCTCCGTAAGTGTTGGGCGAGTGGACGAGACGTTACGCTGACGACGCATGCCGGCCAGAGAGACGACCGCCTCCCAGTATCTGCTTGCGCCGAGCCCTGCGCCACCTTGTTACGGCGAACACAACCGCACGTGAGGCAGCGGTGGACGATCTGCCACCTTCCGATTCCATCTTCCTCGGGACCTGTTCCATCCCCGATTCCGGACCACGACCGGCTTTCGCGCTTCTGTACCGACCACTGTAAAACAGGAATTCCCATCTTCCATCGGTAGGTGTTCGCCAGCCTCACTGACGACGTAACTCCGAGTGCCTTTGCGGCATCCCTGTTCGTCCGGTACACCCGTGCCGCGCGCACGACCTCCTGTTCCGGCGTTGGCCGCATTGCCACTCACCCTCCCAGCGACGGCAGGTGTTCGGGCATGATTTCGTCGCCCGTGCACGCCGTTGCCGCGTGCCGTAACATCGACCAGAGCTCACGCATATTCTGATGCCAGTCACGAGGGGCGACTAGCGCCTTCTCCGCTGCCTCGGACAGCACCAGTCGGCGACCATCCCGTTGCGCCAGATTCTCCAGGAAGTAGCGCGCCATGGCCACCACGTCTTCGGGGTGATCGCGTAGTGGCTCGGTGCGCGCCACACCATCTGCGAATGCTGAATACAGGTCGCCGTCAAAGGAGCCAACCTCAACGAGGTCGCCCACCTTTTGGTGGCTGATCGCCACGACGCGCACATCCGCCTGCACCGGTTCACCACCGCCGACGCGATTGAACGACCCACTGCGAAGGAAACGCAATAGACGCTGTTGGGAGTCGCGAGACAGCATCTCAGGGTTGCCCAGAGCAAGCGTCCCTCGGTGGGCCATATCGAGAGCGGCTCTTTTGGTTACTCGCCCACCACTCCCATCGAGACCGAACAGCTCGATGTCAGTCGTCTCCGCCGCGCCCGTGCACTCCAGATTCACGAGCGGACCACTTGCCCGTCGGCTCCAATAATGGATCACCTGCGTCGCCTGCATCTTGCCGGTGCCTTCTTCACCCTCGACCAGCACCGGCCCCCGCTCCCGCGCCAGGGCCTGCAGCCGCTCACGGAATCGACGCGCCCATTCGCTGTCGCCGACATATTCCGCTCTGGGAATCGATGGCTGTCGTGTAGGATCCGGCTCCACCAGATCGAGCATCTCCTCCGCATCTTCGATCGTCAGCTTCTGGTCGCGCAGCATTGCCAGCACTTTGCGTCGTGCAGTAAGCATGTCTTCCTCCGTTATGATTGGCTCTTGAGGCGGGCGATCCCTGCCTGCGGATCGAGTTCACCACGATCGATCGCGTCCAGAATCTCGTCCTGACTCTCCCGTTCAACTTTCGTCGGATATCCGAGGACCCTGACCACTTCGTCGAGCTTCTTTCGAATGGTCGGGTAGGAAACGCCGAGTTCCCGCTCCGCCTCCTTGATATTTCCCCGCACAAGCAGAAAGACCTCCACGAACCGTTGCTGACCTGCCGACAGCATTGCCAGTCTGGAGATGGGCAGATTGCCTTCGATTTGAAGCCCACATCCGGTGCACGCGAGCTTCACCGGTTCCAAGGCTTCATCGCAGGCCGGGCATTGGCTCAATGATCTGGGCATGTTGTCCTCCTGTCAGTAACCACTTTGAATATTATTCATCTCATGTCGATGATTTATTGAAAATAAGTATCCAGACAATTGATGATGTCAAGGAAAAACGAGAATCGAGAGAATTCAGGACAGAATACACCTTAAAGAGCCCGCCTGTAACCTCAGGGCGGCGATTGATTTTCTACACGAACAAGCTGGGTTGCACTCTCGAGTAGGAATACGGTGATCCCCCCGGATGTGCGGGGGTCAAGTTCGGCACCGCCGACATCCACCTCTCGGAAAATCCTGATGTCACCAACACCGGCGAGAGTGTCTGGCTTTATATCATGGTGAGGATGTGGGCACCCTCTACAATGGCCTTGTCAACGGCGTGGATGTCGATGGCCCACCCGGGCAACGCCCGTGGGGGATGCGTGAGTTCCACGCTACCAACTTGAATGGCTACCGCTTCGTATTTGGCAAGAGCACCGAGTAGTCGTCTTTCTTCTTGGGCGTCCTTACTTTCGGGTACATGGGTGCGTGGGTATCTTATTTTGATGCTAACAGAAGCCCGAAAGGAAACGGCCCCGCAGTGACGGTTGACACCGAGTCGAAGGCGGAGCTTCGAGTCTGGCGTGAGATTGTCGCCAGATTCGAAGCACCGAGTCTACCACTCAGCCTAAGGCAGATCGCCAACACGATCATTCCTTATCTCGCACTGCTGTGTGCGATGTACTTCACCCTCGACATTTCCTATTGGATCACCCTCGGGTTGTCGATCCCCGCGGCGGGGTTTCTGACCAGAAACTTCATCATCTTCCATGACTGTGGTCACGGCTCGTTCTTCAAATCGCAGAAGGCCAACCGCATTGTGGGTTTCCTTACGGCACTGCTGACCTTCATGCCGTCATATTCCTGGAGCCATCAGCACGCCGCCCATCATGCCAATGCGGGCGATCTCGATCACCGCGGCGATGGCGATATCTGGACCGTGACCGTGGCGGAATATCTGGCGATGCCTCTGTGGGAGCGGATCTGTTACCGGACCTACCGCAACCCCTTCTTCCTCTTCGGCGTGGCCCCAGTGTATCTCTTCTTCGTCCACTACCGATACTGGGTGAGTGGCAACACGCGAGCTCGTTGGAGTGCGATCCGCACCAACGTCGCCTTGGCAGGCATTGTCATCACCGCAGCCCTCACCATCGGCCTCGAGGCCTACATCATGATCCAGCTGCCGATCATGATCATCGCAGGCTCCGCCGGGGTCTGGTTGTTCTATGTACAACACCAGTTTGAAAACACCTACTGGTCCCGTCACGACGAGTGGAGCTACGTACGTGAGGCCATCGATGGCTCGTCGTTTTACCGACTCCCACGCCTGTTACAGTGGTTTAGTGGCAACATCGGCTTCCATCACGTCCATCACCTGAGTCCACGTATTCCGAACTACAATCTGCAACGCTGCCACGAGTCGCACCCGATGTTCCAAAGGGTGAAGCATGTGACATTGTGGGCGAGTCTGAAGACGGCTGGATATCGCCTGTGGGACGAGGAGAACAAGAGACTGGTAGGGTTCAACCACCTCAAGGTCGCTCGCACACCCGCCGTACCGTCCGACGGTGTGATCGCAGAAATCAACTGAACTTCACGCCAAAACTGGCCGACAGTTTTACGTCGCTGTTCTTCACACCTTGTGGTGACTTCCGGTCGATACGAAAGTCGATGACGGTGGTCTGCTGCAGCGGCCCGATGATCGGTGTCGTCAGCTCGATGGTGCCGAGGAGTCTGGCATCGGCCATATCGGCAACGGCTGGCTGGTAATACGCCGTTGATGCCAGTGACACACCCCGCGTCGTTGCCGCATACAGATTGACGTAGCTGCTCAATCGGGCCGCGGAGGTACGATCATCGTGCGGGTCCATCGGCAACAGGTCGAGCCGTTCTCGCTCCCACATCACCGCACTACCGATGGCCAGCGTCAGACGGTCCGCCCGCAACAGATTCCAGCGCCCGCCGATACCGAGCAACGAGCGTGCGTCAAGCCGGCGCGAACGCGCATAGTCTCCCTGGACAAAGACCTCCGGGTGGATCAAGGTTCTTAACTTCCAGGTGTAACGCATATGTAGCACGCCACTGTTCGCATATCGTTTGCCGCCAAGAAAACCGGCTGCCCCGCGCATGACGAGCAACAGGGCTCCGGCGTCGTTGTCCAGAGTCAGATTCCCGGCGCCGTCGGAGCGCACGACTTCGACATTGCCAAAGTCGCTACTGACCGAGAATCGGGCCGCGCCAGCAAGGCCGGCGTTGCCGCGGTGTGCTTCGATATTGACCTGCCCCAGGCTCGGGTTCGTGCCGATGAGGAGCAGGGCGACGACGGGCAGGATTCTTCGGAACATGTCAGCGGACTCCCAGCGGGATCATTTTGGACCAGTCACTCCGGACTTCAATCTTAAGCTGGGAACTCAGCCACCGCACCTTGTGGAGACTCAGTTGTGCCCTCCTCCTGTTCTGGTCGACCCATCTGTGCGCCCGTTCCCTTGAGCCCAATGTCCTGACAACGGCCTTGCAGGCCGCATCCTGCGTCGAGGCGCCAAACATCGACGGAGACCTGGGGAATCGCGGCCCTGGACCGGTCTGCCCCCCGCCGAAGAGATGGCCGGCTGGTTTGCCCGCCATCGGCTCGGTCGAGTCATGGCTGCGACAGTGGGCGGACGGCTGGCTCGAGCACTTCCAACCCGGTCGATACGCCCATGCCGTGGATGTTGCCACCGAATAGGTAGAGGGCGCCTATGCTCGCCCGCTCTACGGTGGGTATGGTGGCCAGGGCTCCGCCTTCGCATTTCTGGCGACGATCACCGGCGACCGACGGTATGTTCGAACCCTTCTACCAGACCTATGCTGCGGGACGCACCAATACCTCCCCCGCCAACCTGCTCGTCGATTTCTACCATCGCTTCGGACGCGACTCCTTTGGTGGCGACCTCGACGAGCTCTTCCTGCGTGGTCCGGCAGCAGCCGTGGAGTGAAACCGAATCTGGCCCCTCGGCGGGGAGGAACTGGGGCCAGGGGTTGCTGCAGAGGTATGAGGATGCGTGCTTCTCTGGATCCTACATGCAAATCCCACAGGAGCCCGCACCATGGCCTTTTCTTTCTGTCTTAATACCAGCACAATCCGCAGTGACTCAGCCTCTGTGCTGGACATGATCAACACCGCCGCCGATGCCGGGTATGACGGCATCGAACCGTGGGTGCAGGAACTCGACGACTGGGTCGCTCAGGGTGGTTCACTGGAGCAGGTGCGGGCCCATGCGGCAGACAGAAATCTGGCCATCGTCAATCTCATCGGTTTTCCGGAGTGGGCGGTGCCGGAGCAGGATCGCCGAGAACAAGGACTGGAGGAAGCGGCGCGCTGCTTCGACATGGCCAGGGCCCTGGCTTGTCCCTACGTCGCGGCGCCACCCTTCGGTATCCACGATCGCGAAGTGGAGTTGTTGCCCATAGCCGAACGCTTCGCGGCACTCGTCGACCTGGCGGCTGAGTACGGAGTAAAACCGCTGTTGGAGTACTGGGGCATCGCCAGAACCCTGGGCCACACCGGCGAGGTGCTGCTGGTTGCCGCCGAATGCGGACGGCCAGGCGTGCAGATGCTCGCCGACGTGTTCCATATGTACAAGGGCAGCGGACACCACTGTGGCTTCGAACATTTTGGCGCAGGCCGACTCGGGCTCCTGCACGTGAATGACATTCCTGCAACGCCGGACCGCGCACACGTAACCGATGCCGACCGCGTCTATCCCGGGGACGGCCTGGCACCGTGGCCGGAGATCGTAGCGACGCTGCACCGGATCGGCTTCGATGGCATGTTGTCCCTGGAGCTCTTCAATGAAGGTTACTGGGCGCAGGGACCGGAGGTAGTCGCGCGTGAAGGGCTAAAAAAACTCAGAGGCTGCGTGGAGGGTTGAATATGCGCCGATCTTTCACGCTTGTTCTGCTGCTGACGTCATTGTGCGCCACCGCCGCCACCAACGCCGACGCCGACGACATCAAGTTCAAGATCCGCATCCAACCGCGACTTGACCTTGGCGATCACGCATCGGCTGATGGCTCGAAATACACGACGCAGCAGGATCTCTACATCCGCCGCAGCCGGTTGGAGGTCGTGGGCCGACCGACAGAGGATGTGCTCTACATTCTGGCGGTTGCCGAAGACCGCGCCGGACAACGCGGCGCCACCAGCGGGGCAGATCTCATCTATGCTTTCGTCGATTATCGCCTGACCCCGTCCGTCGAAATCCGTGCCGGTCGGGTGAAACTGCCTTTCACCCGGAGCGGCTGGTTGTCCAGTTCCCGTCTGTTGCTGATCGAACGGTCGCAGACCGTAGGCGCTGCAGCCTCCGCCCTTGGCAGTTACATCACCCCACATCTGGCCCTGCACGGGCGCCTGCGTCAGGGCACCATCGGCTACAGCATCGCCCTGATGGACGGCCTGCAACCGGGTGACTCCGACAGACTCAGCCGCCAGACCGTATCGGCGAGCGACAATCCCGGTTCGGTAGCCAGAGTCGAGTTCTCCCCTGACGGCTGGGTGGAGGGACGAGAGAGCGAGGCCCACCTCGGCTTGGGACGCCATTTGACCGTCGCGGTGAACGGAGCGCTGCAGAATGGCATCGAGTTTGATACGCGTACAGAGGATCGCCGCGTTCTGGGTGGAGACCTCTCGTTCCACCAGGGCGGACTTTCGTTTCAAGCGGAGTATCTGCGCGTGAATCGCGATGACGGCGCGCAGTTCTCACCCGCCGGTTGGTACGCACAGGTGGGTTGGTATCTCAGCCGACTCTCCCTCGAGCCAGCCGCAAGATTTGAACGCTACGCTGCCGATCTACCCGGCGGCAGCGATGTGACGAGAACCTACATGGCCGGACTGAACTGGTATCGCCATGGCCACGACTTCAAATTCATGGCCAACATCGTACACACACGGTATCAGCGTGGCGTACGCCAGGTCGATGGCGCCGCGTCGCGGACACTGTTGCAGCTGCACAATCAGGTGTATTTCTAACGCACTCAGGTGGGTGTAGGACGGTGCTTGACCCCGAGGGTAGTGAGAGTACCGGCAAAGGCGGCAAGCACGACAAATGTCAGCACCCGCATGAACCCGGCCATGCCGTCGCCGTCGAACAGGATCGGCAAGGCACTGGCGCCGGTGATGCTCCCGACATACCGGCTTGTCTGGAAGATTCCCGACGTCGAAGGACAAGGGCTGCGACTATTTGCCTCCCGCGCGATCCAGGCGTTGTGCCCGGGTTCTGGGCGTCAGGGATTTATCTCTTTCGCCCATCGTGATCCAGAGGAGATGTTGTCGGTGTGTGGTCAGTTCGTGCAGATGGGATTGTCCATCACCGAGATCGTACCCGGTTTCAATCGTTACGAGGGTGCCCAGCTGCTGGCCGGTACCAGCCAGATGCTCCGCGTAACGACCACCAGCAAACCTACCCCCGCCTGGGAAAGAGAGTGCACTGCACCCATCTATACAGCCCAAGTTGCACGGGCCCTGGGAGGTGTCACCTCGTGAAGGTCAGTCACATTCTTGTCGATCTGTGGCCGGCGGAGCGGGAGATGTTGACCCATGTTGAACCGGTTCAGTCCATCCTGCTCGTAGCCATCAAAGCCTCCGAGGCACGCATCCTGCACCAACGATTTCATCAGTTCGAACCGTATGGTTTTACCGGACTCGTCCTCATAGCCGAATCCCATATGAGTGTGCACTCATGGGTGGAGGAAGGCACTCGAGGTTGCCCAGGCAGAGGCCATGTCCCTGCTGCGCGATCTCCATGCCTCAGCTCCGGGCCCGGGCCCACTGTCCGATCGAGGCGGGCTCTTTCGTATCGACCTTGCTGAGGATCATATCCTGTGGGCGATACAGACGTGTATCCGATGGATACGTCCGGTTGACGCTACAACCGACCCTCCGGAATCTCGAGCGACCAGACTTCGCTGTTGAGCGGTTCGGCGTGACCACCGGCGACCCAGATCTTGTCACGAAAGACGTAGGCGGAATGTTCATGTCGCTCCTTCCAGATGACGTTGGACGTCAACTGCGTCCAGTGCTCGCCATCCTTCGAATACCAGACATCGCCGTAGTTCCCATCCTTGCGTGACCAGCCGCCGAGGACCCACATCCGGTCCCGGTAGACGACGAGAGAAAACCACATCCGCTGCTGCCACTCGGCTGCCGTCGACACCTGTGTCCAGTTGATGCCGTCTTCCGTGCACCACACATCGTTGCGTGGAATGGTCTCTGGTCGCCAGTGACCACCACCCATGATCCAGAGTTTGTCATCGAAGATGACGGCCTGGGCGTCGCGACGCTTGGACCAGCCTGCATCCTCTGTCTCCAAGCGCCAGTTTTTGCCATCCGCCGATGACCACACATCGTTTTTGAGTGTCAGCTCGTTGTCGTCGTAGAAATTTTCAGTCCCCCCGAGAATCCACATGCGGTCCTGCCACACGACGAATGAGTGGCCTACACGTGGACACCAGCCAGCGTCCTCCGACTCCAACTGCCACGCCGTCCCATCGACGGAGGACCAGACCTTGTTGCTGTTCTCAGCGCCAGGCAGCTTGCGACCGCCCATCAACCACATCTTGCCCTTGTATGCCATCGTCGCCGGCAGATCCCCGTGCTCCCAGGGGGCGACTTCCACGGTGCATGTCCAGTTCTTGCCGTCGGGCGACTTCCACACGTCACGGGGGTTGGCGATCTGCGGGGTGAACCACCCACCAAAAATCCACATGTGATCGTCATAGACGAGTTCGCCCTGGGAATCTCGTGGTTGCCAGGGGGCGGCTTCGGTTACGAGTTCCCAGTCGGGTCCCGCCTCTGTATGTGGCATCATCTCCTCCTGCCCTTGGTAGATGCGGGTGGCCCCGCGTGGTAAGTTGGCCGCATGAGACAAGCGATCCATTATAAGCGCCCTCTGCTGTCTCATCCTGTTAGGCGTGCTGCGGACACCTGCTGTGGCGGGGCTGATCCACGGCTTGGCACAGGATGCCGTCATCGTCGTCCTCGATACGACGTTGGGCACAGTCGCTGACGAGGACGGAAACTACCACCTGTCTCTGCCGTCAGGTTCCTGGCAGCTGGAATTCAGCCTGATCGGCTACGCCACCCAACGCCAGGCGCCGGTAGCATTGCGCAGCGATTCAGATATCACCCTTCACATCGCCTTGCAGCAGGATGCCATCGCCCTGCGCGAGATCGTCGTCACCCCTGGACGCTTCGCCATCATGGGTGACGCCAGGGGCTCACAGCAGACGCTCAGCGAAGAGGAGATTCAGAGCAGTTCGGCGAGGACATCGACCCCGCAACCTTTACCACCGTCCGCCTCGTCAGTGGCGCCCTCGTGTTGATCCCCCTCACTCGCTTCTCTGCGGAACCAGCCGTAACAGCGGCAACTGGTGGCTCCTGAGCATCTGCGCTCGGGTTGTTCGCCTATGCCTTCGGCTTTTCTCTGGCGTATGTGTCGTTGTCGACCGGTATGGGGGCGCTCATCCTCTTCGGCGCAGTGCAGGCCACGATGATCGGCTCCGGACTGTGGTCGGGAGAACGGCTACACGTGATGCAATGGGTGGGACTCGTCGCCGCCCTTGGCGGACTGGCGTGGCTGGTCTGGCCGGGCATCTCGGCGCCTGACCCGATCGGCGCACTGCTCATGGGCATCTCCGGCATCGCCTGGGGGTATTATTCAATTCGCGGCCGAGGGGGGCGTCGGCTTGTTGCTCGCCGTCGTGTCAGGCGGCATTACCTCGGGGCTGGGTTACGTCCTGTGGTCAAAGCTCTGCGTAGCTTGACGACGCAGGCCGCCGTCCTGCAGCTACTCGTCCCGGTCCTTGCAGCAGCTGCCGGCGTCGCTTTTCTCGCCGAAGTCGTGTCCCTCCGTCTCGTCACCGCCAGTGCCTTCATCCTTGGGGCGTCGCCCTGGCCGTTTTGAGTCCGAGCAGAACCCCGGCCTCAGACTGAGGCTCAGCTACTCCATTACGAGCAAATGCACACCTCGGGCCAACCAGATCATGCCGATCCCGATTGCCGCGTAACGCGTCATGGACAGAAACCGGCTGTCGCTGACCCGGTGCAGGACCCGCTTGCCCAGATAACTCCCCACTGGGGGAATCGCCACCAGCATCGGCACCAGCCAGAGACTGAAGGGGCGAGTCTGCTCAGTTGCTGTCAGGATCGTGGAGAAATAGACGATCTTCATGGCGTGACTCAGCGTCTGTGTCAGCGCTTTCGTCGCAACGATCTGATAACGATTCAGTCGATCTGTAAGGAAAAACACGTCGAGAGCGGGCCCTGAAGCACCAGCAACGACCTGCGCGCCAAAGACTGTCGCCCCACAGAGCGACGCCACCCCACCCTTGGTGATATCCAGACGTCCGGACAGCCCGGGCAGACGACCGATCAGTGGCAAACTGCCGAGGGCGATGAAGGCGACTGCCTTACTCGGCGCCCAGGCGAGGTAGGATAAGACCAGGTAGGCGACGACGGCGCCGGCGAAGTAGCGCGGCAAGAAGCGCCACTCCACCTCCGTGCGGTGCAACCAGGCGCGGCTGCCATTGGAAGCCAGTTGCGTGCAGCCATGCAAGACCATGGCCCACTCCAGTGGCAGCAGCAGCAGGAAAATCCCCATCAGGATCATGCCCCCGCCCATCCCCAGAATCCCTGACAGAGTGCTGGTTGCGAGCACCGCCAGGGCGATTCCGACATTATCCATTCGGTCTCTTCTTCTCTTTCTCCATGCAAGAGGATGGGCGAAGATCCGTCGAGACACCAGGGAATTAATAGACTTGATCCAAGTCGTTTTCCTACTTTATGCACGATGATCGAATACTTTGAAGCTCTCGACGCCCTGGACCATCAGTCGACGACGGCTGC
>Ga0310124_10001251_pt1 | contig 17751 bp, 9 predicted proteins | sample CB11b_AW_Bot5_MG_FD_203507 | JGI IMG/M metagenome (GOLD analysis project Ga0310124, IMG submission 203507) | Marine microbial communities from Western Arctic Ocean, Canada - CB11b_AW_Bot5 | ecosystem: Environmental > Aquatic > Marine > Oceanic | place: Canada: Western Arctic Ocean | collected... | reverse complement strand
ATCCGTAATGGGTACAATAGGTAAATTCAACTGCAAATGAGTCCAATTTTCACCATCATCTTTTGATATATAAAATCCAGTTTCTGTTCCAGCGTATAATAATCCTTTAACCTTTTTATCAGCTCGAACAACTCTTGCAAAATTATGTTCACCTTCAATTCCTTTAGTTATAGATTCCCAGGTTTCTCCATAATTTGATGATTTAAATATGTATGACTTCAAATCCATAAACTTATACCTCATTGCAACAATATATACAGTACTATGATCATGAGGAGAAACTTCAATACTGTTTATAATACTTTCGCCTAAACCCTTTGGAGTTATATTTTTCCATGAATCACCTCCATCAAGGGTTATATTTACCAATCCATCATCACTTCCAGTATATATAACATTACTATTTCTTGATGAAATTGCCACACTCATTATAGTATTATAAACTTCTCCTCCAGCACCTTCAATTGTAAAAGGTCCCCCTCCTTCTCTTTGACGATCTTTATTGTTTTTAGTCAGATCTGGACTTATAACTTCCCAATCTTTACCTTGGTTCCTTGTTTTAAAAAGAACATTTCCCGCATGATAAATTACTTTTGGATCATTAGGATCTGATAGAATAGGAGCATTCCAATTATATCTGTATTTAAAATCTTTAGAAACTTTTCCAAGACCTAATTCTGGCTATTGTTGTATTGACTTAGATTCTTTCGTTTTACGATTCCATCTTTCAATAATTCCATTTAAACACCCTCCATATACAATTAAAGGATTTTCTGAATCAAATGCCAAATAAGCACTTTCACATCCAGATACTGAATACCAATCTTTCCATCCAATTCCAAGGGAATTAGTCCTGCTTTTTATTCCTATAGCTGAATTATCCTGTTGCCCTCCATAAACATGATATGGTACTTGATTATCCGCTATTACCCTGTAAAATTGAGCGGTAGGTTGATTTTGTAGTGTACTCCAACTTTTTCCACCGTCAAAAGAAACATTACCTCCGCCATCATTAGAATTAATCATAACCTTATTATTTTGAGGATTTATCCACAAATGATGATTATCCCCATGAGGAGTAGGCATTACTTTAAAAGTTTTTCCTTTATCAATAGATTTTAAAGCTGGTGCATTTAAAACGTAAACAGTATTTTCATCTATTAGATCTGCAAAAATTTCCATATAATACCATGATCTAGCAACAGTAACTCTGTCTTTATTAACCTGTTTCCATTTTTTTCCACCATCATCAGATCTATATACACCTCCTTTATCTTCAGAAGCTTCTATGTTTAAATAGACAATTTGACTATTAGCCCTTGAAACTGAAATACCCACTTTTCCAAAAGATTCTGGTAACCCTTTTTCAATTTTTTTCCAATTATCACCTCTATCAATAGACTTATATATTCCTGATTCAGGTCCTCCTGAGGTTATTTTCCATGGAGTTCTTTTATGATCCCACATAGCTGCGTAGAGTATTCTAGGATTATTCATATCCATACTTAAGGAAGATGCACCAGTAGTTTTAGATTTATATAAAATTTTCTTCCAATTTTTACCTCCATCTAATGATCTATAAACTCCTCTATGTTCACTCGGTCCATATTGAGCCCCTTGTGCAGCTACATATATAATATTAGGGTTTGTGGGATGAATTCTGATATCAGAAATATGTCTTGTAAATTCTAATCCTATATGAGTCCAAGTAACTCCAGCATCATTTGACTTATAGACACCATCTCCCATAGATGTCATTACACCTCTAGCTGCATGTTCTCCCATTCCAGCTATTACAATATTTGTATCACTTTCTGAAACTTCTATAGCTCCAACAGTTCCTGTTTTAAAAAATCCATCTGAAATATTTTTCCAACTAATACCGTTATTAATAGTTTTCCAAACACCCCCACCTGTAATTCCCATATAATAAACACCAGGTTCACCAACTACCCCAGTTGAACACACACTCCTTCCCCCTCTAAAAGGACCTATATTTCTCCACTCAAGTTTATTATAAACAACTGAATTTTCATTTTTAACATTCTTTTTATTTCTTTTTTTTGCGAAAAAGCAGATGAAAAAATAAAAACAATTAAAAAAATATATTTAATTCTAATATCCATAAAATAAACGCATATGATTTAAACCCAGCTTTTTTAAAATTAACAATAATTTTTTCATACCATAAATTATCATAAAATTATAGTTTTATTTTTATCAGCCTTGGATAACCTGATCCTTTATGTTCAGATGTTACCCAAAATGTTTTATTATCAATTATTTTTACAGCCTCAATTTGAGCATCATTAATTGGAAGTTTGTATTTTACAAATTTTGCCGAATTTATATTCTTCATATCAAAATCATTAAATACATATATATATTGTTCAAATAAATCTAAATCATACCCTGTTAAAACAAGTAGTTTAAACTTTTGATTATAATCTGCTCCTGTAATCAAAGATTCTACTTTTAAAGATAAAGATGGTTCTAATTCATATTTACCTGGTAATTTTGGGAAAACATAAATTTCTGTTGATAACGTTTTTCTGTTTTTGGAAAAAAGAACTAATGATTCATCAATTGATGTTAAAGCTTCAGCATCATATCTATTAAATTTCAAATAATCAAATGATTTTTGATTTTTATATTTAATTTTTATACTATCAACAAGATTTAATTTTTTATCAATTATATAAATAGTTAAATTTTTTCTGGTACCATAATTATTTCCGATATCAGCTATATAATATTTTTCTCCATCAAATGTGATATCTTCCCAATCTCTATTTAATATTGTATAAATCCTCGTTAATTTTAATAATTCACCTTTAATATTAAATTCATATAATTTTGGTTCATCTCCTGAATCATTATGAGTTATGAAGTTATTGCCAATATATTCTAAACCAGATGTTTCTTTAATTTTTCTTGGCAATTCTATTTCTTCTATTTGAATTTGAGAAAAAAATAAATTACTATTAAATAAGAATGTTGTAAAAACAATATAATTAATAAAATTCATAAACTATTTTTGTTATAGATTAACCGAATTTAACAATAAAAAAACAACTATTATGAGAGGTCATTTAACTTATCGTTCAGGAAATCCAGTTTTAAATAAAAATACTTTTTTAACAAGTCATATTGAATCTGATAAAATGACTATAAATGGAACCATTAATAAAACATTTATAAGTTTAATTTTACTTATAACATCAGGTTATTTTTGTTTTACATCAATTAGTCCTACTATTATAATTGTCTCAGGAATTGTAGGTTTTATAATTGCTATTGTTACGATTTATAAAAAAGAATGGGCTCCAACTACTGTGCCAATTTATGCATTATTAGAAGGTTGTCTTCTAGGAGGTATATCCTTTATTTATAATGAGCAGTATGATGGTATAGTATCAAATGCTATTTTTTTAACCGTTGGTATTTTACTCTCATTATTATTTGCCTATAAATCTGGATGGATAAAACCAACTGAAAATTTTAAACTTGGTGTTGCTGCCGCTACTGGAGGAATTTTTATCGTCTACCTTATAAACATGATTATGGGATTCTTTGGAAATCAAATGGGAATTATGAATACAAACAATTCTTCAATACTTAGTATTGGATTCAGCCTTTTTGTTATTGTAATTGCCTCATCAAATCTTGTTCTAGATTTTGATTTTATTGAAGAAGCTTCAGAAAAAGGAGCTCCCAAATATATGGAATGGTATGGAGCTTTTGGTCTTCTTGTTACACTTATTTGGTTATATCTTGAGATTTTAAGATTTCTTGCTAAATTATATGGTCGTAGATAAAAAAAAGCCCTCCAATTAAGGAAAGCTTCTCATCAGTTGCTAAATTAGGTGTAAAACCAAATCTTAACAACACACAACATTTCAATAACGTAAAAAAAATAATTTTATTTTCTTAAACTTTTTATAATTACAAAGTTAAATAATTTTAATGATTAACTTTTAATTTAAAATTAATTCTCTCAGAAAAAATAATTGCTAATCTACCCATTCAGCAATAAATATATTTGTGTCTCTTGTTCCACCATTATTACGATTAGATGAAAAAATTAATTTATTTCCATCATTTGAAAAAACGGGAAAGGAATCAAAAGTCTCACTGTAAGTAATTCTTTTCAAATTTTTTCCGTCAATATCAATTAGATATAGGTTAAAAGGAAACCCTAATTCTGCTTCATAATTTGATGAGAAAAGTACTTTTTTACCAGATGGATGAAAAAATGGACTCCAATTAGCATTTCCCAGATAAGTAAGCTGTTTCAAATTACTTCCATCAGAATCGCATATAAATAATTCCATTTGTGTTGGCTGAACTAACCCCTCGCTCAATAGAAATTTATATTCTTTGATTTCTTCCTCGGTCTTAGGTCTTGATGCTCTAAAAATTATTTTGGATCCATCTGGAGAGAAAAAAGCACCTCCATCATAACCTAGGTCATTAGTAATTTGCTTAATATTAGTACCGTCAATATTCATAGTAAACAACTCTAAGTCTCCCGTTCTTGAAGAAGTAAAAACAATTTTATCCCCTACTGGAGAAACTGTTGCTTCAGCATCATATCCCTCTTCTGAGGTTAGTTGTTTTACAATATTGCCATTTAAATCTGCTACAAAAATGTCATAAGAACTAAATACCGGCCAAACATATTTGCCTTCTCTTCTCAATGAAGCCAATAGACAGTTCTCATCCTGTAAATGAGTAGAAGCATAAATAAAATGTTTGTTGTCAGGTAAAAAATAACCACATGTTGTTCTACCTTCACCAGTACTTATCATTTTTGGAACTTTAGATTCAAAAGTTTCCTCCCTATTCATTAAAAACATTTGATCACAATCTACACCCCACCTATTATTGTTAGATTGGAATATTATCCTTTTATCATCATAACTCCAATAAGCCTCAGCATTATCCCCACCAAAGGTTATTTGTTTAATAGATTTAAAATTTTTCTCTTGGGGAAAAATTAATCTGCTTTTTTGTTGTTCTTCACAAGAAAAAAGAAAAAAAACAAATGAAAAAATAAACACGTCTTTCATTAATATAAATTTTACTTTTGTGCAAAATAAAATAAAAAAAATGAAATTTATATTTAAAATTTTTTTTTTCAGTATACTTTTTTTTTCATGTCAACAAAAAGAATCCTACACAAATAAAATAAAGGCTGATGTCAGCTTTCTATCTAGTGATAGTCTTAAAGGAAGAGCAACAGGAACAAAAAGTGAAAAGATAGCAGCCCAATATATAGCAAAAAGGTTTGATGAAATAAATTTAATTTCAAAAGGTAAAACTAACTACTTTCAAGATTTTAATTTCAAACCAATAAAAAATCCACATGAGGAAATTTCATTTTTAGAAGAACTAGACGATGAAACATTAACTGCAAGAAATATAATTGGATATATAGATAATAATTCAGATAAGACTATTGTAATAGGGGCCCACTACGATCATTTAGGTTATGGTTCTGAAAATTCTCTATATAGAGGTGAAGAAAAAAAAATACATAATGGAGCTGATGATAATGCCAGTGGAGTTGCGTTGATGTTAGATTTAGCAGGCAAATTAAAATACAACAACACACAAAATAATTATTTATTTATTGCTTTTTCTGGAGAAGAAATTGGGCTTTTAGGATCAAATTATTTTGTAAAAAATCCATCAATCTCCATTGATTCAATAAACTACATGATAAACATGGATATGGTGGGAAGATTAAAAAAAGATTACTCCTTGGCTGTTTATGGACTAGGAACTTCACCAATTTTTAAACAAACGATAAAATCAAATAATGAGATCTTCAAAATCATTGAAAATGAATCTGGAATGGGACCATCAGACCATACTTCGTTTTATCTAAATGATATACCGGTACTACATTTTTTTACTGGTCAACACTCAGATTATCATAAACCTAGTGACGATTCAAATAAAATAAATTACAAAGGTATGGAGCTTATTTCTGATTACATTTTTAAAATTATCACGGATCTGGATGATAATGGTAAATTATCCTTTAGAGTCACAAAAAATGAAAGTGAAGATATCCCCAGCTTTAAAGTTTCTCTTGGTGTTATGCCTGATTATCTTTTTGATGGTAAAGGAATGAGAATTGATGGAATAAACAAAGGGAGACCGGCGGAAAAGTCTGGTATTCTTAAAGGGGACATCGTTGTTAAAATAGGTAATTATAATGTTACTGATTTGATGTCATATATGCGAGCTCTTTCTAAATTTGAATCAGGAGTATCAACCTCAGTTTTAATAAAAAGAGAAGGAAAAATCATTAAAAAAGAGATCACTTTTTAAACTATGCCCCAAAAATACACCCCTAATGATTATAGGGGTGTATGGGACTTATGCTTGTGGATATTAAGAAATAAATTTAGTTTGGTATTATGAACCAAGAAAAAAGATTAATTAGTAATGATTCGTATTATAAAAACTTACCCATTAATACGATACCCTTAAATGAAACAACGATAATTCTTAAAAATCATGATGCTCATGTATTTCACAAAACACTATCTGAATATAATCCTACTCCTTTAATTAATTTACCTTACTTATCAAAAAAACTAGGAGTTAGAAATATCTATGTAAAAGATGAATCAAGACGCTTTAATATAAAAGCATTTAAAGGATTAGGTGCCTCTTATGCTATTTACCAAACTTTGATTAAAACCCCTAGTCTTGAAACTTTTTGTACAGCAACGGATGGAAATCATGGACGTGCTGTTGCATGGGCTGCAAAAAAATTTGACAGAAATGCGGTTATTTTTGTGCCTAAAGAAATTACATTAAAACGGATTGAGGCTATTGAAAATGAAGGAGCTCAGGTAATTCAGATCACTGGACATTATGATCAGGCGTGCGAAGAAGCTAAAAAAATAAGTAGATCTAAAAAATGGAGCTTAATTCAAGATACAGCTTGGGAGGGATATTTAGAAATACCCGCTTTAATACTCTCGGGATATTTAACTCTATTTAAAGAAATGGAAGAAAGTATACATTCTCCTTTGAAACCTAAAATAGATCTTGTTTTTTTGCAAGCCGGAGTTGGCAGTATGGCAGCGGCAGGAATTTATTATTATCTTAATAAATATGGAAAAAATAAACCGAAAATAGTTATTGTAGAACCTGAAGAAGCAGATGGTATTTTATGTTCATTTAAAGAAAAAAAAATATCAACTTCAAAAGGAAGTCTTAAAACAATTATGACGGGATTAAATTGTGAAACACCTTCATTAGGAGCATGGGATTTACTAAAAAATGGAACGAATTATGTATTGAAAATTTCAGACAATTATGCAAAACAGGCTATGCGAGAATTTTACTATCCAAGTGGTTTAGATAAAAGAATAATATCAGGTGAATCAGGTGCAACAGGCTTAGGGGGACTACTTGCCATTTTGAAAGAAAGTGAAATGAAACTAATTAAAGAGGATCTTAAAATAAATAATTCTACTAATATTTTATTTATAAATTCTGAAGGAGATACTGATAAAGAAGTTTTCTCAGAAATTATTAACTCAAGTATTTAATTAAATTTAGTGACATAAGAATCTTTTTTTGGCATTAAATTTCAGGATGGCATACTGCTATAAATTACATGATGGATCTCTAAAGTTTTTAACAAAACCATCCGTATAAATATAAACCCATAATAATTATAGGGGATTACAAAGTATTAAGCGGTCTGGACGGGACTTGAACCATTCAATATTTTTTCCTGTAAGCAACTGATCATAAACACTTTATATGACTTTTTAGATTTACCCTTATAACACAATGTGTTATAAAATTGTTGGTTTCTGTGTTACTCTGTGTTATACGAAAACCCTTGTGTTATATGAGCTAAACCATTAAATAAAAATGTATCTCGGTTACACTTTTTTATTTACTTAAGTTCAGTTTTTATATAGTCATCCACGATATCTTCTAAAATATCTAGAGGAACTGCTCCGTTTTTTAATATAATATTATGAAATTCTTTTAAATCGAATTGATTGCCTAGTTTCTTTTTTACTTTTTCTCTGAGTTCTAATATTTTTAACATCCCGATTTTATATGCACAGGCTTGACCAGGCATTACGATGTACCTTTCGATTTCAGAAACAACTTCTCCTGTTGTCATTCCTGTATTGGCAATCATGTATTCAATTGCTTCTTCACGAGTCCATTTTTTATAGTGAATTCCAGTATCTACTACTAAACGGACAGATCTAAACATTTCCGCTTGAAGTCTTCCCAAATTGCCGAAAGGGTCATTCTTATAAAAACCCAACTCCCACGCGAGACGTTCAGCATATAATGCCCAACCCTCTGTATATGCTGTAAAAAGGGGGAATGTTCTGAAAATTGGAATATTTTTTAATTCTCCTTGTATGGCTATTTGGAAATGGTGGCCGGGTATTCCTTCATGATAGGCTAAGGTCTTCATTCCAAACTTAACAGTTTCTGTAACATCTCTCAAGTTAGCATAAAATATACCTCCTCTTGATCCATCCATGGGGGGTAGCTCGTAATAAGCCCCTGCAGAACCTTCTTCTTTAAATTCAGGAATTCTTTTTACTTCCATGGATGCTCTAGGTCGGATATCGAATGCGTTATCGAGTCCATCATTGATTTCATCTAAGATGTTATTGTACCCTTCGATGATTTCTTTTCTACCTTCATCATTATTTTGATATAGAAAGCGTTCTTCCTTGTTTAATTCTTGGATGATTTCACCTAATGTTTTTGTAGTATCTGTGTAACCTTGAATGGTCAAGATATCCCTCATTTTTGTTTTTATTCGACCGACCTCAGACAATCCAATTTGGTGTACCTGTTCAGGGGTATAGTCGGTAGTGGTCATTAGTGATAATTGATATTGATAAAAGTCATCCCCATCAGGTAGTTTCCATACACCAGCGTCTGTAGTTGCTTTAGGTTTTAATGCTTCGAAGTATAAAATAAGGGAGTTATATGCATCGAAAACCGAAGTTCTTATTTCGTCTTCTACCCTAGTTTTGTATAATTCCTTTTCCTCTTCTGTAAGATCTTCAATTTGTGCTAATTTAGAATTGAAATTAGCGTAGAGAATGTTTGACTTAACTGGATCTTCATCATCGATCTCAATATTGATAAGGTCTGATTCTTTTTTACCAACAAATCCTGACATTTCACTAATCACTCGGTCAATGATAAATTGTGGAGGAATGATTCCTTTTTCTTCTGTTATTTTTAGCCCTTCCAATACCTGATCGAATTTAGTGCCAAATTTGGATAATCGTTTTATATATGCCTCTACATCACTTTTATCTCTAAGCTTGTGCGAACTTTCCATCATACTAGGAAGATTACTTTGTACTCCAAACATTTGATTTACCGGATACCCATGATAGGCAAACCTCTCACCCTCAATCTGCTTGCCAAGAAACGAACTCAGAATTTTGGTGTTTAACTTATTTTCTTTTGATTGACTTTTGAAATCATAACTTTGTAATGTCTCGAAATCGTCCTTGAGTTTGGCGAAATCCTCCCATAACTTTTTATCTGAGACATCGCTCAGATCTTCCTTGTAGATGTCATATAAAACTGGAATACCTAGTTGGGTGACCAATTCAGGATCTGAGATGGCGAGCTCAATAAACACCTTATCATAGAAATGTTTGATATTAAATGGTTTAAACCAAATAAGATTAGTAAGCCATAGACATCCAATGACCAATAGTCCCAGTATAGTTCTACCTGTCCAAAATTTCCAATTTCTTTTCTTTGCCATGACTAATATTTTAGTAAGTACCAAATCCTTAAAGAATATTTTAAATCAAAAAAATAAACAAGTGGAATGTTTTTTTTAAGATTTGATATTTTATTATTAAACAAACATAAAACAATAAATACGTTTCCAAAAGGCATATACTATCAAACTCTAAGAGTGATTACTCGGACATAACTTTTTTATTGGAAATGTGTGTTATAAGTGTGTTATAATCAATGTAAAAACATAGGGTTACACCACACACAAAAACAGTACAAAATGATAAAGTTTATAACACACTTTATAACACAACACTATTTTAATGGTTTTTCTGTTTTGTTTAAAAAATTTAAAGTATTGAATAACAGGAGGTAAAACAAAAAATCCTCCAAATTGGAGGATTGTTTTTGCGGTCTGGACGGGACTCGAACCCGCGACCCCATGCGTGACAGGCACGTATTCTAACCAACTGAACTACCAGACCTTTTAAAAGTTGCAAATATACATTGGATTTTAATTTTTTCTAATTAAATGACAATTAAAAAAAATTAAATTAAGGCATCTAACGCTTCAGCATAACTTTGCTTTGAAGCCACTCCAACATGACGATCAACTAATTCTCCTTTATTAAAAACCAAAACAGTTGGTATACTACGAACACCATATTTTGTAGCTAATTCCTGATTGGTATCAACATCAAGTTTCCCAACAATTGCTTTTCCAGAATAATCATTACTTATTTCATCAATTATTGGACCGACCATTCTACAAGGACCACACCAAGGTGCCCAAAAATCAACCATAACAGGTTTGTCTGAATTTAAAACTATTTCTTGAAAATTTAAATCTGTAATTTCTAATGCCATTTTATTTTTTTTTAAAATTAGTTAATTTTTTAAAAAACGAAATAAATATCAAGCCCTAATTTAACTTAAAATAAAAGTCTTCTTTTTCTAATTCTTTAAGAAGTTTTGGAGTTATATCTACTTTTTGCTTTTTACTATTAAGTGTAATTTTCATTTTTTTATCATTATCATAGATGTCAAAAAATAGTTGTTTGTCTCCTTTGAAACTATTTAAATTATTTTCTATTTTCTTCACAAACCCATCCTTAAGTTGATTTATATCAATTTGAAAAGTTAATTTTTTTGAATTTTTTATTATAGTATTTTCTAACAATTCAAAACTCATAAATTGAATTCTAGGATCACCTTTTCTTCCATTTTCTTTACTAAACCAACCTTCTTTTATTAAGATTTTTATTCTAATAAATTGATTAACTACTAAAAAATGTCTAAACTTAAAATAATCCTCTCCAAAAATTCTAAATTCATACTGATCAGTAAAATCTTCAACTAAAAATTTCGCCCAATTTCTCCCATTTTTAGTTTCTAAATTTTCAACAACATTAATGATCCCTGCAACCCAGAACTCTCTATTAATTAAAAAATTTAAATCAGTCATTTTACTTAAACTAATACTTACAAAATGCTTTATCTCATGTTTAAAAAGATCAAGTGGATGAGCAGAAATATATATTCCTACAACCTCCTTTTCTCTTTTAAGCTGAATCAGACTAGTCCAATTATCACAAGACGGAATTGTTAAATCTTGATATGTCGTCCCCGTTTTTTTTCCAAATAAACTAATTTGGGATGATTTTAAATTTTCTTGATACTTCGCTCCAAACCTTAGAGTTTTTTCCAAAAATGTTATTCCATCAACATCAGGATTAAAATATTGTGCACGATGAGTTTGATCAAATGAATCTAATCCCCCTGCCAAAATTAAATTTTCAAATGTTTTTTTATTTGCAGATCTAAGATCTATTCTTTTTACAACATCAAAAATAGAATCATATCTTTTTTCTTTTCTATTTTCAACTATTGTCTTAACAGCATTTTTACCTACTCCTTTCACAGCTCCCATACCGAAACGAATGGCTTTATTTTCATTAACAGTAAATTTATAAAATGACTCATTCACGTCTGGTCCTAATACTTTTAATCCCATTCTTCTACATTCCTCCATAAAAAAAGTAACTTGTTTAATATCATTCATATTATTTGATAATACTGCAGCCATAAATTCTGCAGGATAATGAGCCTTCAAATAAGCAGTCTGATAACCTATTAAAGCATAACAAGTGGAATGCGACTTATTAAATGCATATGAGGCAAAAGCTTGCCAATCTTTCCATATTTTTTCAAGAATTTCTTCATTATGACCATTTTTTTTACCACCCTTTAAAAATTTAGGTTTTAAATTATTTAAAAGATTTAAAATCTTTTTTCCCATTGCCTTTCTTAACAAATCCGCATCTCCTTTAGAAAATGAAGCAATTTTTTGCGATAATAACATAACCTGCTCTTGATAAACAGTAATTCCATAAGTTTCCTCAAGAAAATCCTTCATTACAGGAAGATCATACGTTATAGGTTCTTCACCATTTTTTCTTGCAACAAAACTTGGAATATAATTCAAAGGACCTGGTCTGTACAATGCATTCATAGCAATTAAATCACCAAAAACTGTTGGTTTTAACTCTCTCAAATACTTTTTCATTCCTAAAGATTCATATTGAAAAATACCAACAGTATCTCCACGTTGAAATAATTCATAAGTAACTTGATCATCTAAAGGAAACATATCTTGATCAAGATCTATATTATGTTTATACTTAACCAACTTACAAGTTTCCTTAATCAAAGTGAGTGTTTTTAAGCCCAAAAAATCCATTTTTAAAAGGCCTGCATCTTCTACAACTGAATTATCAAACTGTGTTACAAAAAGATCAGAATCTTTAGCTCTTGTAACAGGCACAAAATTTGTTAAATCATCAGGAGTAATTATAATACCACATGCATGAATTCCTGTATTTCTTAATGTTCCTTCTAATATTTGAGCCTGTTTAAGAGTTTGAGCCATTAAATCATCTCCCTTTATCAAACCTTTTAGTTCTTTAACTCTACTATACTCATCAACTCTTAATTTTTCTTTTAATTCATCAGCTGATAAATTAAAAATTTCATTCAATGAAATATTATTAGGAACCAATTTTGAAATTCTATCTGCATCAGATAAAGATAAATCTAAAACTCTTGCAGTATCCCTGATTGAAGATTTAGCTGCCATAGTCCCGTAAGTTATTATTTGAGCTACTTGATTTGAACCATATTTATTTGTAACGTAGTCTATAACTTTTGATCTACCTTCATCATCAAAATCAATATCAATATCAGGTAAACTTACTCTATCAGGGTTTAAAAATCTTTCAAATAGTAAATTATATTTTATTGGATCAATATTTGTAATCTCCAAACAATATGCAACGACAGAACCTGCTGCTGATCCTCTTCCAGGACCAACTGATACCCCCATACTTTTAGATGCAGAAATAAAATCTTGAACGATTAAAAAATAACCTGGATAACCAGTATTAGCAATAACTTTCAATTCAAAATCAATTCGATCCTTTATTTCATCTTTTAAGATTCCATATCTTTTTTTTGCTCCCTGATACGTTAAAAATTCTAAATATTTATTTTCTTTTAATTTATCATCTTCATAATTCAATTCTTTAAACTCCTTTGGAATATTAAACTTTGGAAGAAGAACTTCTCTTGCCAATTCATAATACTCAATTTTACTAATAATTTTTTCAATTGAATCAATAGAATCTGGAATATCAGAAAACAATTCTTTCATTTCTTCTTGAGATTTAAAATAGTATTCCTCATTCTTAAAACCATATCTAAATCCTCTTCCTTTTCCAATTGGAGTAATTTGTTTTTCTCCATCTTTAAGGCAAAGTAAAATGTCATGAGCATTAGCTTGCTTCTTTTCCGTATAATATGTGTTATTTGTTGCTACTAATGATGTTTTATGTTTTCTTGCCAATGTTATAAGATTTTCATTAACTACATCTTCATCATCTTGAGAATGCCTCATTATCTCTATATACAAATCATTTTCAAAATTTTTCTTCCACCATAATAATGATTCTTCAGCCTGTGTTAGCCCAATATTCAAAATTTTTGAAGGAATCTCACCATAAAGATTCCCTGTTAACACAATAAGATCATCTTTATATTTTTTAATAACACTTTTATCAATTCTAGGAACATAATAAAATCCTTCTTTGAATGAAATTGAACTCATTTTTGATAAATTATTATATCCATTCTTGTTTTTAGCTAAAAAAACAATTTGATATCCATCATTTCTTCTAGTCTTATCAAGATGATTTTCACAAACATAAAACTCGCAACCTATAATTGGTTTAATTTTATTTTGATTATCTGAAAGACTCTCATTATAATTTTTTATTTCCTTAATAAACCGAAAAGCTCCCATTAAATTTGAATGATCTGTCAATGCAATTGCAGGCATCTCATAATCTATTGCTTTAAAAATTAAATTTGAAATTTTAGATGTTGACTGAAGAATTGAGAATTGAGAATGAACATGAAGATGAGCAAAAGGTTTCTTCTGATAATCTGACATGTCAATATCATTTTTTGAATTATTTGATTTTAATTCTGTGTTTTTTTTCTTTAATTCCTCTGAGGATAATTTAAAATTTTCATGATTTAAACCCAGAAGAGAAACAATATCCTTAAAACTTTTCTGAATTCCGCTATATATAATATCTAGGTCAATTAACGAAGAATTATTCATAAGTTTTCTACGAAACAATTCTATTAAACAACGACTTGTAGCCTCAACATCAGCAGTTGCATTATGAGCCTCCTCAAATTTTTCATTAAATAAATGCAAATACAATTCAGATAAAGTTGGGTATTTAAATTTTCCTCCTCTACCACCAGGGAGCCGACATATTTCTGCTGTTAATTCTGAGCAAGTATCAATAATTGGCAGTTTCTCAATTTTATTTTCAATTCCCAATCTTATTAATTCCGCACCTATTATTTTTAAATCAAACTTTACATTATGTCCACATAAATAACTGCAGTTATTAATAGAGTCTAAAAATATATTTAAAACTTCTGCTATTGGTTCGCCCCTTAACTTAGCTAATGAAGTAGAAATTCCATGAATTTTTTCTGATTCATATGGAATGGTATAAAGTTCTGGTTTAATTAAAAAACTTTTATTATCAACACACTGACCATCAAAGTCATGAATTTGCCATGCTATCTGGACACATCTTGGCCAATTATCACTATCCGTAAGAGGAGCATTCCATTTTTTTGGTAAACCAGTAGTTTCTGTATCAATAATTAAAAACATATCAATTTCTATTACAGCTAAAGTAACTTTTATAATATTTTTTTTTAAAAATATTTTTTAGTAGTTATTAACTATGAAATAAAATTTTTGGAAGTTTATATTTGCATTAAAAAAAAATTAAAGCGAAAATCAATTTATACGAAAATTTAAATTCGCAAAATGAAATAAATAATTCCATTTTGTCTAAAGACTTAATTCACATCAAAGGTCTTATTGGTTCAGGGAAAAGTTTTAGAATGGCTGCTGCTTATAAAAAAACAAAACGTAATTTTTTTATAATACTTGATAACGCTGAACAAGCTGCATATTATTTAAATGATTTTGAAAATATTCTTTCAAAAGATGAAATCTTATTTTTTCCCCCAAGTTTTAAAAAAACAACCACTCAAGAAGTTTTTGAAAACTCAAATATTTTATTAAGATCTGAAGTATTAAAAAATATAAACAACAGAAATAAATCTAAGATAATTGTAAGTTATTCAGAGGCTATTTTTGAAAAAATTATTTCACAAAATACTTTAAACAAAAACACCCTGAAAATAAATAAAGGTGATACTTTTTCATTAGACTCAATAAACGAAATTTTATTTAAAATGGGTTTTAACCGTGTCCCTTTTGTCTCCTCTCCAGGGGAATTTGCAATAAGAGGAGGAATTCTAGATATCTATTCTTTTTCTTATAAACACCCATATAGATTAGAATTTTTTGACGATAAAATTGAAAGAGTTTGTAGTTTTAATGTTGAATCACAACTATCAATTAATGGTTTAGAGAATATAACAGTACTTCCAAATACCTCTGATATAAACTTTCCAAATAAAAGAAAATCTATACTAGATTTTTTACCAGAAAATACTGTTTTTGTTTTCAATGATTTTGATAAAACTTTAAAAACTTTAGACCATTTATATATTAATGCACAAAAAAAATATAAGTCAAAAAAAACTAATAAATATGCTCCAGAAAACTTATTTATAAAAGACTTAGAAATTATAAAAAAAATTAAAAATAAAAATGTTATAATTTTTGAAACCTCAATCCACATTAAAAAATTAAAAAAAATTCAGATTAGTCAAAATCCCCAACCAGCTTTCAATAAAAAATTCAATTTGTTAATTGATCACTTAAATAAAAATCACGACAAAGGGTTTGAAAACATTATTTATTGTTCAAATAAAAATCAAGCAAAAAGGTTTCATGACATCTTTCAAGAAATGGAAACCATTGTAAATTATAAGACAATTATTAAGCCAATTTATAAAGGATTTGAAGATGAAGAAGCTTTAACAGCATATTTTTCTGATCACCAAATTTTTGGGAGATATCATAAATATAGATTAAGAGCAAATTATTCTAAGTACCAAAATCTTAGTTTTAAAGAACTAAATAAATTAGATATTGGTGATTATGTTACACATATAGACCATGGAATTGGAAAATTTGCAGGATTACAAAAAATTGAGATAAATAAGACTTTTCAAGAAGCTATAAAAATCCTATATGGAGATAATGACATTCTATTTTTAAGTATTCATTCACTACATAAAATATCAAAATATAATGGAAAAAATGGCTCAATTCCTAAAATATATAAATTAGGATCAAAAGCATGGAGAAATCTAAAGATAAAAACAAAGAAAAAAGTTAAAGAAATAGCTTTTGATTTAATTAAACTATATGCAAAAAGAAAAGAAAAAATTGGATTTTCTTTTAATCCAGACAGTTATTTGCAATGGGAGTTAGAAGCCTCTTTTTTATTTGAAGACACTCCCGATCAAAGTAAAGCCACTGAAAAAGTTAAATCAGATATGGAATCTCCTCAACCAATGGATAGATTAATATGTGGAGACGTTGGATTTGGTAAAACAGAAATAGCTATAAGAGCAGCTTTTAAAGCAGTAGATAATTACAAGCAAGTTGCTATTCTTGTTCCAACAACCATTTTAGCCTTTCAACATTTTAATTCATTTTCTGAAAGATTAGAAAACTTCCCAGTAAAGGTAGATTATCTAAACAGATTCAGATCTTCAAAAGAAAAAAAAGAAATAATTAAAGAATTATCAACTGGAAAAATAGACATTCTAATTGGAACTCACCAAATGGTTACTAATAATGTCATTTTTAAAGACTTGGGATTGTTAATAGTTGATGAAGAACAAAAATTTGGTGTATCAGTTAAAGAAAAACTCAGAAATATAAAACCTAATATTGATGTACTGACACTAACAGCTACACCTATTCCAAGAACATTACAGTTTAGTTTAATTTCAGCAAGAGATCTTTCTATCATCACAACTCCTCCTCCCAATAGATATCCAATCCAAACTGAGATAATCAGATTTAATGAAAAAATCATTAAAGATGCTATTATCTATGAAATGCAAAGAGGTGGACAAATATTTTTTATTCACAATTTAGTAAGTAACATTTCTGAAATCTCTGAATTTATTCAGAGACTTGTTCCTGATGCAAAAGTTATAATAGGTCATGGTCAAATGAATGGAAAAAAAGTAGAAAAAAGTATTCTTGAATTTATAAAAGGAAAACATGATGTGCTTATTGCAACAACAATAATAGAAAATGGTCTTGATATTCCTAATGCTAATACAATTTTTATAAATAATGCTAATAATTTTGGATTAAGTGATTTACATCAAATGAGAGGTAGAGTAGGTAGAAGTAACAAAAAAGCTTTCTGTTATTTCATTACTCCAACA
>Ga0310124_10001249_pt1 | contig 17768 bp, 12 predicted proteins | sample CB11b_AW_Bot5_MG_FD_203507 | JGI IMG/M metagenome (GOLD analysis project Ga0310124, IMG submission 203507) | Marine microbial communities from Western Arctic Ocean, Canada - CB11b_AW_Bot5 | ecosystem: Environmental > Aquatic > Marine > Oceanic | place: Canada: Western Arctic Ocean | collected... | reverse complement strand
TACAGGAGCGAATCGGGTGGGGGGGGGCAGAAAATCAGAAAAGCAGAAAAGCGGAAGAGCAGGAAACTGGTCCGTCTTCTCTGAAACTTCTGATTCTCTGTTTTGCTGTTTCCTGCTCTCTTGCTCTCTTGCTCTTTCGCTCTCCTGCTCTCGCCGATCCTGTAGATCTCCGTTCCCATCCTGTAGATCCTGTCAAAATCCTACCTCGTTATCCCTTGTGCGCCTGCCGCCTGAACAACCATCGCAGTTCTTCGGTGCCGGTCAGCCACGCGCCGCCGAGGTAGATTGCGGCGCCGACGGCAACCATGACGGCGAGGATCATCGCCGACGTCGTCGGGTCGATCCGGTCAAGCTCGAACATGAACAGCGCGGGGCAGAGTGCCGCGGCCATCACGACGCACAGCACGGCGCTGCGACGCCAGCTTCGCCACACTTCGTCGTCCACGGCGTGCGAGACGTGACGGCGCATCGCCCGCAGCAGCAGGAGCACCTGGATCACGGCGCAGATGGCCGTCGACCAGGCCAGGCCGGCGGCGCCGAGTTTCCAGATCAGCACCAGGTTCAACAGCAGATTGAGACCGACCATCCGAACGCTGATGCGCATGGGCGTCCTGGGATCCTCGACCGCGTAGAACGCGCGCGTGATGACGTGAGACATCGAATAGGCCCAGACGGCCGATCCATAGGCGACCAGGATCGTGGCGACGCGCTGCGCGTCTTCGATCTGAAACCTGCCATGTTCGTAGATCAGACGAGCCAGCGGGAGGCGCACCAGGACCAGACCGACACTTGCCGGCAGGCCGATGAAAACGGTCAGACGAAGACCCTGGCGCAGGATGGAGTTGAAGCCGCGGCTGTCGGTTCGATCGGTCGAAGACGCGGCGGCGGCCAGCGCGGGAAAGATCGCCGTCGCGAGCGCAATTCCGAAGACCCCCAGAGGAAACTGGTAGAGCCGCTGCGACAAGTGTAGGGCGGTGATCGTTCCCTCCGGAACGGGGTAGGGAACCTCCAGCCCGAAAAGGTTCAGTTGCTTCGGCCCACCCTTCTTCGGCGAAAGAACGTACGCGATCAGACTGTCGAGTAGCGCGTTGATCTGAAACACCGACAGGCCGATCAGCATCGGTCCCATCGCTCGAACGACCCGACCCATTGCCGCAGCGCCGCCGGCAAGGTTTGTGGCGAAACGTTCGACGTCGAGCACCGCGGCCACCTGCCAGAGAAGCTGAAGCAGACCCGCCACGAGCACGCACACGGCAACCGTCGGGATGCAGAGGCGCAGTACCTGCTCCGCCTGGTATTCCCTCGTCGCGAGCAGCGCGCCGGTGATCAGCGTCAGGTTGAGTACGATCGGCGCCGCAGCGGGCGGTCCGAACCGCCCGTGCACCTGAAGCATTGCTCCGAGGATCGCCACCAGACAGATCATGGGCATGTAGGGCAGCATGATCATGGTCAATTCGATCGCCAGGGCCGTGTCCGGGGAGCGGCCATCGGCCGACGCCAGCCACGCGAGGACGCCCTCGCCGATCAGCGTCAGCGTGCCCAGAACCACGAGCATCAGGGCCAGGCACAACGAGGCCAGTCGCCGAGCCGTCAAGCGGTCGCGGCGTACCAGGTCGGCGTACACCGGAATGAACGAGGCCCCCAGGGCGCCCTCGCCGAAGAGGCGCCGAAAGAGGTTTGGCACCAGAAACCCGAGCATGAAGGCATCGGTGATCGCAGCCATTCCGAAGACCGCCACGAGCACGGCCTCACGGAGCAGACCGGTGACGCGTGACACCAGGGTCAGCGCACCGACAAGGACCGCGTGGCCCACGAAGCGATGGGTGGTATTGCCGGCCACGCGAGGCGCCACTTGCGGGCAAGGGGCGAGAAGCGGCGGCCACCGCAGCGGTTGCGGATGGCGCGCGTGCCGCAGCAAGACCAGCGATACCCAACCACACAGACCCATAAGCAGACCCGACTGGTGCCACAACATCGCGATGACGTCCGCGTCGGGCGCACCGTGCAACTGCGCGGCCTGAATCACAACACCCAATACCGCGACAACGCTCGTGCACACAAAGACATTGACACCGGCGGCGCTTCGTCCGGCCGGCCGTGCCGCCACCAGCAGCCAGGTCAGCACCATCGCACCGAGCATGCGCGTGACCGACCCGCCGGACAGCAGGATCGCCGCGCCGGACAGCGGCAGCGCGCCCGGCCAGGCACTTGCGGCCAGCGACCATGCCAAAGCCACGGCACACAGGGCCAGAAGCGTGCGGTAAAACCGCAGGCGGCCCGCCGTCGACGGGGGTGAGCGCTGCCCGACGAACAGGACCAGGAACGTAAAAAGAACGCCGAACAGATTCGCCATCACGTCCACGAGGCTGAAGACGCGCATGAACCACTGCTGCGTGTGCTCGTCGATGTAGCCGTAGATGCCCGCGAGGATCGTGCCCACCGCAAGATTGCGCCCGAATCCGCGGCGGCCCGCGGGGACCGCGTAGACCATCAGCGTGGCGAGGACGACGAACGCGCCGAAATGCAACAGCTTGTCGGCCCTGACACTCGTCACCCTTCCGAAATCAGCCCCGATTTGAAGACTGGGCCAGTGCGTCGACACGGCCAGTACCGGCAGATAAATAGCCAGGCCCAATTGCGCCCAACGATGGATCGTCCACAACCCACCGCCGGCCGAAGTTCGTGTGGCATCGTCGTTCACTTCAGACACCGAGACAATGGAAACTCAGCAAAGAAGCATCACATCGCGATCTTCGCCCACGAACAGACCCAATATGATATTGAGGGACACGACCCAGCCCGGCGAGCCGGCGCCTCAGTCGGCGCCTCCGACGGTGCGTACCGGTGCATCGGCGGCCAACTGTCGAACCGACTCCGCCAGGCGGCGATAATCTTCGGCGCCGTGAGAGGCCGGCGCGTAGTCGAAGATCGTGCGGCCGAAGCTGGGGCATTCGGCCAGCCTGATGTTGCGCCTGACCGGCGGCGACAGGATCTGGGCCTCGCTCCAGGGCTCGTTTTGATCGCGGGCCGATTCCAGGAACGCGGTCAGATCGGCCATGACCTCGCCGGCGAGGATTGTCTGACGCTCGTGCATGCACACGACGATGCCGGAAACGCGCAACCTCGGGTTGAACGACTGCTGGATCATGCCGACCGTTTCCAGCAGCTTGGAAAGGCCCTGTAGCGCCAGAAACTGCGCCTGCATCGGAACGATCACCTCGTCGGCCATCGTCAGGGCATTCACCGTCAACAGCCCCAGGCTCGGCGGACAATCGATCAGCACATAGTCGAAACTCTGCGAATTGTCAGTCCCGCCACTCTGAGACTCATCGCTCCCCCCTTCGTGCCTTCGTGCCTTCGTGCCTCCGTGCCTTCTCGAAATTTTCCCCAACTTCTGCTTCAACACATGCTGCGCTCGACCCGTAATCATCTTTGGCGCCAGCTCTGCTTCGATGCCGGCCAGGTTCACTTCCGATGGCACCAGGGCCAGGCGATCCGTGACCTGATGGATTACCTGCTCGACCGTCACGTCCGCGTCGACCATCAGGTCGTAGACGGTATGCTCGACGGCCTCCGAATCGACGCCGACGTGCAGCGTCATGTGGGCCTGCGGATCCAGATCGACCAGAAGGACACGATGTCCGGCGTCCGCCAGCGCCGCTCCGAGATTGACGGTCGTTGTGGTTTTTCCGACGCCGCCCTTCTGGTTCATCAGGGCGATCGTGCGCGACCGGACCGGCCGCTGCGGCGCGACTGGTGGCTGCTGATCTGCCGACGCCGCGTGGCCGCCGCCGGCAGGCAGTGATCGCGCATCGGGGTCGGCCAGGAGCTGTGATCGCGTGTCGGGAGCCGAACCGGCCAAGATTGCGCCTCCATGCGCCGCGGCGACGCTGCCGCGGATGTGCCGACGGGCAGATAGCCCGACGCACGACAAATCAGTATAGCAAGGTCATCCGGATACATTTGGCAACCCGGTTGGCACCGGCTATCCTTCTCGGTCCTGAAAATTCAGCGATAGAGGACTTCTCGGCATGCCCAGCGAAGGTACCATCACCCAGGTCATCGGCTCGACGTTTGATTCGCGGTTCGCCGACGAAGATCTGCCCGACATCTACAACGCCCTGACGGTCGATTACGAGATCGAAGGCGAGAAGCAAACGCTCACTGGCGAGGTCCAGCAGCACCTCGGCGGCGGACAGGTACGTGCGGTGGCCCTCGGCTCGACAGATGGCCTGGCACGCGGCATGCCCGTGCGTGACACGGGCAGCGCCATCAAGGTTCCCGTAGGCGAGCCCGTTCTTGGCCGCGTCTTCAACGTGCTTGGCCAGCCGATCGACAAGCTCGGTGAGGTCAAGGCAACCGATTACCGCGCCATCCACCAGGCGCCACCCGAATTCACGGAACTGAATCCTCACGTCGAGATCCTGGAAACCGGGATCAAGGTCGTGGATCTACTCTGCCCGTTCGTCCGCGGCGGCAAGATCGGACTGTTCGGCGGCGCCGGTGTCGGCAAGACCGTCATCATCCAGGAGATGATCGCCCGGATCGCGCGCGAGCACGGCGGGTATTCCGTGTTCGCCGGTGTCGGCGAGCGCACCCGCGAGGGCAACGACCTGTGGCTCGAGATGCAGGAGGCGAAGTTCACCGATGCCGATGGGACGACACGTTCGGTCATCGAGCGTGTGGCGATGGTCTTCGGTCAAATGAACGAACCGCCCGGGGCGCGCCTGCGCGTGGCGCTGAGCGGCCTGACAATGTGCGAGGACTTTCGCGACCGGTCCGGCAAGGAAACGCTGCTGTTCATCGACAATATATTCCGCTTCACGCAGGCCGGCTCTGAGGTTTCGGCGCTGTTGGGGCGCATGCCGTCGGCGGTCGGCTACCAGCCGACGCTGGGCACGGAGATGGGCGAACTGCAGGAGCGCATCACGTCCACCAACAAGGGCGCGATCACTTCGGTCCAGGCAATCTATGTGCCCGCAGACGACCTGACCGACCCCGCCCCGGCCACGACGTTCAGTCACCTCGATGCGTTCGTGGTGCTCGAACGCTCCATTACGGAAAAGGGCATCTATCCCGCCGTGGACCCGCTCGCTTCCACCAGCCGGATCCTCGAGCCGGACATCATCGGCCAGGACCATTACGCCGTGGCCCGCAGAGTGCAGACAATCCTCCAGCGGTACCGGGACCTCCAGGACATCATCGCGATCCTCGGTGTGGACGAACTGAGCGAGGAGGACAAGCTGGCCGTGGCCCGCGCCAGAAAAATCGAGCGATTCCTGAGCCAGTCATTCTTTGTCGCCGAGCAATTCACCGGTTTCCCCGGCGTCTACACGCCCCTGAAGGACACGATCGACGCGTTCCGCCGAGTCTGCGATGGCGAAGCGGACGACATGCCCGAATCTGCGTTCATGTACGTCGGGTCGCTGGACGACGCACGCGAAAAGGCGGAGAAGATGAAGGTGGAAGACAACGCGTAATGGCGCAGACTGAGCAATTGACGCGGACATGGAGAAGCGACGGAGCGACGAAGGGAAAGCCCGGGATCGCAAGCGAAAATAGTCGCTGAATGCGAAAATCGTCGGGTACTGCCGTAGAGCGGTTTGAATCCTAACGCCCTAACCCAACTCTTCAATCAGTCGGCACGTCTGCTCTAGCGATTCGTCGCGCGTAATTCTTGCGGCCACCCGCCGGCAATCGCTCGCAATCTGCGGTTCTCTCAACAACCGGTCCAACACACGCGCGGCCCCCGGCCCCCGGTACGACCGCGGCCGGATCCAGTCACCGACACCGAGGCGCTTGAGCCGACACGCGTTGTCGGGCTGATCGAAGCCGTATGGCATCACCAGTTGCGGCGTGGCGGCGGCCAGACCCTGTGCGACCGTGCCGATGCCGCCGTGGTGAACTAGGGCGGCGGCGCGCGGCAGCAATTCGCCCAGCGGCAGAAAATCGTAGTGGCGAACGCACGGTGGAAGATCGCCCGGAACCTGCTCGCGGTGGCGCGTGAGCAGAATGCCGCGGCGCCCCAGAAGCCCGCAGGCTTCCACGGATGCTTCGAAAAAGCTTCGCCCGTGCACGTTCGCCGATCCGGGCGTAAACACGATTGGCGGATCACCGTCGTCCAGGAAGTGACGTGCTTTGTCCGGCATGTCGGTGACGTCGCGCTCGTCATAGAGAGGAAAATCCGTCAGGACCACCTGCGCCGGCCAGTCCGGCTGCGGTGGCGCGTACCACGGCGGGAAAAGGCCGATCACGCGCTGCGGCGAGTTCCACCAGTGGTGCAGCAATCGGCGCGCGGGAGCCAGTCCGAGGCTGCGGCGAAACGCGTTGGTGGTCGGGCCGAAATGACGGTCAAGTTCACGATCGGCGGCCCGGTAAAACAGGTGCTTGAATGGCCTCGGCAGCCAGACGGGGAGGCCCATCATCGCGAACATGGGCGACTGGTACACGCTCCAGAAACACGTCGGCTGAAGGTGCACCGTGGCCAGCGGCACACCCAGTCGCTCCTGGGCAATCCTCGCCGCGAGGGCCAGGCTTCCGGCGGCGACGACCGTGTGTCTCGTGACAATCCTCTGCTCGATCGCGCGGTACACCGTCTCCAGGTGCTGAAGCGACAACCTCGCGATCACCTGCAGCCCCTTGCGGGGGTGCCACAAATCTCGATTGGTCAATGCCCGCTCGAAGTCCGCTCCAGCACCCACACTCACCGCATCGAGGCCGACCCTGCGTACCAGCGGCTCGAAATAGGCGTGCACGATGAGCGTCACTTCGTGGCCGCGCCGGCGCAGGGCGCGACCCAATGCGAGAAAGGGATGAACATCTCCGTGGCTTCCGACTGGTATCAAGAGGATGTGCATGAGTTGGTCGATTGTAGGGCGCCTGACACCAGCCGCGTGCCGTACTCGTACGCGTACTCGATTGCGACGTGACTAGCAGGACGCTGCAAAACTCGGTCGGCGCAAAAACGTGTACCTGAGATTTTCAAAAGTTTCTCCTTCAACGCGTTTGGACTCGGCCTGCGAAGCGAGAGCGGTAGTTTCAAATTGAAGATTCTTGGGCGAACGCCAGAATCCGGGTTTTGCAGCGTCCTGCTAGAGCGGTTTCGATCCACTCGTAGCGTCTTGAGTGTCAGCGAAACAAGTCTGGCGAGGAGGGCGAAGCAGGCGACCCCGCTGCGGGTCGTCGATGCAGCACGACAAAGCCAGGCGCAGTTGCAGCCAGCTCAGGACGCTACGAGTGGATGAAAAATGCTCTATTGAACTTTGAAGAATTATGTTGCCTGGAGTGGACGCGGTTCATGCTGGATAATTCGTGGTTTTCGAGCATTATGCCGTTAACTTATTTCTTCAAAGTTCAATAAGAGTGAAGAAGCTTCAATCAAAAGCACGCGGGTCTTGTGTCGGCGATCCAATATCAGGATGAGACAAACGTCGAGTACGAGTACCGCTTCGCTGAGTACGAGTACGGGGAGACAATGGCAATCCACGATCACTGCTCAAGGTGATCAGATGTGGGAATCCCGTCATCGCTCTACAATGAATTGTCGCTTTCCGCTGTTCAAGAGACGCCCGCGATGAAACCCCTTTGCGCTTGTCTGTGTCTCGTCCTGTCAACGGTCGCGCCGTCTTCGACGGCGGCCGACGACGCCGAGAATCAGGAACAGCAAACCGCGGCGCGGATCGTGGGTCCCGATACGTGCGCCGGCTGCCACGTGCGGGAGGCCGAGAAGTGGAAATCAACGCACCACCAAAGCGGCTTCAGGACGCTGAACCGGTCCGATCGCGCGGCGCAGATCCTTGGAAACATGGATCTGAAGAACATGAAGAAGTCCGTGACCTGCCGACAGTGCCATTACACCTCGATCGTCGCGCGCGGCCGCATCCGGCCGGCCTGGGGCGTGTCGTGCGAATCGTGCCACATGCCCGCTACAGATTGGGTCAATATCCACCACAAGATCGGCGGCCGGCGCGAAGGTGAAATGCTCACCTGGGGAGCGGGAAGGAATGAATCGGCGTCGTTGCGTCTGCGCCGGCTGGATGCCGCACGCGACGCCGGCATGACCCACTCCCTGATGCTCTATGAAATGGCCAGACGCTGTTACCACTGCCACGCGGTCCCGAACGAGAAACTTGTGAACGTCGGCGGCCACGCCGACGGAAGCCGGTTCAACCTCGTTGACGCCTTCGAACGGATACGCCACGACTTTGCCAGCGCTGACCACAGCGACACGACTGCGACGCGCCCGGTCGATTCGGACCGCCGCAGCCCGGTCGACGTCGTCCTCGCCCTGGTCGACCTCGAGTTGAGCATGCGGAAAGTGGCCGCCGCGGAACAGGCCGGCGAACGCTATCACCAGGCGGCAATCCACCGAGCCCGGGCGGCGCGCGACCGCCTGGTGCGGATGCTTCCTCACGCCGAGGTGCCCGAGCTGGCAACGGTCCTGACCCGGTTGCCCGAGGATCTCGATGCCGACCCGACCACGACGGCCGAAATCGCGGGCAAGCTGCGTGATCTCGCGCGTCGCCTCGTGGATCAACACCGAGGATTGAAAATGGGACGTGATTAGCCGGGCAGGCTAATCTATGGCCCCCGGTGACCGGGTGCGATGGAAGACACGTATGCCTCTGGCCGTGAAATCGACTGCAACTGTGCTGTGCGTTGTTGGTGCGGTCCTGGCGTCATGCGCCACGCCTGATCCGAACGCGCCCAGACGATTCATGAAACGACCGGGCCACCGGATGGGTGGGCTGCCGTTTCCCGGAGCGTTCACGCTTTACAAGGCCGCGGATCCGGAGAATCTCGGAGATCACCGGTACACGACCGCGCTGCGCTTCGCCCTGCCGGACAGGGAGCAGTACCGCGGGATCGTCTACACCTGCCACGCAGGGTTTCTCGACCTCGCGCACATCCGTAAGGCGGTCGACTGGACCAAGCACTTTTCCGTACTGATCGAGCTCGCCCTGATGGAGGGAAGTGAGTCGATTGCGCTTCAGGGCGAGGAGCCGAGCCTGTTTCACTTGACCATTCACTACCCGGACGACTGGTCCACACTGGCTGATGATGAGCGCGATGCCCTCATCCGCGAATTGTCCATCCGGATGGGACAGCGCGTGTCCTATCTGCTTTCGACCTGGCACGAAATCATCACCTGGTTCGGCTATAAGACCACCATCATCATTCCGGAGCACTCGTCGGCATTCACGTACGACGACATCGTCTCCCACCTCGTGGGCCTGCAGGTGGCCGACGCGGCCTTGCGCGACCCGGATCGGGATTACGACGCCGCCGTCACGCACGCGCTCGATGCAGCCCTGAAGCGACTCGGCATGGTGAGCAAGAAGCAGGCCGCAGAGGCCATCGACAAGGTCAAAGGCCTCTGGTGGGAATGGGACGGCAGCAAGAAGAGATACCTCGATATCGGCATGGAAGGTGAATCCATCGATCCGTGGCTTGTGCGCGGCCTCTCTTTCTGCACGGATGGCGAAGGCGAATCATTCACCGTCCCCACGCTCAACACGGTGATGGATCGCGATTTCTCACGATTCTGCGACGTGCAGATCGAGCCGAGAATCATGGAGTCGAATCGGATTCGATCGGAGCTCGAACCGCGGCCCGAGCGCATTCGACCAAAGGACCATTTTCCTCAACTCATGGAACGGATCCACGCGCAGATGGCCAAGGTGCTCGGTCCCGACGTGAGCCAACCCTACTGACCGATCATGAAACTCATCCTTAAACTCGCCGTCGCCGTGATCGTGCTGCTGGTTGTTCTCGTCATCGGTGTCCTGTTTTACGTCGACCGCATCGCCAAGACCGCCATCGAACATGGCGGCACGCGCGCCTTAGATGTCGAGACCAGAGTCGGTGACGTGCACATCGGCATCTTGTCGGGCACGATCAACATTTCCGGACTGACCATCGCGAATCCCGAGGGATTCGGCGGCGGAAACTTTCTCGACCTCGGCAGCGGCAAGACCGAAGTCTCGCTCGGCTCGCTTATGGCACAGCCGGCCGTGCTGCAGGAACTCGGGCTCGCGAACATCGAGCTGTATCTCGAAAAGAAGCCGGGCAAAACAGGCAACTACGAGGTGATCATCGCCAACCTCAAGCGGTTCGAATCCGACACCTCCGGCGAACCGAATCAGGAAGGCAAGCGTTTCGTCATCCAGCAGATCGTGATCCGCAACGTCAACGTGATCGCAAACGTCCTTCCGATCGGCGGCAGGGCAACCAGCTTGAAGTTCCAGGTCCCCGAGATTCGCTTCGCGTACGATGACGAAGAAGGCCTTCCCATGGGGCAGATCACCAGCACGATTCTGAAGGCCATTCTGAAATCGGTGGTGGACAAGGCCGGCGGGATCCTCCCGGATGACATCCTCGGCGGCCTGGGATCGCAGCTTGCGGGCCTTGAGGATATCAGCAAGCTCGGCGTGGAAATGGTCGGCGACCTGACTAAGCCGCTGGAAGAACTCGGCAAGGACATCAAAGGTCTTGACAAGGTGGGCGAACAGGTCGGCAAGACGCTGGACGGCTTGGGCGGCCTGCTGAAGAAGAAAGAGAAATCTCCGTAAAGGGCGATCACACCATGAAATACAGATACGTGGGAAACAGCGGCCTGCTCGTTTCCCGTGTCTGCCTGGGCACGATGACATTCGGCGCCCGCGGCTGGGGTTGCGACCAGGACGCGGCGAACCGGATCACGAACCGCTTCCTTGAGGCCGGCGGCAATTTCTTCGACACCGCCGACATGTACGGCACAGGCGAGTCGGAGACGATGCTGGGTCGAGCCCTACGCGAACACGCGCGCGACGATCTGGTCATCGCGACCAAATGCATGCAGCGAATGCGCGAAGGTCCGATCGGGCGTGGGTTGTCGCGCAAGCACATCCTCGATGCGTGCGAGGCGAGCCTGAGGCGCCTGGCCCTGGATCACGTGGACCTGTACCAGATTCATGGGCCCGACCCGTACACGCCAATCGAAGAAACGATGAAGGCGCTCGACGATCTGGTGCGCCACGGCAAGGTGAGATACCTGGGCTGCAGCAACCTGTTCGCCTGGCACATCGTCAAGGCAAACGCCGCCGCCGAAAGGCTGGGCCTGGAGCCGTTCCGTTGCGGACAGTACATGTACAACCTGATTCGGCGCGACATTGAGCGCGATGTTCTTCCCGCCTGCGCCGACCAGGGCATGGGCGTGATTTGCTGGAGTCCGCTGGCCAGCGGACTCCTGACCGGGAAGTACACCAGAGCCGACCGTCCCGATGAGGGGACACGCATCGCGCATCGCGCCGACATCGACCTGCCGCGCTACTGGCACGAGCAGGGCTTTCGCGTCGCCGACGCGGTCGTCGCGACCGCCAAAGAGCACGGCATGACACCGGCTCGACTGGCGCTGGGGTGGTTGCTGTTCGATCGACGCATCTGCGCCGTCATCATCGGCGCCCGGACCACTGAGCAGCTGGCCGACACGGTGGCCACCGGCGATCTGGACATCGCCGCGGCACTTCACGAAAGGCTTGCAGAGGTCGTGCCCTTCAACCACGGCTATCCACGCGAGTGGATGGACATGACCTATCCCAGGACGTACCAGGATGCTGAGTTTGACCCTGATAACGCCGCTGCGACGCCGCAGGTGGACCGATAAGTCGTTCGGCGTGCGATCATTTCGGTCATAGCTACACTGGTCCAATTCGTCCCGATCCGATGTTGGCAGACCGCTATGACCAAGGACTTGAGCAGCCACCAGCAGGGCATCGTCAAGCGCTATTACGAGCACCACGGCACGATCCAGAGCGACAAGCTGTCGCAGATCGTCTCGGATCTCTGGCTGGCCGAGGACGAGAAGGACAAGACGAAACTGTGGGGCCGGGCGCAGATGGCGCTCATGCGGGCGGGGGTCGACGCGACACGAGTGGCCAACGTCGTGAACAAACGGGATTCTGAAGCGCTGGCCAGGCTCGTGGCCAAGGTCGACGCGGGCGCCGCGCCCGCTCAATCGGCCGGCGGCAAGACGCCGTCCGTTCCGTCGCTCGCCGACGGCCGGACCGTCGGTCAGGTGCGCGCCGAGAGCACGGCCGACGGTGGATACGACTCGCTCGATGAGGTCAACCTCAAACGGGCGATGAAGGCGTTTCGCAGAAAGATCAAGACGCTGCGCCGCGACGACGAATCGCGTCTCGGCAGTCGATACGTCACCTACGGCCGAACGTCGAACATCGCCGCGATCACTCCGCCCACCGAGTACCCGATGCCCGTCTGGGAGAAACTCGCAGAGCTGGGCCGGATCAAGAAAGCTGGCCAGGGAACGTTCGAGTTGCCGTGAGGAAGCGAATTCCAGGTTGATCTCAGGCAACCCACATCGCGGCGCTCCGGACGACCCCACCGAGGGCAGGCAGGATCTGCGCGAATACGCCGCGGGCAAGCAGGTGGTGGTCGCGGTTCGCCAGGTGTCACGCGAATACCGCATCACGGATGAAGTCGTCCGGGCCCTCCGCGGCGTCACCGTCGACGTCTACGGCGGGGAATACCTGTCGATCATGGGGCCTTCGGGATCTGGCAAGTCCACGCTGTTCAACATGATCGGCGGCCTGGACCGGCCGACGACCGGCACGGTCACCGTGCACGGTGTGACGATTTCCGACCTGTCGCGCATGCACCAGGCGCGGCTGCGCAATCGATGTATCGGCTACATCTTCCAGAGCTACAACCTGATCCCGGTGATGACGGCGTTGCAGAACGTCATGATGCCGTTGATGCTCGGCGGAACGGAACCGAGCGGGGCCGCGGATAGGGCGGCAGATCTACTCAAGGACGTCGGGCTGGGCGAACGGACTCACCATCGCCCCGACGAACTGTCCGGTGGTCAGCAGCAGCGCGTCGCCATCGCTCGATCGTTCGCCAACGATCCGGACATCATTCTTGCGGACGAGCCGACCGGCAACCTCGATACGAAAACGGGCGAGCAGATCATCGAGATGCTCAGCAACCTGAGCAAGAAGCGCGGCGTGACGATCATCTCCGCGACGCACGATCACAAGATGCTGGCGGTCTCCGATCGGGTGATCAGCATCCGCGACGGGCAGATCGAGAAAATCGAGCTGCGATCTCAGCTTCGCATCACCGTCGGCAGCATCGACGAGGATTCCGGCCGAGAGGCGGGTGACGCATGAGCCGCGCCGGCCGCTCGCAAATTCGTACGCAGCCTCTTTACGGCGACGATCTGCTGGCGAGTCTCAAAGGCGAGGGCGGCGGGCTGACGACGCGTACGCTGCTGACGCTCGTGACCGGAGGGTTGCGCGTGCGCCTGATGCGCTCGATCGTCACGATGATCTCGGTGGTCCTCGCGATCGCGTTCCTGGCCTACATGGGGCTGTTCAATCATGTCCAGGTCAATATGGCGAATGCGATCACGGAGCTGGAAAACGTCTCGACCCTGTCGCCGGCAAAGGTTGCGCTCGCCGTCGGCGAATTCAATCAGGGCGACCTGATCGGATCCATGTCGGTCGAAGACAAGCGAGATCTCGCCCTGGCCCTGGACCTGGACGACATCAGCACGTTCGAGCACGAGATGGCCGGGCTGGACGGCACGATTTCCCAGATGGAGGGCACACACGCAATCGTCGTCGCGTCGCAGCAGGAACTCGAGCAGAAGCCGGGCGTGACAGAGGCCGAACTGGAAGACGCCCGCGCGAAAACGGCCGCAAGCCGACACAAGATCGACGGCGCAAAAAGTCGCCGGGCGCTTCATGCGAACCGGATCGACCTGGGACGATGGCTCGCCGGCAACGCGGCCGCCGATCCGAAGCTGGCCGACGCGCTCAACGCGCACCTGGTCAGAGTTCAATCCGAATTGCTCGCCACGTGGCGCACGCCGTCGCACTTCACGCCGCAGGATATGGGACACGCGGAACATCTGCTGGGTCTCGCTAAATCCGAAGGCCAAACGTCCGATGCGGCCGCGACGTTGAAGACGGTGCTGGCCCAGGAACGCCAAAAACGTGCCGTCGCGGACATGCGTCTGTTGATGCGTCGCGCCGGGGTATCAGTCGAGGCGACCCTGGCGGGTAACCCGATGGACACGTGGTTGATCGTCATGGCCCTGATGACGTGCACCGTGGGCATCGCCAACGCCATGCTCATGAGCGTCACCGAGCGGTTCCGTGAAATCGGCACGATGAAGTGTCTCGGCGCCCAGGATGCTCTCGTGGTTAAGCTGTTTCTCCTGGAATCGGCGTTCCAGGGCATCGTCGGCGCCGGCCTCGGCACCGTGGTGGGTCTGCTCATCGCCCTGATCTCCGCGGCGCTGCAATTCGCCGGATACGGATTGACGAATTTTCCCGTGCAGCAGATGTGGCAGGTGATGGGCTGGTCGATGTTGAGCGGAGTCGTCCTCGCCATACTGGGCGCGGTGCCTTCGGCGCTCATGGCGGCCCGCATGAATCCCGTGGACGCACTGAGGATCGAAGAGTGAACGCCACCGGCCCCACGCAGACCGCAGACCGGTCCCCGGAATCGTTGAACCGCGACACGGTTGTGCGCACGCTCGACGTCGAGAAGATCTACCAGATGGGCGACGTCGAGACGCCGGCGCTGCGCGGTGTGGACCTCGACATCTATCGGGGCGAATACATGGCGATCATGGGCCCGTCCGGGTCCGGCAAGTCCACGCTCTTCAACATGATCGGCGGCCTGGACAAGCCGACACGCGGGATGGTGTTCATCGACGAGGTGGACATTGCGGCCCTCGACAGCTTCGAACTGGCCTGGTTGCGATGCCGCAAGATCGGCTACATCTTTCAGAGCTTCAACCTGCTGCCCATGCTCACGGCGCTGGAGAACGTCATCATGCCGATGACCTTCGCCAACGTTTCCACCGACGACGCACGCGACCGGGCCTATGAATTGCTCAAGGAGGTGGGCCTGGGCGACCGCTGGTCGCACCGGCCCGGGCGCATGTCCGGCGGACAGCAGCAGCGCGTGGCCATCGCCCGCGCCCTGGCCAACCAGCCGGCGATCGTCCTGGCCGACGAGCCGACGGGCAATCTCGACCTGATCACCGGCGAAGAGATCATCGCCAAGCTCAAGCAGCTTTCCAGCGAGATGGGCGTGACCGTGATCAGCGCGACCCACGACCACAAGATGCTCGACATCTGCAGTCGCGTGGTGTGGATCCGCGACGGCCGCATCGAGCGCATCGAGAACCGCGCGGATCTTAAAATCGAGGTGGGACGCATCGAAACGGGTGATTCAGCGTGACACGACGCGACCCTCCATTCCGATCGGCGTTGTGCCGCTGGTCGTGCGCCATCGCACTCGCCTGCCTCACCGGCGCGGCATGGGCCCAGGAAGCGGCGACCACTGACGACGCAATGGTTCAGCTGCGCCGGTTGCTCGAGTCGGCGCCGGCACGTCAGCTCGGACAGCCGGGCAACGACGTCGTCGACCGCGTGATCCGGCAGCGCTTCGCCGAGACCGCCGCCCGCCACAACGACGCGCAGCGCCAGGCCGAGGCCGATGCACAAGTCGCTGAAGCCGATCGCGCCCAGGAAGTGCTGACCGAAGCGATTCAGGCCTCCTACATCGGGGCCGATCAGAGCCAGAAATCCGACGCCCTGGTTCGATACACGGTTGAGGAACCAGGGTCCATCACGATGGCACTGGTGATCGTTGCCGCCGTGTTCGTGGGTGCATCGTTCTACCAGAAGCGTCGATCGCTCTTGATCAGCGGCATCGCGGTCGCGGGGTTGGCAGTTGCCCTGCAGATCACGGCGGCGGTCGTGGTCACGCACGTGGAGCGGGCCGACAACACCCCCGGCGAAGGCGGGCCGAACCAGGACGCCAATGCGGGCGGTGCTCGAACCACTGTGGGACTTTCGCGCGATCGAGACCAGGCGCTGCACGCGGCTGTGGAAGCAGAGTTGCGCGCAGCCGAAGCGCTGGAGGGTCTTTGGCATAGCGGGCGCGTGACTTTCCCCACCACCGGTTTCGTGCCGGGTAAAGCGACATTGTCGCTCGAAGGCGGCCGATCGGTACGGATCTACCAGTTGACGCCGAATCTGGTCGATCCGGGCAACCTGCCCGGAGACGCATTTACCGGCCCGCTGGTCTACGCGGGCAGGGCAGACACGGAAGATCTGAAGAACAGCGACCTGCGCGGCGCTGCGGCCATTGTGGAGTTTGACTGTGGCCGACGCTGGCTCGATTGCGTGCAATTGGGCGCCGAGGCGATCATCGTCCTCGAACCGCCGGACGGACGCGTCATGCGGACGATGCAGGCGTCCGAAAAACTGACGCCCTCGCCGATCAGCGTTCCACGCTTCTATATGAAGCGCGACGATCTGCACCAGCTGATCGCAGAAGACTGGCAGGAGAAACTCGTCGGGGGGCCGCCGGCAACGATCGAGCAGGAGCCCGGTCGATGGCGGGCGATCGAAGCGGCCGTCGACTGGTTGTTCATTCCCGGCACGGAGAAAGTCGTCGGGGGCCAGACGCCGTTCCAGGTCGATACCGGTCGCCAGCTCGTACACCTTCAAGCCTTCAAAGACAGTTCCTCGTTCGTCCCCGAGCTGTCACCGGGGGCCACCGGCGCGTCGAACCTGGTGCTGCTGCTGCGGCTGCTCGACCATTTCGAAACCCATCCCCCGCAGCGGCCCCTGCTGTTGAGCGTGGTCAACGATCACGCCAACGCCCTTCTGGGCGAACTCGAGTTCGCGTACAACGCATTCGTCCTGCCCGACATGATCCTGGACGAGATGAATGGGCTCGACAAATACGCGGCGCAACAGCGTTTCATCGCCGACCTCTACGCGCAGACGCCCGATCACGAGCTGATCGAGCGGCTGCGTTTCGAGTCGCGAAAACTCGGCGGGCAGGTCCTCGCACTGAGCAAGCCCATCAAGGATCGCCTCCTTCTTCATCGCAACCGCCTGCGCGATCGCGAGAGGGCCGCAGATCTGGAAATTGAAGCCCTGAATCGTCGGACGGCCGACGCGGCCGAACCGGGCGATGCGTCCGCTGCCGATGAGCCGAAGCAGCCGATTGAAACGCGACTTTCCGAACTTCAAAGCCGGCGTGCCGACTTGCGGCAGAAGGCCCGCAGGTTCATCGAGCTGATGAACCTGTTCAACCGGCTCGGCACCATCAAGAGGTTCGGTGACCTGGATAAGGATGAACACGAGGAGCTGTTGCGCCACTTTGCCGGCGTGTCCGCCCAGGCCGGTCTCGAAGCCGAGCATCTTGCCCGGGCCCGGCAGCGGCTGGTCGGCAATCTCGCCCTGCGGCGCAGATTATGCCGGCTGAAACACCCGAACCTGACGTCACAGACCGTCGCCGGCAAAGACCCCGACGATCTGCTGGAGGCGATGCACGCCCCGCTTTCGTGCGCCGTTACGATCACTCTCGATCTGAGTTTCGACTCGGATCGCCCAGGGTTTTTCTACAAAGGTCACCTGGTCGGCACGCTCACCTCAGTGGACGACGAACGCGAACGCATTTCACCATTCGCGCGCCTGTCGTTGAAGGTCGCCGAGGACTACGCCGCAAAGACGGGCACGGTCAACCGGCTGACGGACACCATGCGCTACGCCAAGGGGTTGCCGTGGGAAGCGCACATGGGGGCGTTCCAGGCCGTGGCGGCCAGCCAGGTACACGCTCTGGACATGTCGGCGGCGACACTTTCGGTCGTGCGTGACTCGCGTGCCACCGCATTCACGCCGCACGACACGATCGAGCGCATCAACGTCGATCACTTCCGAACGGTCATGAGTTAC
>Ga0310124_10001248_pt1 | contig 17769 bp, 11 predicted proteins | sample CB11b_AW_Bot5_MG_FD_203507 | JGI IMG/M metagenome (GOLD analysis project Ga0310124, IMG submission 203507) | Marine microbial communities from Western Arctic Ocean, Canada - CB11b_AW_Bot5 | ecosystem: Environmental > Aquatic > Marine > Oceanic | place: Canada: Western Arctic Ocean | collected... | reverse complement strand
AGGAGGATCGAGAAGGGAAAGGCCGCCCAGGCCAGGGGGTGGATGTTTTCCCCTCCGCGCCCCCGCTGTTTTTCAACGAGTTGCCAGAGCAGGGTCGCGGCCAGGGTCATGGCCGAGGAGATACCCAGGTCTTTGAAGGAGGCGCCATCGACAAGCCCGGCCAGCCAGAGGCAGCTGACCACGAGCCCGGCAAAGCCCAGAAGGCAGAGCGCGGCCAGGGGCACGATATTGGCGGGCAGGTTTTTCGGGGCTACAGGGGGGGGAGCCTGTGGTTCGGATGGAGAATCGATCATGCCCGCATTCTAACTCTTGCGGGCGCGAAGGAGAAAGCCCTCCTGGGAAGGAGCCTGTCTCAGTCCGAGATCCACTTCATCTGCCAGCGGCCTTCGACCGCCTCATCTTCGAGGTGGCTTTTCGCCAGGAAGTTTTTCCCGTCGATGCGCTCTTCGCTGAGCACCTTGCCGACAAGGTAGAACTGGAAGCTGTCATCACGCCCCCTGATCACGATCTCGTCTTTGCCCTCGGCTATCTTTCCATACATGGGAGCCAGGGCGCTCTGATCCTTTGAGGAGATGCCTCCCGTTGAGTAGCTGCGTACTCCCTTGATCTCGACCACCTCGGCAGCCTCCTGGTCGGCCCACTCGATTTTCAGATCGACATGATGGTAGGCGGCTTGGTTGGATTCGAAGTATTTATCCATCGACTCGCGCGTTCGGCTGTCGAGAGCTTCGAAAGAGAGCTTCCAGGTTCCCTCACGCAGGGAGTTACCGCTGCAACCGGAGACCAGGGCGCTGAGAACGAGGACGGCTGCTGTGATGTGTATGTGTTTCATTAGATTCCTCCACAGGTTCTATTATCGGGAACCGTTCGCGTAAAACTGGAGTTTTCCTGCATCGTCTTCCCATGAATTAAGTTCCTCTAACTGGGGTATTTCGCAAAAAAACACCTATTACCGGTGCTTCGGGGCTGAAGGGGGTTCCATTCGAGCGAAAATGTGAGCTGGCGCGCTTTCTTTGATTTCTTGCACAGGCTTCGAGTGGGTGCGAGAATTCGCCCGCCGGATTGAATCTTCACGGCAGCCGAGGCGCAAATGACAGATCTTCAAAAACGAATGGAGCTGGCTCTCGAGGCGGCGAGGAAAGCCGGCGAGTTGACGCTTGAATATTTTCAGAAGGGAATCGAGGTCGAGTTCAAGGCGGACCGGAGCCCTGTCACCGAGGCCGACAGAAATTCCGAGGCCCTGCTGATCGAGTTTCTCTCGAATGAGTTTCCCAATGACGCGTTCCTCGGCGAGGAATCCGGCGAGCGGCCCGGCAGCTCGGGATACCGGTGGGTGCTCGATCCGATTGATGGAACGAGGTCGTTTGTACAGGGGGTGCCGCTCTACGGCGTCCTGGTCGGGCTGGAAGATCCCGCTGGTGAGGCCATCCTCGGGGTTATCAATATGCCCGGTCTCGATGAGACGCTAGTGGCTGCCGTTGGGGAGGGCTGCTATCACAACGGATCGCGTACCGATGGCTCGAGGGCGAACGTCTCGACGGTCTCCGAGCTCTCGAGCGCCTGCGTGACCTATACCGGTTTTGAGACCTTTCGCCAGTCAGGTTCTCTCGGAGTTCACAGCCTGCTCGGTGACCAGGTAAAGGTCCTGCGCAGCTGGGGAGATTGCTATGGCCACCTGCTTGTCGCCACGGGCCGGGCCGAGGTTATGCTCGACCCCGTGCTCAGCCGCTGGGACATTGTGCCGCTGAAGCCCATCGTCGAGGAGGCCGGGGGGGTCTTCACCGATTGGCAGGGCAGTGGAGGGAGCGGCGGCAGCAGCGGCATCAGCACCAACAGCGCCCTGGCTGAGGAGGTGCGCGCCATCATCTGCGCCGCCGGAGGCGAGAATGAGGACTCTCCGAATTGAGCTTCGTGTTCTTCTGCTGGAGTGTCGTGGTTCTCAGCTTCTGGGTCGCCCTCTGTCTCGATCCCCGGCGCCGCTGGCCGGGCCGGCTGACATTGCCGGAGACGCCCTCGTCGGCTGAGGGAGATGGGCCGGGTTCGGATCTCGCCGTGGTGATTCCCGCCCGCAACGAGGAGGAGACGCTGGGGGAGACCCTTCCCGCTCTCCTCGAGCAATCAGCGGATTACGCCAGGCTGGTGCTGGTGAATGACCGCTCCGAGGATGGGACGGGGGAGCTGGCCCGCAAGCTGCTGGCGGAGAGCGCCGCCAGTGAGACCTCGGAGGTCCTGGAGGGGGGCGATCCTCCGCCGGGATGGTCAGGAAAGATCTACGCGGCCTCCACAGCGGTCAAGGTGCTCATCGAGGCGCCTGGAGGCGACGCGATCCGCTGGTTTCTCTTCACCGATGCCGATATTCGCCACCCCTCGAACTCGATCAGGGCGCTTCGGCGGGTCGCAGCCGAGGAGTCGAAGAGCCTCGTCTCGGTCATGGTCCGGCTGAATACCGAGAGCTCGTGGGAGAGACTGCTGGTTCCGGCCTTTGTCTGGTTTTTTCAGCTCCTCTATCCTTTCAGGTCGGTGGTGAAGGATTCTTCGCGTGTGGCAGCCGCAGCGGGCGGCTGTATCCTGGTCTCGAGGGAGTACCTGGAGAAGATCGGCGGGCTGGAGTCGATCGGAAAAGAGATCATCGATGACGTCCGTCTCGCTGCCAGGGTCAAGGCCGCCGGCGGCGGCCTCTGGCTCGGATTTTCCAGGACCATGGTCTCGTTGAGACGCTCGACGAGGCTGGGGGAGATCTCGGAGATGGTGACCCGGACCGCCTTTGACCAGCTGGGCTACAGGTATTGGCTGCTCCTCTTGACCCTGGCCGGGTTGTTCGCCTTCTTCATCTCTCCGCCGCTGTTGTGCGCCGTGGCGATGGCGATGGATGAGCCGCTGACGGGATTGGCCGCGGCGCTGGCAATGTCACTGCAAACTGTGAAATACTGGCCGGCGGCGAGCCATTACGGTCTGCCTCCGCGCTACGCGCTGAGCCTCCCCTTGGCCAGCTGCTTCTATCTGTGGATGACCTTTCTCTCCGGCTGGAATCATCTTCTCGGCCGTGGCGAGACCTGGCGGGGAAGAGCCCTTGGGCCGAGTGAACACTGAGCGCAAAGGAAGAAAAAATGTTTATCAAGCGACTGGACGACTGTGTCGAGATTATCGCCAACGATGGCTGCCGGCTGAAGGAGCTCCTGCACAGCGACCGGGATGATGTGGAGCTGCCCTATTCCCTCGCCTATGCCCGGGTCGAGGCCGGCAAGGGGACGCATCCTCACAAGCTCGCGGCCCAGGATGAGGTGTATATGATTCTCAGCGGCGCCGGGGTCATGCACATTGGAGAGGAGAGGGAGGAGGTGGGCGCGGGTGATACCATCGTGATCCCGGCCGGGGCCGAGCAGTGGATTGAGAACACCTCGGAGGGAGAGCTCGTGTTCACCGCCCTAGTGAGTCCTCCCTGGCGTGAAGAGGATGACCTTCTCACCTGAGCTTCGTCGACGGCGCGGAGAAACTAAGCCTGACGGGCGCATGCGCGGGGTGTTAGGATGCAAGGTAATGAAACGCAGCGGGAAGGAATCCAGGGCGGCTCTCAACAGGGATGAGGCCTGCCTCGTTGAGGATGGGCGCGTGCCGTTGGCGGCGCGCATGCGTCCCCGCACCCTGGACGAATTCATCGGGCAGCCCCATATTCTGGGAGAGGGCAAGCTGCTCAGGAGGGCAATCGAGGCCGACAGGGTGACCTCGGTCATCTTCTGGGGACCGCCCGGCACGGGCAAGACGACGCTTGCAAGGGTCATCGCCAACGCCACCCGGTCCAAGTTCGAGACCATCAACGCGGTTCTTGCCGGGGTGAAGGATATCCGCGAGGTTGTCGCCCGGGCCGCGGAGAGGCTGAAGGAACACAGCTTCGAAGATTCTCAGCGCACCATTCTTTTTGTCGACGAGGTGCATCGCTTCAACAAGGCCCAGCAGGATGCTCTGCTGCCGCACGTGGAGAACGGCACGATCACCTTCATCGGCGCGACGACCGAGAATCCTTATTTTTCGGTGATCAAGGCCCTGGTGAGCCGCTCAAGAGTTTTCGAGCTTCGCTCACTTGCCGACGAGGAGCTGCGGGAGATCCTGGTGGCGGCGCTCAATGACGAGGAGAGGGGCTTTGGCGGGCTGCAGCACGAGGTGGCGGCTGAGGCTCTCGATCACATCGTGCAGCTGGCCTCCGGAGATGCCCGCAATTCGCTGAACGCGCTGGAGCTGGCGCTGGTGACGACACCGCCCGGTAAGGATGGCGTGGTCGTGGTAGACCTCTCCGTCGCCGAGGAGTCCATCCAGCAGCGGGCGCTGCTCTACGATAAGGATGGAGACATTCACTACGATATGATCAGCGCCTTCATCAAGAGCCTGCGCGGCTCTGATCCGGACGCGGCCCTCTACTGGATGGCCCGGATGATTCGCGCCGGCGAGGACCCTCTCTTCCTTGCGCGCCGCATGGTGATTTTCGCAAGCGAAGATGTCGGGATGGCGGACCCGCTGGCGCTGGTCGTGGCTAACAACGCCGCGGACGCGACCCGCTTCGTCGGCCTTCCGGAGTGCCAGTTCAGCCTCTCTCAGGCCTGTATCCATCTCGCCACGGCGCCCAAGTCCAATTCGACGATGGCGTATTACGATGCTGTCGCGGCCGTCAACAGCGGAGCAGATGACGAGGTTCCTAACCATCTCAAGGATTCATCCCGCGACAAGGAAGGTCTCGGACACGGCAAGGGCTACAAATACCCGCACGCCTTCCGGGAGCATTGGGTGGCCCAGCAATACCTGCCCAATGGCCTGCAGGGGAATTACTTCTACAAGCCGGGCGACCAGGGCTTTGAAAAAAAGGTCGCGGATCGAATGGAGTGGCTGCGCAAGGAGCAGGAAGAGGGCATAGGCAAGGGCGGAACCGAGCCTCGAGGGGAGAAGATCTGAAGATGAAAAGGCGTGGAATATGTTGATCAGGAAGGCTGCGGTTATCGGCGCCGGCACGATGGGGTGTGGGATCGCCGTCCACCTGGCGAATGCCGGGGTATCCTGCCTGTTGCTGGACATCGTTCCCGAGGGCGAGGGAGAGCGCTCCCGGATCGCATCGGATGCGATTGGCCGGGCTCTCAAGTCACGGCCGCCCGCCTTCATGGACCCTTCGGATTCGTCGCTCCTGAGAGCGGGCAATATCGAGGATGATCTCGAAGCGCTGGGAGAGTGCGACTGGATCATCGAGGCGGTTACCGAGGATCTCGATGTCAAGCGCGGCATCTACGAACGGATCGCTCCGCATCGCCGTGCGGGATCGATCATCTCATCGAATACATCGGGTATCTCCCTGGGGCTCCTGACAGAGGGCCTGGATGATGATTTTCGCAGCTCCTTCCTGGTGACCCATTTCTTCAACCCGCCGCGCTATATGTACCTGCTGGAGCTGGTTCGGGGGCCGGATACCTCCGAGGAGATCTTCTCCTCCGTTCGCGAGTTCGCCCAGAAGCGCCTGGGCAAGGGCGTCGTCGAATGCAAGGACACTCCGAATTTCATAGCCAATCGAATCGGCGTTCTCTGTATGGGAGCCTCCTGCGTCTACCAGAAGGAGACGGGCCTGAGCATCGAGGAGATCGATGCGATCACGGGGCCTGTTATTGGCCGGCCGAAGACAGCCACCTTCAGGCTTCATGACCTGGTGGGTATCGATGTCGCCCTCATGGTGATGAAGAATGTCTACGACCTGGTCCCTGATGATGAGAGCCGAGAGCTCTTCCGGGCCCCGGCCTTTCTCCAGCGGATGGTGGATGAGGGGAAGCTCGGGAGGAAGAGCGGCGGCGGCTTCTACAGGAAGGAGGGCAAGGAGATCCTTGTGCTCGACCTGGCGTCCTTCGAATACCGGGAGGCGAAAGAGGTCAGCTTTCCCTCGCTCGACAGCGCGCGGAAGGCGAAGGAGCTGCCGGCGAAGATCCAGGCTCTGGCCGGCGGCGAAGACCAGGCCTCGGCCTACGTCTGGAAGCTGCTGTCGGAGACCATGCTCTACAGCGCCAGGAGGGTGCCCGAGATCTGCGATGACATCCTGAGCGTGGACAGGGCGCTTCGCTGGGGTTTCAACTGGCAGCTGGGGCCCTTTGAGCTCTGGGATGCCCTGGGAGTCAGGGCTACCGCCGACCGACTCGAGAAGGAAGGCCGGGAGATTCCCGCGCTTGTCGAAGAGCTGCTCTCCGGCGGCAGCCACAGCTTTTATTCAACCGCCGGCGCGGGAGCGAAGAGGCGTCCATCGGTTTTTGTCCCGGCAAGCGGCGAGCTGGAGATGATCGAGGATAGGCCGGGGGTCATCCTGCTGGATGATGTTCGGATGCGCAGCGAGCCGCTGAGGTCAAACCCGTCCGCGAGTGTTCTCGACCTTGGCGAGGGAGTTCTCTGCGTCGAGTTCCACTCGAAGATGAACACGATCTCGGGTGAAACCCTGGAGATGATTCGCGAGGGAGTCGACGTTGCCGAACAGGAAGGTTGCGCGGGGCTGGTCATCGGTAACCAGGCCCCGAATTTCTCCGTCGGCGCCAACATCAAGGAGCTTGCAGCGGCGGCCGTGGAGAAGGACTGGAAGGCCATCGACAGGATGATCCGTGATTTTCACGAGACCGTGTTGAAGCTCAGGTATTCATCCATCCCGGTGGTGGGGGTGGTCCAGGGGATGGCTCTCGGGGGCGGCTGCGAGATACCGCTGGCCTGCGACGCGGTGCAGGCGGCGGCAGAGACCTATATCGGCCTGGTGGAATTGGGCGTGGGGCTGATTCCCGCCGGAGGCGGAACGCGGGAGATGGCATGCCGGGCTGCGGAGGCTGTGCCACCCGGCTATCCCGTCGATTCATTCGGCTTCCTGATGCGGTATTTCGAAAACATCTCCATGGCGAAGACCTCCGGCAGCGCCGCGGAGGCCAGGCAGCTGGGCTACCTCCGGCCGATAGATGGAATCAGCATGAACCGTGACCGGGTGCTGCTGGATGCGAGGACCAGGGTCCTGGCGATGGCGGCGCACGGGTATCGGCCTCCCGCGTCGCGGGAAAGCGTAAAGGTCGCGGGAGAGGCGGGAATCGCCGAGCTGCGAATCCTCCTGAGCCAGTACGCCGGGGGAGGGTTTATCAGCGAGTACGATGAATTTCTCGCCGGGCGATTCGCCTACGCCCTCTGCGGAGGAAATATTGATGGGGAATTCCCGGTCAGTGAACAATACCTGCTCGAGCTCGAGCGCGAGGTATTCCTGGGGCTGCTTGGCGAGCAGAAGACCATCGACAGGATCACCCATACGCTCAAGACGGGAAAACCACTTCGGAATTGAACTCCATCACAGGGAAAACGGAAAAATGAAGGACGCGGTGATTGTCAGCGGAGCACGGACAGCCATGGGCAAGGGGCGAAAGGGTACCCTGCGCACGGTTCGTCCGGATGACCTCGGAGCCTGCGTGATCCGGGAGGCCGTCGCCAGGGCGGCCGGTCTCGATCCCGCCGAGGTTGAAGATGTTCTGCTGGGCTGCGCTATCCCCGAGCAGGAGCAGGGCATGAACGTCGCCAGGATCGCGGCCCTGAAGGCGGGACTCCCGGTGACGACCAGCGCGGCGACTGTCAATCGCTTCTGCTCTTCGGGGCTCCAGACGATCTCCCAGGCCTTTGACCAGATACGCTGCGGGCATTCGGACGTGGTTGTCGCCGGCGGCGCCGAGAGCATGAGCCGGGTTACCATGTTCCAGCGCACCTACGCCAATCCCGGTTTCGCCAATGACTGGCCCGAGGTCTACATCGGGATGGGGCTGACCGCGGAGAACCTGGCCCGGAAGTACGGAATCTCCCGCGAGGAGGCCGATGAGTTCTCGGTGGAGAGCCATCGAAAGGCCCTGGCCGCCCTCGAGGAGGGCAGGTTCAACGAAGAGATCGTCCCCTATCGATTCTCGCTCAAGAGGCCGGGAGAGAATGGCTCGGTGGAGGAGACCGAGGTCGAGTTTTCGGTGGATGAGTGTCCCCGTCCAGGCACCGATCTGGATGGGCTCTCGAAGCTCAGGCCGGTTTTCTCCGCCACGGGAACCGTCACCGCCGGGAACGCCTCGCAGATGAGTGATGGGGCCGCGGCGGTGGTGGTGATGAGCTCCGCAAAGGCCGAGGAGCTTGGTCTCCGACCCCGCCTTGTCCTGCGATCGTACAACGTCTCGGGCGTTGCCCCGGAGATCATGGGAATCGGGCCGGTAGAGGCCGTTCCGCGGGCGCTCGAGCAGGCGGGCCTCACGCTCGATGATATGGACGTGATCGAGCTCAACGAGGCCTTCGCGGTCCAGGCCCTCAGCGTGATCAGGGAGCTGGACCTTCCGATGGAGAAGGTTAACGTGAACGGCGGCGCCGTGGCTCTCGGCCATCCGCTTGGCTGCACCGGCGCACGCATGACCTTGACGGCTCTCGGTGAGCTCGAGCGGCAGGAAGCGCGCTACGCTCTCGTGACGATGTGTATTGGCGGCGGCATGGGTGCCGCGGGCGTTTTCGAGCGGATTTGAGGCTTGAGCATGGAAGACGCCGGCAGGCCGAAGGACGACGGGTTTCGAGCGCTGGCCTGTCTCGACGGCGCTTCCACGGGCATCGAGCGGCGTCCGCCGCGGCAGCCCGGCCCACGAGAGGCTCTCGTCTCCCTCAGAGTCTGCGGTCTCTGCGGAACGGATATTTTCAAGCTGGAGGCGGCCAGCCAGCCGCCCGGAACGGTTCTCGGGCACGAGGTGGTGGGCGTGGTTGAGCAGTGCGGGGCTGAAGTGGAAGGCTTCAGCCCTGGCGACCGGGTCGTGGTGGCGCACCACGTTCCCTGCGGCGAGTGCGCCTATTGTCTGGCTGGCAGCGAGACGATGTGCGAAGAATTTCGTGAGAATCGGCTCTCGCCGGGAGGATTCAGTGAAAAAATCATTGTGGCCGAGGCCGCCGTCCGCTCGGCGATGCGGACCATTCCCGACTCTCTGAGTGATGATACGGCGGTCTTTCTCGAGCCCGCGGCCTGTGTTCTCAGAGGCATCTGGCGTTCCGGGCTCGCGCCTGGAGGCGCTTCCGTTGTCCTCGGCGGCGGCAGCATGGGACTACTTCACCTGCTGGTGCTGAAGGCGGCGATTCCTGATGCCCTGGTGGGAGTGGTCGAGCCGCTGGAAGACCGCAGGGAGCTGGCGCTGTCGCTTGGAGCCGATTTTTCCAGTGCTCCGGAGACAGCCGCCGCTGCTGTCGCTGAGCTGACCGGGGGGCTGGGTGCCGATGCCGTTTTCGACACCGCCGGCGGCTCCGGCGCGCTCGTAGCGTGCCTGGAGCTCGGCAGGAGAGGCTCAACCGTCGTACTCTTCGCCCACGCCGGCGCTGGCGAGCAGGCGGGCTTTGAGCTGGATCGCCTGTTCAAGGAGGAGCGCCGCCTCGTCGCCTCGTATTCCGGCGGAGTCAAGGAGCAGGACGCGGCCTGGGAGCTCATGCTCTCGGGCGCACTTGATCCTGCGGCCCTGGTGAGCGCGAGGGTCGGCCTGGAGGATTTCAGCCAGGCCCTCGAGCTGGTCCGGGACCGAAGGGCGCTCAAGGTACTCATCGAACCCTGAAGGGAAGCTTCAAATGGAACAATTGACCGCCTGGCTGACCGGTCCTGAATCGATCGAGTTTCGCGGAGGTCCCGTGCCGCAGCCGGGGCCGGAAGAGCTGCTCATCTCCGTCGGGGCGGCGGTGACCTGTGGGACGGACGTCAAGGTCTACAGGCGCGGGGGGCATCCGAAAATGCTGGAGGTTCCCTCGCCGTTCGGTCACGAGCTGGCCGGCACCATCGTCTCTCCTGGCGAGGCCGTCGAGGGCTGGCGGGAGGGTGAGAGGGTCGTTGTTTCCAACTCGGCATCCTGCGGTTCCTGTGATTTCTGCGCGCGCGGCAATGAGAATCTCTGCGTCGACCTCGTCTATCTCAATGGCGCCTTCTCGCGCTATCTTGTCGTTCCCGCCCGCTTCGTCGAGCGGAGCGTCTACCGGATTCCGGATCACCTGGGTCTTGCCGAGGCGGCTCTCAGTGAACCCCTGGCCTGTGTCCTGCGGGGAATTGACCAGCTGGCTCCGCTTCCCGCGGAGCGGGGTGTTCTCTATGGAGCTGGGCCCATCGGCCTGCTGTTCACGGCGGTGCTGGCGGCGCGGGGAGTCGAGGTCGTCGTCGCCGATCCGAACGAATCACGCCTCGAGCTGGCCCGGGGCCTGGGCGCCTGCGGCACCCTGGAGGTTGAGAGGGGTGTCTCCCAGGCGGAGCGGGTCCGAGCCAGGAGCCTGGGAGGGCAGGGGTTTGATTTTTCCATCGATGCGACCGGGGTGCCGGAGGGTTGGCTTGACGCCGTCGGCTCGGCGAGGCCCGGAGGCCGGGTGAGCCTTTTTGGGGGCTGCGCTCCCGGCACACGCCTCGAGCTCGATTCTCACCGTGTTCATTACGAGGAGCTGACGGTGATGGGCGCCTACCATCATCGGCCGGCTGATTTCAGGGCCGCTCTCGAGTTGCTGAGTTCAGGGCGGCTTGAAACGGATCTTCTGCTCTCATCCCAGCGTCCTCTCGAAGAGCTCGAGGCCGCCCTCGGTGATATGCTCTCTCGCCGGGCAGTCAAGGTCGTCATTCGGCCTCATCCGGACAATTGATGCGGAGAGAGAACATTATTATCGGAAATCCTGCCTTGCCGAGATGCGGGCAACGGGATATTCTCCGTGTGTTCGCTAAGGGTGCCTCACCGGCGAGGCTGAGAACTGACCCTCGGAACCTGATCCGGATTGTAACCGGCGTAGGAAAAGCGGATTTTGAAGTGAGTAGGAATGAACCTGGAATATTCCGTAGAGCATATGAGTTGAATTGAGCCGGCTTCTTCCCGGTATTGCGGTGGAGCGGCGGCTGAAGAAATCGAAAGGTGGTAATTGGAGTGGTAAAGCGAATTCACGTTAACCCGGAGTGGTCGCTTCCCGAGCTGGGAAGTCATCCGTCAACCCATCGCGAGGGAACGAGTCCCGGATCCTTTGCGATCAAGCCCGAGATCGGGGGAAAGCGAACCTTCTCCTCCGTCGATGCGCCGGGCATGCCCGAGCCTTCCGGCATCGAGGCTACCGATTGGGAGAATGATAAGGGCCGCACGCCCGTTACCCAGCTGGAATCCGCGCGCGCAGGAATCATCACAGCTCAGATGAAGAGAGTCGCTGAGCGTGAGCCGCATCTTACCGCTGAGCAGATCCGGGCCGAGATAGCGGCCGGGCGAATGATCATTCCAGCCAACAAGGTCCATCTTCAGCATCAGCTCGACCCGATGTGCATCGGGAGGGCCTCGACCACCAAGATCAACGCAAACATGGGCGCCTCGCCGGTCAGCTCCGGTACTGAGGAGGAGCTCGAGAAGCTCCTCTGGGCCGAGCGCTGGGGCGCGGACACCATCATGGATCTCTCAACCGGCGGCCAGATCGATGTCTGCCGGGAGACCTTCATCAAGAACTCCAGGACTCCCATCGGTACGGTGCCGCTCTATTCGATGATCATCGAGCGAAAGCTCGAGGACCTGACCTACGATGTGATTCTCGAGAATCTCGAGCACCAGGCGAAACAGGGGGTGGACTATTTCACTCTTCATGCCGGCGTGCTCAAGGAGCACCTGCCCCTGGTGAAGGACCGGCTGATTGGGGTCGTGTCGCGCGGCGGGAGCCTGCTGGCCAAGTGGATGCTGATTCACAACAAGCAGAATCCGATGTACGACCTCTTCGAAGACATCTGCGATATCATGCGGGAGTATGATGTCTCCTTCAGCCTGGGAGACGGGCTGCGCCCCGGCGGTCTCGCCGATGCCAGCGATGCCGCCCAGATGGCCGAGCTCGAAACCCTGGGCGAGCTGACCCAGCGGGCGTGGGCCAAGGGAGTGCAGGTCATGATCGAGGGACCCGGCCACATTCCCTTTGACCAGATCGAGTTCAACATGAAGCTCGAGCGCCGGTTGTGCCACGGGGCTCCCTTCTACGTGCTGGGGCCGCTGGTTACGGATATATTCCCCGGCTACGACCATATCACCTCCTGTATCGGTGCCACCGCCGCCGCCTACCATGGGGCCTCCATGCTCTGCTACGTGACCCCGAAGGAGCATCTCGGCCTGCCGAAGAAGGACGATGTCAAGCAGGGCTGCGTAGCCTATAAGATCGCCGCGCATGCCGCCGACATAGCTCTCGGAATCCCCGGATCGCGTGACCAGGATGACGAGCTGACCAAGGCTCGGGCCGCGCTCAATTGGGAGAAGCACTTCGAGTTGTCCTTCGATCCCGACACGGCCAAGGCCTATCACGATGAAGATCTCGATGTCGATACGGACTTCTGCGCCATGTGCGGTCACGACTGGTGCTCTGTCCGTATTTCCAAGGAGATTGTCGAGTTTGCCTCAGGCAATGCGGATGGCTTTCAGCGCGAGGGGGGACAGGCTGTTCGTACCAGCGCCCTGAGCGAGGACCAGCAGGACATTCTCAAGAAGCGCGGAGTCCTTTCGCCTGAGGAAATTCACAAGCTGGCCCACAAGGGAGAGAAGTCGGCCTGCCATTCTGATCTTGTCGATGGTGAAGAGGAAGCGAAGGGAGTCCAGGATGGGCTTCTCGCCCATCCCTGAAGCCGAGGCTCTGTTTTCGCCGCCGGTTGGCCCACAGCTCGAGCGAGCTTGATGGGCGTCGTGTACCGAGGGTTTCGTAAACCAGGTCTGATCAGGAAGGGGGCTTGAGAATGAGCCTGCTGGCGGTAATACCGGGCCTTGCGCCGGGGCTGCTCGCTCTCCTTCCCCAGCTCCTGCTCCTGCTCTTTGCCCTGTTCGTGGTACTGTTGTCGCCGCGAACCTGGTGGCGGGCACTTGGGTATATTGTACGACGGCCGAAGTGGGCTCTCCTGCTTGTATTGATCGCAGGCGGCGGCTGGTATGCTCCGCAAGGTCTCGCATTCATCTGGCCCGCGTCTGTGGCGGGAGAGCCCCTGGCAGGGCGAGTGGGTGAATTTTCCACAGGTGATTCAAGGAGCCATCCGCGCAACCTGCGCCGGCAGGGCCCGACGCGCGGGGTGAAGGCCGACAGCTATCGACTGCCTGTTCCCGTTGGAGCGGGCGATCTTCTCGCTGGCGAACGTATTTTCAGATTTTCCGGTAAAACGGGAAGCCTCTCCTGTGAGCGTCTTGTAGATGGCGAATCGTTCTGGGAGCTCAAGCTGCCGACGACTCCCCTGTTTCCACCTCTCCTGGTTCGGCGGGAAGCCGCGAGAAATGAGCTGCCGGGCTATCTCCTGGTGCTCTCCGCCTCCGGTTCCCGGACGGAGCTGCGAATTGTCGATGCGGACGGAGGGGCTCTCCTTGCTGTTGCGCGGCTGGAGGGCCGGGCGACGCAGGCGCCGACAGTCATCGACGAGATGGTGGTCATCGCCTGCCACGATTCACTCCAGGCGTTCAGCCTGCTGGAGCTGTCCCTGGCTGGAAACCCGCCGTCCTGGAAGGTGCCTCCGCCGGTTGGGGCTGAGGTGGTTCTGGCGGGCGATGAAAATGGACATTGTCTCGTCCTCGGAGATTCCCTGGCCGCGGTGAATATCGAGACAGGTGAGGTGGTCGCGTCCGCAGGCGCAGAGGTCTTCGCCCCTTCCGGAGAAAAAAACGAGCTGCGTATTCACCAGGGACTGGTCTTTGTTTCTGGCGGTTCGCCAACGATCGGCGGGAGGATCAGCTGTCTTCAGCTGATCGCCAGCTCCTTTGAGAAACGCTGGGAAATCGACGCGCCTGGCCTGGTGCCGGGAGGATTCGTCCTCTGCGCCGGCAAGCTCGCCTATCTGACGGCCAATGTGAAAGGTGGAGGGGAGGTGCGAGTGCTCGATGCGGCGACCGGCCGAGGGCTCTCCCAGCTGTCCTATTCCAGCCAGGCGCCGCGCGCTGTCTCGGCTGACCTCTCCGCCTGCTACGTGGTTCTCTCTGACGGGCGGCTATCCCGTTTTTCACATATTCGAGGCAGGGAAGAATGGCGTGTCAGCCTGGGCGCGGTGGGCGCGATCTCCGAGACGGATTCACGGCCCCCGGTATTGTGGGATGGGAAAATCCTGGTGGCCCGGGGAAGAGAGCTGATCCAGCTCTCTGAAGAGGAAGGAGGAATCGGGATCCCCGGCTGGACAGGCACCCGCGGCGGGCCGGGGCGAGGCGGCAACCCTGACCCGCGCCTTGCGCCGCTGAGGGGAGGGCTTCTCTGGCGGCGGTTGACCGCGGATGTTCCCGGGAGCGAGCCGGGGCCGGCCGTGCCCCTTGGAGACTCTATCGCTTTTGTTGAGACGGGACCCGGCAGCTCAACGCTGCGTTGTCTTGACAGGGCCGGCAAGCGGGCAGGAGAGCTCGAGCTTGGCGCCTTCGCAGGAGCGATGGTTTCAAGGGGAGAGAGGATATTTCTTCTCTCGGGGGAGGGGGGAGAGGCTGGAGTGCTGATCGCCGTGGATAAATCTTTCGAGGGCCTGGGCGTGGCCTGGCGGCGACCGGTTCGCGGTGCGCTGGAGGCCGACATCTGCCTGGCTGAAGGAGGTTGTGTCATCGCGGGTTCAAGCGCCCTGGTCATGGTGGATATCGAAGATGGTGAGCCAGCCTGGGAGCGGGAAGACCTTGGTGGGGCGGCGGCTCTCTGTCCTTCAGGCCGCGAGCTGGCGGTGGCGCGCGGCAGGACCCTGCTGCTGGTCGATCCAGGATCCGGCAATACCCTGGGCGCGTTGCCGCAGAGGGAATCGGAAATTCGGTCCATAGCCCAGGCCGGCAGGAGGCTCTATCTTGAAGGCCAGGGGGTCCTGGAGGCCTTCTCCCGCGATACTGGTGAGCTTCTCTGGAGCAGGGCATGTGTCCAGGGTCCCGGGCCCGGTCTTGTCGCCGGCCCTGATTCTCTTGTCTTTTCCGGAATGGGAGAGCTGCTCTCGATGGATCCGGACAACGGAGCCGATCGGCTTTCCTTCCCTTCGAGGGCGGGATGGAGCGCCCCCCCTGCTCTCGCGCTCGGCATGGCGGTAGCGGTCGATGGAATGACTGTGATCGCTTTCGATCCTATCCTGGGTGGTGAGATCTGGCGGCTGGATCTTGAAGGCCGGGACATTGTCGGGCCCCCTGCTCTCGTCAGCATCATCGGTTCCAGGGTTTATATACGCTCAGCTGACGAGCTGATCTGTATTGGCGAGGGGGGGGCCAGGTGAGCGAAAAACAGAGCGCTTTTTTCCAGGTCGGCAAGAGCGAGCTTGGCGATGACCGCAGTGAATGTCTCTCTCTGCGCGAAGAATTTGGCGGCAAGGGAGTGGGACTTCACGCCCTCTGCGCCTGTGGCTACATGGTTCCGCCTGGATTTACCCTCTCGAGCTCCTTTTGCAGAAGCTACTACGATGGCGGCCGGGAGATGCCCGCGGGTTTGCGGGAGGAGCTCCAGGATGGGCTGCAGCGCATTGAGAAGGTCACGGGTCTCCAATTGGGGGAAGGAGCTGGAGAGCTGAGGCTTGCCGTGCGTTCAGGTGCTGCCGTGAGTATGCCGGGGATGATGGACACGGTTCTCGGGCTGGGTACTCGCGATGCTGTCGAGAAGGCCGTTCTCAGGGTCTTTGACTCCTGGTCAAGTGAGAGGGCGAGGACCTACAGGTCTGAGCGTGGAATCATCGGTCTCGAGGGTACCGCGGTGACGGTACAGGCCCTGTGCCAGGCCGAGGTCGCGGGGGTTTCTTTTTCGAGGGCCCCGGGGACCGGCGGGGAGGCCCTCGTTCTTATCGAGGCCGTGGAAGGCCTGGGCGAGACCCTGGTCTCCGGCGCGGTGACGCCGGACAGCTACCTCGTTACCAGGGAAGGGCTCGAGCTGGCGAGGGAGCGTAGCCGGGGCGATCGCCTTCTGGGCCTGGAGGCCATCAGAGAGCTTGCCGGTCTCACGCTGCGTCTCGAGAAGGAATTCGGCTTCACCGTAGATATCGAGTGGGCCTGGGCGGAAGGGACGTTCTGGCTGCTGCAGGTCCGAGAGGCTCGCGTTGCAGCGGGCGGGGTTGATGATCTGCTCGCAGGGGAGCTGTCGCGGGCCGGGGTCCTGCCTGGCGGAGAGGGATTCCTCGTGCGGCACAACCTTGATGAAACTCTCTCCTGTCCAACTCCAATGACCTGGGATATCCAGTCTGAGTTCATGAGCGGGCGGGGAGGATTCGGGACGCTCTACCGGGAGCTGGGCTACCAGCCCTCGGGGCGGGTTGACTCCGATGGTTTTCTCGAGCTCGTCGGCGGCCGGGTCTACGCCGATCCGCAACGTTGCGCCGAGCTTTTTTATTCAGAAGGCATTCTTTCCTATGACCCGATCGAGCTCAGCTCACGGCCCTCGGCTATCGAGGAGACTCCGCGTCTTTGGAAGACGCGGGATGCCGGTCCGCCTGCCCTGTTCAGGACGCTTGGGCAGATGTGGCGTTCAGCGAAAACCGTCACCCGTGGCCGGCAGGATGTCCTCGGCAGCTTCCTGCGGGACACGCTGCCCCTCTACGAGGCCTGGGTTGCTGAAAAACTCTCCGCTGAGCTCAGCGAGTTGAGCGGGGCAGACCTCTTTGAGGAGCTGAAGGATCGTATCGACAGGGTCATGAGAGACTTCGCCCCCGCGTCGCTGAAGCTTTCTTTTTATGCAGGGATGGCTCTCGAGGAGCTGCGCGATCTTCTCGAGAGATGCCTTGGCTTTCAGCGCGGCGCGGTCGCCGCACGGGAGCTTCTCAGCTCGCTAAGCGGCGAGCTCGCGATCGACCAGGCTGAAGGCCTGCTTGCCGCGGCTCGCTCAGATTCCGCCATGGAGCGGTTTCTCGATCGATTCGGGCATCGCTCTGGAGGTGAGATGGAGCTTGCGGAGAAGAGGTGGTGGGAGGAGCCGGAGAGAGTGCAGGCCCTCGCTGAGCAGATGGCGAGGGGAGAGCAGGGCTTTCTCTCCCGTCGCGGAGCGCTTGAAGAACACCGGGACGCGGTCGAATGCGAGGTCCTCGAGCTTCTCAGCCGGGAGCAGCCGGAGGCACTGGAGTCTTTCAAGCGGCTGCTGGTGGAGGCTCGCGAGCTCTTGCCCTGGCGGGAGAACGGGAAGTTCTACTGGATGGCCGGTTACGACCTGGTTCGCCGGGTCCTGGTTGAGCTCGACGGCAGGTTGTCGCTCGAGGGAAACATTTTTTACCTCGAGCGCGAAGAGGTCGGTGAATGCATCGCCGCGGGGCGAGACGGCATTCCCGCTCGGCTGAAAGAGCGGATCCGGGAGCGCAGGGATCTTCGCCGCCGCTGGCGCGGGCTCGAGCTGCCGCAGGTTCTTTCGGGCGAACGGTCCGTCTCCCAGCCCGGGGAGGAGCTTGCCGGTTTGGCTTCGCAAGGCGTTCTTCGCGGCGAGGGGATCTCCTCCGGAAAGGGGCGAGGGCGGATCTGGAGCTGCTCCTCCGCCTCGGAGAAGCCGCCGTTTGAGGGTCCGTACCTGCTGGTTGCCGAATCGACGGACCCTGACTGGACACCCCTGCTCGCTGGAGCTTCGGGTCTCGTCGTTGAGCGGGGGGGAAGTCTTTCCCATGGGGCGATCGTCTGCAGGGACTTCGGCATTCCCGCCCTGGTTCTCGGGGGCGCCTGCCGCAAGCTCGAGACCGGCGTGGAGGCGGCTGTCGATGCCGACCGCGGTGAGCTGCTGCTTATCGCGGAAGACGAGGCTGTCCCTGCGCTCGGGAAGGAAGCTGCCGATGCCGGGGAGTGGGAGCCAGGCGCGGAGCCTTTCTGCGCGCCT